>Ga0209698_10004275_pt1 | contig 15683 bp, 11 predicted proteins | sample LitLauG_LLR_2012_FD_187203 | JGI IMG/M metagenome (GOLD analysis project Ga0209698, IMG submission 187203) | Freshwater sediment microbial communities from Pennsylvania, USA - Little Laurel Run_MetaG_LLR_2012 (SPAdes) (version 2) | ecosystem: Environmental > Aquatic > Freshwater > Creek >...
ACCACCAGCAGCACGGCGACGACCGACAGCAGCACCGTGATGAGCAGGACCTCGGTGCTCACGAAGAACTGCACGACCACGAGGGCGGCGAGGGCGAGCCCGTCGCGCCAGGGTGCCCGTCGCCGGGTGACCAGCAGGTCGGACAGGACCAGCACGACCAGGGGCGGGACGGCCAGGAAGGCGATGTTGACCTGGTTGAGGGCGAGCTCGGTGACCACGAACGGCGAGAACCCGTAGGCCAGACCCCCGAGGAACGCCGCCGGCGCCCACCGGACCCAGCGCCGGAGGAGCAGGTACATGGCCAGCGCCGACAGCACCGGAGCCAGGGTGAGGGCGACGTTCATCGACGCCACCGGTCCCCACAGCCACGTCACCGGGGCGAGCACCACGGACAGGGCGATGACACTGGTGTCGTCCAGCAGGTTGATGCCGCCGGGGTGGAACAGCCAGGTCGAGTAGGCCACGTCGTGGCCGTGGGCCAGGGCGTAGGCCGGCCACTCGAAGAACCAGAGGAAGCGGGCGGCGTCGCCGCACCCGCAGGTGGTGGTCGAGGTGGGATGGGTCGACCACAGGCTCCACCACAGCCCGACCCCGAGCACCAGGTACACGGACCCGGACAGCAGCAGGGCCCGACGGCCGCCGGCGGCCTCGCCCGACGCACCCGGCGCCGCGTCCGTCTCCTCCGTCAGCGGGCCCGTCACCGGCCCGAACCGGGCCCGCACAGCTGCACCACGGCCACCCGCGGGTCGGCGCTGAACTGCATCGTCGAGAACCCGACGCTCTGCCAGACGTTCGACACGGCCCGGCCGACCGACAGCGGCGCGGTGATCGCCGTCAGGTACGACTCGAGCGGTCGGCACCCGACGGCGGCCCGGGCGGCCGCCACCGAGGCGTCCGACGGGCCGCCCGGTGTCGACGTCCGACCGGGCACCCCGAAGCGCCCGAGCATCCAGGACGGACCGATCAGCTTCTCGTGGCCGGGACGGGCGTGGTGGACGACCGTGGTGTGGCTGCCGATGGGGTTGGCCAGCGAGTACTGGTCGAACACGTAGACGTCCGGTCCGGCCAGGTAGCCGATGACCCCGATGGCCGGCAGGTTCACGGCCAGGCGGAACGGCAGGGTGGATCGCGCCGGCAGGGCCGCCGCCGGGTCGATGGGCACGAACGGGTCGGTCACCACCAGCAGGTCCTGCCGCCCGGCGGGCACCCGCCGGGCGGCCGTGGCCAGCAGCGCGCCGGCCCTGCCCGACAGCGCCCGGGCGTAGTCGGCGGCCGTCACCGGGTGGGCCGAGCCGGTGGCCTGGATCCAGCTGTTGCGCTCGTTGGAGATGAACACCGTCTGCGGGGTCAGCGAGTGGACCGTCGGGGGCACGAAGCGCAGCCAGCCCACACAGACCACGGCCCACACACCGATGCCGGCCACCGGCACCACCAGCAGTCCCCGCAACGACCGGACCCCGACGTACACGGGCACACAGGCGGCGAAGAACGCCGGCAGCAGCAGCCGGGCGTGCATGTAGTCGCCCCCGACCTCGACGACGTAGGCGAGCTGGACCGTCGCGACCACCAGCGGCGTGCACAGCACCACGACGCCGGTGCGGTCGCCGGCCCGTCCCCAGGCGACGACCCGTGCGCCCACGAGCACCACGGCCAGGGCGAGCGGGAGCCACAGGGTGTAGGGCGCCACGAAGTTCCACAGGTAGGTGGCCCCCTGGGACCACCACGACGAGCCGGCCGCCTTGGCCAGGGCCGTCGACGGCACCAGCAGTGCGAAGTAGGCCATGCGGGCCAGCTCCACCAGGACCGGCAGCGCCACCGCCACCAGCACCACCGGGGCGCAACGGCGGAACCGGCCCCGGCCGGGCGGCCACGTCGGTGACGCCACGAGGGCCACCAGCACCACCACGAACACCGTCGCCCCGAGCGCCAGCTCCGGACGGATCAGCGGGCCGAGCCCGGCCACGAAGGCGGCCGGCAGGGCCCCGGTGCGCCGGTCGGCGACCCGCACCAGCAGCAGGAACGTGACCCCCAGCCACAGGAACACCATCGACATCTCGAGGCCCGAGGTGGCGAACTCCCACACCCCGGCCACCACCGACACCATGAGCAGGCCGACCGGCAGCACGAGGCCCTCGGCGTGGCGGGCGCCGAGGCGGACCACGGCGCGGCCGGCGGCCACGAACCCACCGGCCGTGCAGCCCAGGCCGAGCACCACCGAGGTCCACTCGAGTGAGGCCCAGGGGGCGACGCCGTGGGCGACGACCAGGGCGGCCGCCCACAGGGGGTCGGAGTCGACCTCCACCCGCTCCCCCACGTTGAACACCGGCCCGTACCCGGCCAGCAGGTTGTGGATGATCCGGAAGTTGATGAAGGCGTCCTCGTCGACCCACCGGTAGGTCCAGGCGCCGACCAGGACGATCACCAGCGGGACGAGCAGCGGCAGCCACGACGCCCGGTCACGGGTCGACCGGGGAGCCGGCGCCGCTCCGGTGTCGGGCGACGGTGTGTCGGGACCTCCCGGGACCTCCCCGGTCGTGACCACGGTGTTCCCCCGGTGTGCGATGGCCTGGATGGTACCGGAGGCACCCCCGGCCACGGTGTCCCGTTCCGGGGGTCGGGTACCATCCAGGCGATGCGAGCACGTGGGGGACGAGCCGGGGCCACCACCCGGGCACAGGCCACGGTGCCACCCGGGCCCAGGTAGCCGGCCGGTGGCCGAGGGGGACGCCCCGACCTCGCCGTCGTCCGTCGCCATGGCCGACGCCGCCGCTGCGGCCGCACTGGCCGACTCGGCGATCCGCCCGTCGGGCGCCCCCGGGGGTGACCCGGTGGACGACGACGTAGGCACGGTCGCAGAGGAGCCGGCGGAGCAGGCCCCGCCCGAGCCCTACCGCTTCCGGCTGGGCGACCGGCCGCCGCTGACCGGACTCCGGGCCTTCGCCGTCTTCACCGTCCTGATCTACCACTCGAACTTCCGGACCCTGCCGGGCACCTGGGTGGCGCTCCAGGTCTTCTTCGTGCTCAGCGGGTTCCTGATCACGGCCATGCTGGCCGGCGAGGGACGGCGCAACGGCCGGATCGGACTCGGCTCGTTCTACGCACGACGCGGGGTCCGCCTGGTCCCCCCGCTGCTGCTCACCGTGGCCCTGCTCGGGATCTACGCCCACTTCGTGCACGTGGCCGACGCCGCCCACCGGCTGTGGGGGGACGGGCTGGCGGCGCTCTTCTACTACGCCGACTACCGCCAGGCCCTCGGACACGCCCCCTTCTTCGGCTACCTGGCCCAGACCTGGTCGCTCTCGGTCGAGGAGCAGTTCTACATCCTGTGGTCACTCGCCATGGTCGTCGCCGTGGCCACCCACCGACGGCACCTGGCCTACGGGTTCGCCGTCGTCGGCATGCTGGCGTCGGCCGGCGACCGGCTCTTCCTGGTCTACCGGGCCCACCCGTTCACGTCGGTCACGTTCAGCCGGGTCTACTACGCCTTCGACACCCGGGCCGACGCCCTCTTCCTGGGCTGCCTGCTCGGCCTGCTGGCCGCCGACGGGGCCTTCCACGGCTGGCCGCGGTGGGCCCGGGGGGTGCTGACGGCGGCCGCCGCCGGGTCCACCGCGTTCCTGGTCTGGATCCTGCTCGCCACCCACCTGTTCACCGAGAACCTGGCCGTGTGGTGGCTGCCGGCCTCCACCATCACCGCGGCGATCGTGATCGTCTACTTCGTGGTCTGCCCGGGCAGCCTCGGCTCGACGTTCGTCGGCCTCGGCGTCTTCGTGTTCATCGGCGACCTCTCCTACACCGTCTACCTGGTCCACTTCCCCGTCTACCTGGCCATGGAGCCGAGCACCACGGGCTGGAGCTTCTGGCCCAACGAGCTGGCCCGGCTCGGGGTCATCTTCGCCATCGCCACCGCCAGCTGGTTCCTCATGGAACGCCCCCTGATGCGCTGGCGGGCCCGCTCGGCGGCCCGGGCCGTGGACGGCCCCGACGTGGGCGGACGGCGCTAGGCAGGGGGCCCCGACGCCCCGGGTCCCACCTGGCCCCGCCCCCGGGATCGGGCAGGCCCCCGGCTACGATCCGGGCGTGGGTACAGCTGTGGAGGGCCGGGCCACAGCCGGGCTGGACGACGAACCTCGGGCACCGGGGACCGACGAGGAGCCGCCGGCGCCGGAGCCCCACCTCGGCCGGATCCCGGCGCTGGACGGGGTGCGTGCCCTCGGGATCGTCCTCGTCCTGGTCTTCCACGGCGGATTCTCCTGGGCCGGCGGCGGCTTCTTCGGCGTGGACGTGTTCTTCGTCCTGTCCGGGTTCCTCATCACCGGGCTCCTGGTGTCGGAGTACCGCCAGAACGCCGGCATCGGCCTGGTCCGCTTCTGGGGGCACCGGGTGCGGCGGCTGGTGCCGGCCCTGCTCGTGCTGCTGGTCGGGATCGCCCTCTACGGCTGGCTGCTGGCGCCGTCGGACACCCTCGGCCAACTGCGGGCCGACGCCGTGGCGACGCTGTTCTACGTCAACAACTGGCACCTGGCGTCCGGCGGGCAGGGCTACTTCGCCGCACTCAACACCCCCCGGCCGCTGTTGCACACCTGGTCGTTGTCGATCGAGGAGCAGTTCTACCTGGTGTGGCCGCTCGTGGTCCTCGGGGTCCTCCACTGGGGCCGGTCGCTGCGCACCCTGCTGGTGGTCACCGTGGCCGGCGCCCTGGCCAGCGCGGTGGCGATGGCCGTCACGTTCGGGAACGGCTCGGGCGAGAGCCGGGCCTACTACGGGACCGACACCCGGGCCCAGGCCCTGCTGATCGGCGCCGCCCTGGCCATCGTGCTCGCCCACCCCCTCCCCCGGCGCCGCACGTCGCACCCGACCACCACGTCGTTGGTGCGGACGATCGTGCTGACCCCGGCGGCACGGGCAGCCGTCGTCGTGCTCGGGGGCGTCGGCCTGGCCGTCGTCCTGGTGCTGGCCGTGGTCGACAACAGTGCCACGGCGTGGATCTACCGGGGCGGCTTCACCCTGGTGGCCGTGGCCACGGCCGCACTCATCGCCTGTGTCGCCCTGGTGCCCGCCAGCCCGTGGGCACGGGTGCTGTCGCTGCGTCCGGTCCGCTACGTCGGGGCCATCTCCTACGGGCTCTACCTCTTCCACTGGCCGATCTTCGTCGTGGTGAACCACGCCCGGACCGGGCTGGACGGCTGGGCGCTCTTCGCCGTCCGGATCGGGCTGTCGTTCGCGGTGGCCGCGCTCTCCTTCCACTTCCTGGAGATGCCGGTGCGCCGGGGTGCACTGCGGGGATGGCGCGGGTGGGTGACCGCACCACTGGCCGTGGGCGGCACCGCCGCGCTGCTGGTGGCGGCGACGGCCGGGGCCACGACGGCGGTCACCGCGGTGCCGGCCTCGGGGGCGACCCCTGCCACCACCGGCACCCGTGCGGCCATCGATCCGGGTACATCGGCCGGGGTCGACCAGGTGCCGGCCGGGACGACGGGCCCGATCCGGGTGCTGCTCGTCGGCGACTCCGAAGCGAGCTTCCTCGGGTTCGGGCTCGGACCGGCGTCGGGCACCTCGGATACGCGCTACGCAGGGGACGGCGTGTTCGGGTGCGGCCTGCTGACCGACACCACCCGCTTCCACGGGACGACGGTGCAGGGGACGGTCGGCTACCGCGGCGGCCACGTGGCCGTGCCGTGCGCCACCCAGCTCGACCGGTGGAAGGCCGACGTCGAGGCCTACCACCCGGACGTGGTGTTGCTCGCCGAAGGCGAGTACGAGGTGCGGGACCAGCTCCTCGCCACCGGCTCGACGGACATCCTGTCGCCGTCGTTCGATCGCACGGAACTGGCCGCCCTGCACCGTGCGGTGGCGGTCCTCGGGTCGACCGGGGCCACCGTCGTGCTGCTGACCGCCCCCTACTACCACCAGCTCGAGCAGCCCGACGGCACCCCCTGGCCCGAGGACGCGCCGGCGCGGGTCGACCGCTACAACGCCCTGCTCCGCCAGGTCGCCCGGTCCTCGGGCGGCACGGTGGTGGTCGTCGACCTCGGTGGCCGGCTCGACCCGGGTGGCCACTACGACCAGACCGTCGACGGGGTCGACGTGCGCTTTGCCGACGGGATCCACGTCACCCAGGCCGGGGCGACCCTCGTGGCACCGTGGGTGCTCCAGCAGGTGGCCGCGCTCGGGACCGCCGACCGGGGCCGGGCCACCGCTCCGACGTCGACGGCCCCGCCGTCGGGCACCTGAGCGGCATCCCTCAGCCGGCCGGTGGCACGCCCGCCCCCGAGTCGTCGGTGACGGTCACCGCCATGTCACCCACCCGGCCGACGTAGCCGGGCAGCGACGGCGAGGTCGGGGCCCACGTCGACAGGCCCACCCGGCGCGGCTCGGTGCCGTCGGTCAGGAAGCCGGGTCCGAACTGCGCCTTCCAGAAGGCGTTCACCGTCGGCCGGTACCCGGCGCGGTCCAGCGCGTTGACCAAGCCGATGAACTCCTCGGTGTCCAGCAGCTGGGTGTCGGCCGTGCCGGCGCCGGCGTCACCGACGACCACCCGTCCACCCGGGGGGATGCGCGCCGTCACCAGGTCGGCCAGCGCGGTCACGTGGGGATCGCCGGCCCGGGACAGCGGTGGGATGGCGGCGACCCGCACACACGCGACGACGCCCACCCCCACGGCGACCGCGCACAGCGCGATCCGCAGCGCCCCGGCGGCCCGACCGAGCCGGGGCCGCAGGGTGCCGACCCCGACGAGCGCCGCCACCGGCAGGACGGCGGCCCACAGCACCAGGTAGCCGAAGACGAATCCGACCACGTGGGTCACGGCGACCACGGCCGCCAGCCACCCGACGGCGGTCAGCGCGCCGATGCCGAGGGCGAACCGGTCGCCCCGTCGTCCGCCCACGACGGCGACACCGACAGCCACGACGACCGTCGCCACGGTGACCGCCACGGCGATCGCGGCGTGGGCCGGCGTGCCGCCGAGGATGGAGGTCATGACCTCGGACGGGCCGACGGCGACGACGGCCATCGCCGCCGTCACCGCCCGGAGCGACGCCACCACCCCCTGGCCGGCGTGGGAGGCGCCGAAGAACCGGGCGATCAGGGTCATGTTGCCGGGATGGTTGGTCAGCTGCTGGACGAGGGGTGGGACCCAGGCCAGGACGACCAGGGCCGATCCGCCGACCACCAGGACCCGCGTCCGGTTCCCACCCGGCCGCACCGGCACGGTGGCCACGGACCCGTCCGGCGTGGCGTGGGTGCGGGGCGCACGGGACCGGTGGTCGAGCGCCGCCGTGACCGCCCAGGTGCCGCCGGCCACCACCAGCAGGGCCACGACCAGGGGACCGGCGGAGATGTCGGTCTGGATGACGAAGGTGCCGACCAGGAGGGCGCCGACCAGCGACGGTGCGGACCGGTCCACGGCACCGGCGCACAGCAGCAGGACGAGGAGGAGCGGGAAGAGCACCACCGTCGGGTTCCACGGGCTCACCAGGGCACCGAGCACCGACTCGGAGTAGGTGGTCGACGCGGGACCGGCGGCGGCCAGGACGGCCACGAGGGCGCCCACCCACACGGCGGCCCACAGCGCGACCGCCGGCGAGGTCCGACGTCGCACCACGGCCACACACGACAGGGCGGCGCCGGCGTTCACCAGGGTGGCCCCGACGAACAGCGCCCGCACGTCCGACCCGAGCACCCGGTAGGCCACCGACACCAGGTAGAAGTACGACGGTCCAGGATGGTTCCAGTTGTTGTGGTCGAAGACGCCGAGCTGCTGCTTCCAGGCCAGCGCCCGCCGCACGTGCAGGTCGATCAGCGCCAGGTCGTCCGGCAGGGCGAGATGGGCGGTCGGTGCCGTCGCCAGGCGGAGCACGGCGTAGGCGAACGGGACGGCCACGATGGCGAACGCCAGCATCGTGAGCACCCGGCCCGCGGGCACGGGACGGGGGTCACGGGGGGGCCGCCGGGCGTGGCGGTGGCCGGCGCCCGCCACCGGCGGACAGCCGTCGGATCGGTCGGAGGCGGGTGGCGACACGTCCGCGGGCAGGTCCACGAAGTGTCGATCGTATGGCACCACCGCTCGGCCCGGGGTCCGACCCCCAGCAGCGGTCCCGCCGCCGGGTGGGCGCCTACCGGCTAGAAGCTGGGGACGTACCCGCCACGTCCCATGGACTCGCTCACGAACGGGTCGACCGAGTCGTCGACTCCGCCGTGGACCTCGGTGATCCAGTCGAGCCGGTCGCGCAGGATGCGCTCGACGCCGCCCTGCAGGGTCGAGGAGCTCACGGCGCACGAGCTGCAGGCCCCCTGGAGCTGGACCTCGACCACCCCGGTCTCCACGTCGGCGGACAGCAGGGCCAGGTCGCCACCGTCGGCCTGCACGGCCGGGCGCATGAGCTCCATGATGGCGTTGAGCGCGGCCAGCCGGGCCCCGCGCTCCTCGTCGGTCAGCGGGGTCGGCGCCTCGGGGGCGTCGGTCGGGGTCAGCGTGCTGTCGGTGTCCACGGTGCGTCCTTTACGCCGGCCCGGTCGTCCGGCACGAGCGGCCCGAGGGCGTCGCTCCCCCACAGTCTGCCGTGCCGGGCGCCCGGACCGTGCACCGGGGCCCGGCGTCGGGCACCAGGACCGTGCACCGGGGCCTGGCGTCGGGCGCCCGGGCCGTGCACCGGGGTGCGGGGTGGCTCGGCGATGGCCGCCTGGCGGAGGTCCCGGGGGTACCATGCGGTGTGGCCCCGGCACCGCCATCCGACCCCCTGGGGGCCGTCGGACTGATCCTCCCCACCTTCGTCCAGGACACCGTCCCGACGTGGGCCGCGGCGCCCGGTGCCGCCCGCCCCGATGCCGACCCGATGGCCGAGCTGGCCGACCTGTGCCGCCAGGCCGAGGAGGCCGGGGCGGACGCCCTGTGGGCCTGTGACCACCTGTTCTGGCACGGCCCGTGCCTCGAGTGCGTGGTCGTCCTGACCGTGGCCGCCACCGTCACGTCCCGGGCCGCGCTGGGCTCGTGCGTGATCCAGCTCCCCCTCCGGCGGGCCGTCGCCGTGGCCAAGCAGGCCGCCACCCTCCAGACCCTCAGCCGGGGCCGGCTGATCCTCGGTGTGGGCGTGGGCTCCCACCCCGGCGAGTACGAGCAGGTGGGCGCGGCCTACCACCGCCGTGGCCACGACCTCGACACCGCCATCGGCGAGCTGCACCGTGCCTGGGGCTCGGGCAAGGGCGTCGACCGGGGGGACACCACCTCGACCGACGCCACCGAGCGCTACCGCCAGCTACCCGCCTCCGAGCCGGTGCCGGTGTGGGTCGGCGGCTCGTCCGAGGCCGCCCTGCGCCGTGCCGCCCACCTGGCCGACGGCTGGATGCCCCTGTTCCTGTCGGTCGACCAGTACGCCGACGCCGTCGAGCGCCTGGGCAAGGAGGCCGACGCCGTCGGCCGCCCGGCCGGTGCCGTCACGCCGTCCATGGTGCTCTTCGTGTCGCTGGACGACGACCGGGACCGGGGCACCGCCAAGGGCACGGCCTGGATGGGCTCGCTCTACGGCCTGCCGCCCAAGGCCTTCGACCGTCACCTGGTGGCCGGCACGCCGGCCGAGGTCGCCGCCCGGGTGGCCGAGTACCGGGCCGCCGGCGCCGAGCACGTCGCCGTCTACGTCACCGACGACCAGCCCATCGACCAGTTCGAGCGCCTGATGGAGGCGCTGCCCGCCGCCGGGGTGCCGACCCGGACGGCCCCGGCCACCGGCCGGGCCTGACCAGAACCGAGGACGCCATGGACCGCACCGCACACATCGTGGGCACCGCCACCACCCCCATGCAGCGGCGCGACCTGACCATCGAGGCCATGTCCCACCAGGTGGTCGACCACGCCCTGTCCGACGCCGGGGTGACCCCCGACCAGGTCGACCTGGTGGTCTTCGGCAACGCCACCGCCGGCCGGCTCCTCAACCAGGCCTGCATCCGTGGCCAGAGCTTCCTGCTCGACGCCGGCCTGCGCAACGCCGGGATCATCAACGTCGACAACTCGTGCGCCGGTGGGGCCTCGGCGCTGCACCTGGCCACGCTGGCCACCCAGGGCGGCGCCGGCACGGTGCTGGCCGTCGGGGTCGAGAAGATGTGGACCGGCCACCGCATGGAGACCCTGGCCGGCATCGAGGACGGCGTGCCGGTGGTCGACCGGGCCTTCATGCACGGCAATTGGGAGAACCCGTCCGGCTCGGTGCTCATGGCCCTCAACGCCAAGTGGACGACCGAGCACATGGAGGCCTGGGGCACCACGCTCGAGATGATCGGGGCGGCCGCCGTCAAGGCCCGACGCCACGGCGCCCTCAACCCCCACGCCCAGTTCCAGTCCGAGGTCACCCTCGACGAGGTGCTGGCCTCCTCGTCCATCGTCCCGCCGCTGACCCGGCTCATGTGCTCGTCGTTCACCGACGGTGCCGCCGCCGTGGTGCTCTCCCTCGAGGCCCGGGCCGGGGCCCCGCGGATCCTGTCGTCGACGGTGCGGTCGGGCAACGGCGACATCGACTACCACGAGCGCCTGGCCGAGACGGCCGCCGCCGCCTGGGACGCCTCGGGCGTCGACCCGGCCGACGTCGACGTGGTCGAGCTGCACGACGCCACCAGCGCCGAGGAGCTCTGTGCACTCGAGTCGCTCGGCTTCTACAAGCCCGGCGACGCCGGAGCGGCCACCCTGGCCGGTGACACCACCCTCGGCGGCAAGGGCGTGACCGTCAACACCAGCGGCGGCCTGGTCAGCCGGGGCCACCCCCTGGGGGCCACCGGCATCGCCCAGGTGGTCGAGCTGGCCGCCCAGCTGCGCGACGAGGCCGGGCCCCGGCAGGTGCCCGGTGCCCGGTTGGCGGTGGCGGCCAACACCGGTGGCATGATCGGGTCCCATGCAGGCACCACGGACGCAGCGTTCATCGGCATCCACGTCCTCGAGGCGGGCTGAGCGGTGATCGGCCGCGGCGGCATCGTCACCGGGTACGGGATCGCCGTGCCCGACAAGGTCGTGACCAACGACGACCTGTCCCTCACCCTCGACACCAACGACGCCTGGATCCGCGAGCGCACGGGCATCCGCGAGCGTCGGATCGGCGGGACGACCTCGGGCCTGGCCATCGAGGCGGGGCTGGCCGCCCTGGCCAAGGCCGACCGGCGCCCCGACGAGATCGACGCCGTCATCCTGGCCACGACCACACCGGACCAGATCGTGCCGGGCACCTCGGCCACCGTGCAGGACGGGATCGGCATCGTCGGGGGTGCCTTCGACGTCAACGCCGCCTGCTCGGGGTTCGTCTACGCCCTCACCGTGGCCCACGGCATGCTGGCCATCGGGGCCGAGCGGCTGCTGGTCATCGGGGCCGAGACCCTCTCGCGCATCACCGACTGGGACGAGCGCTCCGTCTCCATCCTGGTGGGCGACGGCGCCGGTGCCGTGGTGCTCGAGGCGGTCGACGGTCCGGGCCAGCTGCTCAGCTACAAGCTCGGTGCCGACGGGTCGCTGCGGCACCTGCTGAAGTGCGACCACGGCGGCTACCTCTACATGAACGGCAAGGAGATCTTCCGCAAGGCGGTCGCCGTGGTGGTCGAGTCGGCCCAGGCCGCCATCGCCGAGGCGGGGCTCACCCCGGACCAGATCGACCTGGTCGTCCCCCACCAGGCCAACCTGCGGATCATCAGTGCCGCCTGCCAGCGCCTGGGGATCCCCGAGGAGAAGGCGGTGGTGGTCATCGACCGCTACGGCAACACGTCCTCGGCGTCCATCCCCCTCGCCCTGGCCGACGCCCTCGACGCCGACCGGCTCCAGGCGGGCCACCACGTGCTGCTCACCGGCTTCGGCGGCGGCATGACGTGGGCGAGTGCGGTACTCAAGTGGGGCGGCTGACCGTCCGAGTGGAGAGGCATGACCCCGATGACTGACTCCCCCGCGCTCGTCGTGCTGGCCGCCGGCATGGCCCGGCGCTACGGCGGCTGCAAGCCGCTCGCCCCCATCGGGCCCCACGGCGAGGCCGTCCTCGACCTCCTGGTGGGCGACGCCGTCCGAGCCGGCTTCGGCCGCGTCGTCCTGGTCCTGCACCCCGAGTCGGGCCCGGCCATCCGCTACCACGTGGAGCGCACGTGGCCCGGGGCCGTCGACGTGGCCTTCGCCGAGCAGCGCCTGCCGCTCGGCACCGTGCACGCCGTGCTGGCAGCCGAGGGCGCCCTCGAGCCGGGCACCGCCTTCGGGGTGTCCAACGCCGACGACGTCTACGGTCAGGTGGCCATGGGCCTGCTGGCCGACCAGCTGCGGTCCGGCGCCGCCGAGCACGTGCTGGTCGGGTTCGACCTGGCCTCCACGGTGGCCACCCCCGACCCGGTGACCCGCGGGGTGTGCACCGTCGGGCCCGACGGCCTCCTGGTCTCCCTCGACGAGCGCCGCCAGGTGCACCCGGCCGGCGACGGCACGTTCGTGTCCGACGACGGGCTGGAACCGAAGGAGCTGGCCGGCGACCTGCCCGCCTCGGTCAACCTGTGGGGTTTCCAGTCCGGGATCTGGGACGTCTTCCACCGGGCCATGGCCGCCTCCGGCCTGGACGAGGAGGCACTCCTGGCCCAGGTGGCGGCCGGGGGTGCGGTGCCCAAGGCCGAGGTGCTGCTCCCCGAGGTCATCTCCACCATGGTGGCCGACGGGGTGGGGCTGCCCGTCCGGGTCGTCCCGACCGACGCCAAGCTGGTCGGGGTGACCCACGCCGCCGACCTGCCGGTGGTCAGCGCCGAGCTGGCCCGACAGGTGGCCTGGGGGATCCGCCCGTCCGCCCTGTGGGCCGGGGTGGGCTGAGCCGCATCCGCCCGACGGCCCCGCCCGGACGGTGACCGCACGGTCCGGCGCCCGGCCACCACCGGTGCAACAGGTCTGGCCACGGGCCGGGCCGGGCCGGTAGGCTCCTCTGGCCGATCCCGAGGGGTGGACGGGACCGGGACCGTGGACGGCAGGCCTTCCGAGGCACGTGGACGAGGGGGGCACCGGGGTGGAGCGCAGTTCCGGAGGTGACGACGAGGTGACATCTCCCCCATCCGCCGACGCCGGGGGCGCCTGGTCCACCGGCCCGGGCGACGGCCCCGTCCTCGGACCTCCGCCGGCCGGCTCCGCCTTCCACTCCCCCGAGCTGGCCCCCTTCGCCGACATTGGCCTCGAGGAGATCGCGCAGGCCGGAGGCCTGCGCACCGTCCACGTGGTGGCCTGGCGGGACTTCGACGACGCCGAGGCCGGTGGGTCCGAGCTGCACGCCCACCGCATCCTGTCCGAGTGGGCCGGCGCCGGCATCCAGGTCGAGATGTCCACCTCGGCGGTGGCCGGCGCCCCCCGGGTGGTCACCCGCAACGGCTACCGGGTGACCCGGCGCCTCGGCCGCTACCAGATCTTCCCCCGCACCATCCTGTCGGGGGCCCTCGGGCACGTGGGCGGGGCCGACGGCGTGGTCGAGATCTGGAACGGCATGCCGTTCTTCTCCCCCCTGTGGGCCAGCGTCCCCCGCATCGTCTTCCTCCACCACGTCCACGGTGAGATGTGGAAGATGGCGCTCCCGGGCGGCCTGGCCGAATTCGGGCACGCCATCGAGCATCGGGTGGCCCCGCCCGTCTACCGGTCTACCCGGATCGTCACGTTGTCGGAGTCGTCCAAGCGGGAGATCGTCGAGCGCCTCGGCCTCCCGGCGGCCCACATCACCGTGTCGCCGCCCGGCGTCGAGCCGCACTTCGCCCCGGGGACGACCCGTTCGGAGCGGCCGTTGGTGGTCGCCGTCGGCCGGCTGGTGCCGGTCAAGCGGTTCGACCTGGTGATCGACGCCGCCCTCGAGCTGAAGGGCCGCCACCCGGACCTGGAGGTGGTGATCGCCGGCGAGGGCTACGAGCGCACCGCGCTGGAGGACGCGGTCCGCGCCGCCGGCGCCCAGGACTGGCTCCGCCTCCCCGGGTTCGTGTCGGACGAGGAGCTCGTCGAGCTCTACCGGTCGGCCTGGGTGGTGACCTCGGCGTCGGCCCGCGAGGGCTGGGGGATGACGGTGACCGAGGCCGGCGCCTGCGGCACGCCGGCGGTCGTGTCCCGCATCGGCGGACACCTCGATGCCGTCGTCGACGGTGAGTCCGGCTACCTGTTCGAGTCGCCCCGGGGCATGGTGGAGGCCCTCGACCGGGTGCTGGGCGACGAGGTGCTGCGCAAGCGGCTGGGCCACGGCGCCCAGGAGTACGCGTCGGGGTTCAGCTGGCACGAGGCCGCCCGGCTCAACCTCGCCATCCTGGCCGCCGAGGCGCTCCGGCGCCGCGACGGCCGGCGCCTGCCCCGCTGACCGGACGCCGTCGGGCGCCCCGGGACGGTGCGGTTACGGGGACCGTGGCCGGCCCGTATCCGTGGCGGGCCCGTGTCCGAGGGCGGCACGGCGGAGCTCGCGGGCCAGCGCGTCGCCCCGGGCGTGGCCCGTCTCGTTGTCGGGTTCCAGGTAGTTGCCCTCCCCCCACTCGTTCCACGACTTGACCACCAGGACCTGCTCGGCCGCCGGCAGCCCACGGACCACGTCGAGGGCGCCGCGGACCTCGGACGCGAAGCGCTCCGGGGTGGCCCCGGTGGCGAGCACGCCGTCCCGGCCCGCCCGGGGGGTGTTGTCCCAGTTGGGGTACACGCACGGGAAGACCGGTCCGGCCAGGCCGGGCGGGATCGCCGGGAAGTCCGCGCGGTAGGGAGAGCGCCTCGGCCCCCGGCGCCAGCCCCGGGCGATGAGCCGCTCCCGCAGCTCCACTCCCCGGTCGGTCCCGAAGGGGAACCGGTACCAGACGCCGGCGTCGAACCCGTCGTCGTGGTGGCCGGCGTAGTCGGACTCCCCCAGCCCGGCCACCAGGTAGAGCCCCCCGAGCCCGGCGTCGTGGGCCATCGCCTGCCACCGGTCGACGAACCGGGCCGGCTCGGGCAGCTCCCCCGGTTGGAACACGAACAGGACCGGTCGGCCGTCGATGCGCAGGTACCGCCCGTCGCGGAACGCCGTGACCAGCGAGTCGAAGTGCCGGGCCTCGTCCTCGGGACCCGGGTAGGTCTGCTCGATGAGGACGCGGTCGGGCGCCCCGTGCCAGATGCCGGACCAGGACTGGTTGGCCCACGCCACGCAGAACGGAAGGTCCGGCGAACCCGAGGCCACCACCTCGTCGAAGGGCCGTTCGAGCAGTCGACGCCCGTCGAACCAGTAGTGCCAGTAGCAGAAGGCGGTCACCCCGTAGCGGCGGGCCAGCGCCGCCTGGGCTGCGCGCACCTCGGGCACCCGCAGGTCGTAGAAGCCCAGGTCGGCGGGAAGGTGGGGCTGGCGGTGGCCCCGGAAGAGGGGACGCGCCCTGGTCACGTTCGTCCACTCGGTGAACCCCGGGCCCCACCACTCGTCGTTTTCAGGCACGGGGTGGAACTGGGGAAGGTAGTGGGCGATCACCTCCATGTCCGGCTCACCTTAGGGGAGGCGCCGCTGCGGCTGGCGGGCCCGTCCGGCGTCGACACCGGTCGCCCGGACCGTGACCAGCGGCCCCCGGCCCGCCGGAGCCGTCGGTACCGTGTGGTCAGGCGGTGGCGGCGGCCAGCGCGGCCAGCACCAGGTCGACCGCCCCGGCGACCGGTGTGGTCGGGTCGATGGCCAGGTCGGGATGCTCGGGCACCTCGTAGGGATCGTCGATCCCGGTGAACG
>Ga0209698_10004276_pt1 | contig 15679 bp, 14 predicted proteins | sample LitLauG_LLR_2012_FD_187203 | JGI IMG/M metagenome (GOLD analysis project Ga0209698, IMG submission 187203) | Freshwater sediment microbial communities from Pennsylvania, USA - Little Laurel Run_MetaG_LLR_2012 (SPAdes) (version 2) | ecosystem: Environmental > Aquatic > Freshwater > Creek >...
AACATCCTTGAGCAGCTCGTCCACCACCTCCTTCTTGATCGCCATACCATCCTCCTTCTCGGAAGTATGGCTCGATCACACAAAAATCTGGACACTCCCGGACGCGCACACCCAATGCTCGACGGTCCGATCCCCCATGGGCGAGACGGCGGCACATGCGGGAATTGCGTCGAGTCGCCGCTCCACTTATCCGGTATCGACACGCGAAACAACCGGAAACGAGAATCGTTTGCCTGGCCAAAACACCCGTCACCACGCACCTTCCTGAAAGCAAGTCTTGTTGGAGAAACCAATGAAAGTGCATTGCTCAATGTGGCCCGGCATTTTCGGCCACACCTTGATTCTGGGCTGTTTTCTGAGCGTGGTAGCCGTACCGGCTGCGGCCCAGATCACCAACCCCACGCCGCAGCGCTCGTACGTCTCTCGCTTGGGTTCCGACTCCAACAATTGTGGCCCGGCAGCCCCCTGCCGAACTTTTCAAGGGGCGCTTGCACAGACGATTGCCGGCGGTGAAGTCTTGGTACTTGACTCCGCAGGCTACGGATTGGAAGGCAATGGCGCCCTGCTCACCATTACCCAGCCAGTAACGATCACTGTGCCACCGGGCGTTTACGCGGGCATTTCCCCGCCGGCCGGATTTGACGGAGTCATCATCAATGTTCCGGCCAACGGCACCGTGACCATTCGCGGGCTGACGATCAACGGCTTTGGCGGCACCAGCGGGATCGACGTGCAAAACGGCTCCGTTCTGGTGCTCGAGGACAGCACGATCGAAAATCTCGTGAATGGCGTCGTCGCCGTGGACGGTTTCGTCAACATCACCGACAGCCGAATACGCGACATGACTGGGATAGGCGTTTCGGTGACGACCTCATCGTCGGCAACCAATGGCCTTGCACGAATTCTTTCCACGGCGTTTCGCAGCATCGTCGGCGCGGGGTTCTATGCCAGCGACGGGGTTGGATTTGCCCTGCGCGACAGCTGGTTTGGCGGATGTGGGGTGCAAATCAGTGTGAGCGGCGTAAACCCCAGCAAAGGTGAAATCACCGGAAACTTTTTTAACAGCGGCACTGTGCTGGTCCAATCGACCACCGCAGGAGTAAATGCTGTGGTCGAAGTGCGTCGAAACAATTTTTTCAAAGGCCCGGCCGCAATTGAAGCTACCGGCCCGGCCAGCGTGGTCTACGTCAGCGGTAACGATATCTTCTCCACGCCGATCGGCATTTCCCAGGCCGCCGGAGCGATCGTCTATACACATCAGGACAACCATATTGATGCATCCCCAACGCCGGTGTCCGGGGTGTTGACGCCCGATACCAGCGTTTATTAAACCGGGATGATGCCTGCCGCATTGTCGGCCGTGGTAGATACCTGGGGCCGTAGAATGCGCGGGCAATGGACCGTCACCAATACGACTACCAAGCCCATCTGGGCAACACCAATGCCGCCGCGGCAAATGTGGTGCAGTTCGTGGGGCAGGATAAGCGCGTGCTGGAGGTTGGCTCCGGACCGGGTTCCATCACCCGCCTTTTAAAGGAAGCCGGCAATTGCCGCGTCACCGCGCTGGAGATCGATGCGGAGGCGGCACGCGCGGTAGCGCCCTTTTGCGAGCGCGTGCTTTCGGCGGATCTGAATTCACCCGGCTGGTCTGGTGAGGTTTGCGCGCAGGGCAAGTTCGACGTGGTGGTCGCAGCCGATGTGCTCGAGCACCTGATGGATCCCTGGGGCGTGCTGCGCGAGTTGACTGGCTGTCTCGTTAAAGGTGGCTACCTGGTGGTTTCCCTGCCGCACGCCGGGCACAACGGCGTGATTGCCAGCCTCATCAATGGCGACTTGTCCTACGGCGGTCCGGGGCTGCTCGATCGCACCCATATCCGGTTTTTTGGCATTCACAACATGCAGGCGCTATTCAACGATGCCGCGCTGACGATCCAGGCAGCGCATTTCGTGTCGCGCCCGCCCTTGCTAACAGAACTATCCGCACAATGGACGCGGCTGCCCGAAGCCGTGCGCACCGCCCTGAACGCAAACCTCTTTGGCAGCGTCTATCAGGTTGTGGTGAAGGCGGTCCCTTCCGCTGATCCTGCGGGTGGCTTGCAACTGGCGCAGATGCAAGTTCCGGACGCGCGCGGCAGCAAGATGCAGCGCGCCGCGGGTCCGGTCTGGGCGTGGCTCTCGGCGCGCCTTTCGCCCGGCGCGCGCGACAACCTGAAGGCCTTCATCAAGCGCCTGGGCGTGCGTGCCTAGATGGTGAACACCGAGTCTTCGGCGCCAAGCGCGGGGCCGGTGCCGCGGCTGATCGCCTTTTACCTGCCGCAGTTTCACCCCACCCCGGAAAATGACGCCTGGTGGGGCAAGGGCTTTACCGAGTGGACCAACGTCACTAAAGCCGGTCCGCAGTTTGCCAACCATTACCAGCCGCACCTGCCGGCGGACTTGGGCTTTTATGACCTGCGCGTGCGCGAGACGCGTTACGAGCAGATCGCGCTGGCCCGGCGCTACGGCATTGACGCCTTTTGCTACCACTACTACTGGTTCTCCGGCACACGGCTGCTGTACCGGCCGCTCGATTACATGTTCTCGGACCCCGAGAGCGACATGCCCTTTTGCCTATGCTGGGCCAACGAGAACTGGACGCGGCGCTGGGACGCAACGGAAAACCAGATCCTCATCGCGCAGCGCTACCTGCCCGACGATGACCTTAATTTCATCAAGAGCCTGGTACCGTATTTTTCCGATCCGCGCTACCTGCGGGTGGATGGCAAGCCGCTGCTCATCGTCTACCGGCCGCAGCAGCTGCCCAACCCGCGGCGCAGTGCCGAGATCTGGCGCGAGCACTGCCGCAGCATCGGCCTGGGCGAAATCCACATCTCGGCCGCCCTCACCCATGGCAATCGCACCTACGGGCAATTTGACTTTGACAGCGGCGTGGAGTTTCCGCCGCACAGCCTGGAGGCCGAGCGCAACCTCAATTCGGCCATCGATTTTTATGCGCCCTTTGGCGGCAACGTGCTGCAGTTCGAGGAAATCGCACAGACCTACCTGCACCGCCGCTATTCCCCAAACAAAGTGTTTCGCACGGTTTTCCCCTCGTGGGACAACACCGCGCGCACCGGGCCGCGTGCCTTCATTGCGTTAAACGGCACCCCGGGCAACTACGAGTTTTGGCTGGCCGAAACCATCCGCCGCACGCAACGCGAGTTCCCGGGCGAGGATCGGCCGGTGTTCGTCAATGCCTGGAATGAATGGGCCGAGGGCTGCCACCTGGAGCCCGATCGCAAGTACGGCCTGCAATTCCTGGAAGCCACCCTGCGTGCCAAGACCCTGAGCTCCACCCTCGACACCTTCCCGGACACGGCGATGCCACCAGCGCGGCCCGCCGAGCGCAGTCTGGTGCGCGATATCGCCACGGTCGTTTCCTACCACAGCAGCCAGTACCTGGGGACGGCGCGGCTGCGCCTGAACCGCCACCCGCGCCTCAAGGCCCTCACCGCGCGCAGTTTGCAGCTCGTGCGCCTGGTCGATCGCACTGCCGCACGAGCGCCCGATACCAAGCTGCGCCAGTACGCCTACAACTTGAGCGGCATGATCATTCCGCTGCTTATTGCGTTGGCCTCCTTCCCGGTGATTTCCCGCTATGCGGGCTCTGAACGCCTGGGCTTCCTCGGTTTGGCGTGGGCCGTGGTGGGGTACCTGGGGCTGCTCGACTTAGGTCTATCGCGCGTGGTCATGCGCCGCGTTGCGCAGGCGCGCAGCCCGGCCGATTTTTCGCGCGAGCGCATGGTGGTGATGAAGCTGTGCAGCTTTCTCGTGGCCGTAAGCGTTCCGGGGGCGATTCTTGCGGCGCTCTTTGTACCCATCAACTGGGTGATGGGCGGGGAGATCAATGCCGCGCTGGCGCGGGAGATCCAGCTTTCGTGGTGGGTGATGATGGCCACCGTGCCCTTCGTGGCCGTCTCGGGCGTGCTGGGTGGCGTGCTGGACGGACGCCAGTGGTTCGGCTGGTCCAATTCGCTCAAGGTTCTGCTCGGGTCCTGGAGCTTCCTCGCGCCCATGATGGTGGCGCTCTTTGGCGGCGCCACCCTTCCGCTGATGATCTTCACGATTGCCATTGGGCGCGTGGTGGCAACCTTTGCCAATGCGTTTGCCGCCCACGTTGCCCTGCCCGTGCATACCCACCCGGAGGATGCGCCGGCGCCGGCGCCCTTTACGGCCATCGCCACCGAAGGCAGCTGGATGGCCGTTACCAATCTCGTGGGTCCGCTCATGTCCAGGCTCGACCGCTTCATCGTCGCCGCCAATCTAACCCTGGGCGCGGCGGCGTTTTACATCGTTCCGCAGGAGTTGGTCCTGCGCCTGCTGCTCGTTTCCGTGGCGCTGGGCACGACGCTTTTTCCGGCGCTGGCGCGGGCGCACGCCGATGACCCGCAGGTGCACGGCGCGGTCTCGCTCAAGGGTCTGCGCCTGGCTTGCGCCATCAGCCTGCCCATTGCCCTGGCCCTTTCCCTGCTCTCCACGGTATTCCTGCAGTTCTGGATGGGGTCCGAATTTGCGCAACAGAGCACAGCGGTAGTGGCAATTCTGGCCGTGGGCTTTTTTGCGAACAGCCTGGCGCAGATTCCCTACACGGCGTTGCAGACCTCGGGGCGGGCGGACCTCATTGCCAAGCTGCACGTAACGGAACTGCCATTGTTCCTGGCAGGCGTTTGGATCCTTTCGCGCGCGTACGGAATCGAAGGCGCGGCCATTGCCTGGTCCTTGCGGGCGGTGCTGGACTGCCTGGGGTTGGTTCTGCTTTCGCGCATTCCAGCGTTGGGAGACCTTGCATTGGGCGTACTGCTCACCGCGAGTGCCATGGCTTGCATGCTGTGGCTGCCGGCGGGCGCGCAGGCCCTGGCAGGGCTGGCGATATTCGGCGCGGGGATTGCATTGAGTCTGTATTGGAGCCGGGACGTGCGGGCGAGTTTGGCGCTTCCGGCACGCACGTAATTCGTTGACCACATTCGGGAGGCGGCGTGCTTGCACGGCCCATAGCTCTGGCGGGTGTGCGGCCTCCTCGGTACCCCACTCGTCCCCCGCACACCCGTCAGAGCTCGGGCCTTGTCCATTTGGCGCCGTCTCATCCGGCGGGGAGGCGAGATCGGGTTTGCTGAACACCGAAAGGCACGCTGTAGCGGGCGTGTGCCGGGGTGTGGGGTCGAGGAGTGCCTCTTCGACGAGACAACACATCCCGGCACTACAGCCCGCGGCGCTTGGGTACGCGCGGTGTGATTGCCTGCCGAGCGAATGTGACGCGGAGCTTTTTGGACGATGCCGCACGGCGCGTTAAGCTCGCCGTTCGGGATATGGTTTGAGCCGCAGGCATTTTCGGGATCACGCATGAAGGGTCTTACCGTGAGCGGAATCATGAAAAAGATGGGGCTGGCGTCTGGTCCACGGCACGATTCGCACGCAGTTGAGAAGGATGGCGCCGAGGCGCAGTTGCTCCGGGAAGGCGTCCGGGTAAATGACCGCGATGGCTTCTATATTCACGAATCGTGGGAACCATCCGGCGTCACGGAACAGTTCCTGGGAAATGCCGACGAATACCATCAACGCTACTTCGACCGCCTGGATTATCTCGGACTTGTCTCCTACTGCCTCGATGTTGCGAACATCGATAAATCGTCACCGTTATCGATACTGGATATCGGATCGGGAGGCGGCAGCAGCGTATTTGCGTTGGCAAAGTTGCTGCCTTCTGCCCGGATTGTTGCTTCGGATATCTCGCCGCAGCTTCTGGAAAAGCTCGCCGCATACGTGTCCACCAATCCTGAACTTTCGAGTCGCATCCGCTCGTACTGCTTCGATCTTCATGTGCCGTTCTTTCGCGAAGCGAGTTTTGATCTGATCTTTGGAGCGGCGATCCTGCACCACCTGCTGGATCCGCTTGCCGCGCTTCGTCATGTGACGGCAAGCCTGCGCCCGGGCGGCAAACTCATCTTGGTCGAACCGATGGAATCGGGTTCCTTGTTGTTGACCTCAATTTATGAAGAGGTGCTGCGCATCTATCGTGCACGCGGTGACTTGGAGCACCCAATTGCCCGATTGATGGTCGCTCAACGCACCGATATCCACGCGCGGCTTGGCGTGCCTGCCAAGAAGCCATGGACGCACCTTCTGGATGACAAATGGGTGTTCGATCGACCGTATCTCGCCGACCTCGCGGCGCAATTGGGCTGCAGATTTGCCGCCGTTCATCCGAATCAGCCCGACCTCACGAACCTCTACGAAGGATGCTTTCGCAGCCTGATGATTGAAGGCGGACTTGGTGGTATCGAAATCGACCCGGAGGTGCTCGCCGCCGTCCGGATGTTCGATGGCGGTATTTCCGTTAACGTAAAAAGGCAGCTCTGTTCTACGGGCGTCATTGTCTTTGAAAGAGGCGAGCAATAAGTCCAGGCCAAACCGCGCGCGCCTCATTGGTCATTGTTTGCTGCGCCCACGTTTGTCTCTGGTCACTGGCCTGTGGCCGATGGCGACCGGTCGCCAGCCAGGATGCGCGAAGATCGCCAAATTGGCGTTCAGCCTGCAGTCTGAATGGCTACAAAATCGGTACCCAGGTCACTAGCAGATTACAGCCGTCAAAATGATACGATTATCTCCATTAATCATATCATTTCTTGATACGATTATCTTGATCTTCGCGTCAAAATCAATTACCTTTGCCAATCGAATCAAATTTCGATCCGCAAAAATCCATGTCCCCCTCCAAACTCGTTTGGATCTGGCAATCGCCAAGCTGGCCGGAGTTGCATTTTGATGCGGCCAAATTTGCCGGCGCTCTGCGCGAGGCGCGGTTGGCCCAGGGAATGTTGCTGGGCAAAGCGGCAGCGCTCCAAGCGAACGCGCTGCCCTTGACCCAACGTGATGTCTGGGCCGACGATGCCGTGGCAACCGCGGCTATCGAAGGGGAAACGCTCGATCTGGCGGCTGTGCGCTCGTCCGTCGCGCGCCGGCTTGGAATTACCTCCGCGTTCACGGCGGCCGTTCCGCGCAATATCGAGGCGCTGCTGGACATCATGGAAGATGCCACCGGGAACTGGGCTACGGATTTGACTGACGAACGCCTCTTTCGGTGGCAGGCGTCCTTGTTTCCCGGTGGCCGCTCCTCAATTCGTTCCAATGCTGTTGGCCACTATCGCATCCATGCCGATCCGATGCAGATCGTCTCGGGTCCGGTCGGCAAGGAAGTGGTGCACTACGAGGCGCCGGCGTCGGCCGTGGTCGCCGCGGAAATGCGCAAGTTTCTGGATTGGTTCAATCAGACCCGCGATGGCGCAAGCTTGGACGGAATTGTGCGTGCCGGCCTGGCGCATGTCTGGTTCGAATCCATCCACCCATTTGAAGACGGCAATGGACGAATCGGACGCGCTATCGTCGACATGGCCCTGGCGCAGGATGTGCGCGCACCCAGCCGAATGTTTGGCATGGCAAGCCGGATGCGCACGGACCAGCCCACCTACTACGAGGCCCTGAACCACGCTCAGCGCGGATCCGGCGACGTCACACAATGGCTGTCCTGGTTTATCAATGCCTTCCGCGCATCATGCCGGACGAGCGCGCAAACCATCGACGAATCCATAGCGCGCGCGCATTTTTGGAGCGAGCATCGTGACACCACCATCAATGAGCGCCAGCGAAAAGTCCTGAACAGGATGCTCGAAGCCGGCCCCGGCCGCTTCGAAGGCGGAATGACTGCAAGAAAATACCAGGCCCTAACCGGCACGACCAAAGTTACAGCGAGCCGGGACCTGGCAGAGCTTGCACTGACGGGCCTACTGTTACGGGAAGGATCCGGACGATCGACGTATTACAACTTGCCGATGCCCGAATGGGCGTGGTTTCGCGCGCCAAAACGGCAAACCCCCAAAACCCACGAAGACTAGGCGTTACGGGAAAACCTCCGCGCCGGATAGAAGCGGCGCAGCCTTGTCCTTTTCCGACAGCACCGGTGCGCCATCCGCAAGGGGCCATTGAATACCGACGGCCGGGTCATTCCATGCCACGCAACGGTCAAATTCGCCGATCCAGTACTCCGTGGTCTTGTATAAAAAGTCCGCGACCGGGCTGGTTACGATAAAGGCATGGCCAAAGCCCGGCGGGATCCACAACTGTTTCTTATTCTCTGCAGAGAGTTCGACGCCCTCCCACTTGCCAAAATTAGGTGAGGAGCGGCGCAGGTCGACCGCCACATCCCAGACGGCGCCGCTGGTCACGCGCACCAGTTTTCCCTGTGGCCGTTGCACCTGGTAGTGGATGCCGCGCAAAACGTTGCGCACGGACTGCGAATGGTTGTCTTGCACGAAGCGCACGTCCAGGCCGGTGGCCTTGCCAAAGCCCGCCTCGTTCCAGCTTTCCAGAAAAAAGCCGCGCGCATCGCCGAAGACCTTCGGCTCTAGAACAAGCACCTCGGGCAGCGCCGTGGGCGTGACCTTCATCGCGCGCCGGGCGCCTTGCCGGGCGCGTGCTCGGCGAGCAGGCGCAGCAAATAGCGACCGTATTCGTTCTTGGCCAGGGGACGGGCCAGGCGCTCGATGTCGTGCGCGCCGATCCAGCCCTGGTGAAAGGCAATTTCCTCTGGGCAGGCCACTTTGAGGCCCTGGCGCCGCTCGATGGTCTCGATGAATTGCGAGGCGTCCAGAAGCGACTCGTGCGTGCCGGTGTCCAGCCAGGCCATGCCCCGGCCCATGGTCTCCACGGACAGCGTGCCCTGGCTGAGGTAATGGCGGTTCACGTCGGTGATCTCGAGCTCGCCGCGCGCCGAGGGCTTGAGCGCGGCGGCAACATCGAGGACGCTGTTGTCGTAAAAGTACAGCCCCGTGACGGCGTAGTTGGACCGCGGCCGCGCGGGCTTTTCTTCGATGCTAACGGCGCGCTGCTGACCATCAAACTCGACCACACCGTAGCGCTCCGGATCCGTAACACGATACGCAAAGACCGTGGCGCCGCTGGTGCGTGCGTGCGCGCGCTGCAACTGCACGGGCAGGTCATGGCCGTAGAAGATGTTGTCGCCCAGGATAAGGACGCTTGCATCCTTGCCCACGAAGCTGCGGCCCAGGATGAAGGCCTGCGCCAGGCCATCGGGCGAGGGTTGCACCTGGTAGGAAATATTGACGCCCCACTGGCTGCCATCGCCCAGCAGTTCGGCAAAGCGCGGGGTATCGGCCGGCGTGGAGATGAGCAGGATGTCGCGCACACCCGCCAGCATGAGGGTGGTGAGCGGGTAATACACCATGGGTTTGTCGTAGATGGGCAGCAGCTGCTTGGAGACCACCTGCGTGACCGGATAGAGGCGCGAGCCTGAGCCGCCGGCCAGGATGATCCCTTTGCGGCGCGCCGGGGCGGCGTCGAGGTCACGCGGTGGTGGATTGGACAATCGGGTTCTCCCAGGTCAAGCCAGCAAAGCGGGCAAAGTCTCCATCTGCCGAGCACAACTTTAGACCGTGCTCGATTGCCAGCGCCGCAAGATGCGCGTCGGGCACAAGGTTTGCCCCAGCTTGGGCGCGAAGCAACAATTCCCCGAGGATATCCGCGTGCTTGTCCCCTGGTTCGGGAATCCATACCGGTCTACAAGATAGCCATTCACGGACCTGCGACCAGGCGGCCTCGATCGTCATCGGCCGCTCGAAAATTCGGCGATTCGTTGTGACGCGTAGGTAAGTCAGCAGACTTGACCATGGCAACCCCACCGGGGCGCTGCCGTTTAATCGATAATTCAGCCAGATTTGTGCACGCTGGTGCTGCGGAATGGACGCTATGCGCGCGTATATGAGGATGTTGCCATCAACGAGGATCACGACTTGAAGTCCTCGCCTTCGGCAATGGCGAGTACCTCGGCAATGTTGTCCAGGCTTCCGACCAGGCACGCACCGGCGTCATAGCTTGGTGTCTCGTAGCGCGCACTCGGCTCCCGAGCATGCAAGATCTGCTGCAGCCCGCGCCGCAGGGCGTCGTTGACGATTTCCCGGTAGCGCGCGTCCCCGCGTTTGCGCAGGCGCTCCAGCGCCGCCGCAACGTCGTCATCAAGGGTAAGAGTAGTTCTCATGCATCAAATCATAAATCAATTGATGCGTTGATGTCAATTTGGTGATGCGTCGACGCCATAATGCAAATCGATCCACTCCCGGTACTTGCCCGAGGTCACCTGGGCGACCCATTCGGGGGATTCGAGATACCACTGGATAGTCTTGCGGATGCCGGTTTCGAAGGTCTCCACGGGCAGCCAGCCCAGCTCGCGCTCGATCTTGCCGCAGTCGATGGCATAGCGCCGGTCGTGACCGGGACGATCCTTTACGTAGGTGATCTGCTGGGCGTAGCTGCTCCCGCCCTTGCGCGGACGCAATTCATCCAGCGTTGCGCAGATTGCTTGCACGACTGCAACGTTTTGCATCTCATTGCGCCCGCCGATGTTGTACGTCTCGCCCAGGCGGCCGCGCTCCAGCACCGCGCGAATCCCCGCACAGTGGTCCCCCACGTAGAGCCAGTCGCGCACGTTTTTGCCGTCGCCGTAAATGGGTAGGGACTTGCCATTCAGAGCATTGAGCGTGACCAGTGGAATAAGTTTCTCCGGGAACTGGCGCGGGCCGTAGTTGTTGCTGCAGTTGGTGGTAAGCGTGGGCAGACCGAAAGTGTGGTGGTAGGCGCGCACCAGGTGGTCCGATGCGGCCTTGGAGGCCGCATACGGACTGTTGGGTGCGTAGGCCGTCGTTTCGGAGAACGCCGCGTCCTGCGGACCCAGGGAGCCGTAGACCTCGTCCGTGGAAACGTGCAGAAAGCGAAAGGCATCGCGCTCGGCGCCGGGCAGGTCGGCAAGATACCTGCGCGTGGCCTCGAGCAAGGCGAATGTGCCCTGGATGTTGGTGCGCACGAATTCGGCCGGGCCCAGGATGGAACGATCGACATGGCTCTCGGCGGCAAAGTGCACGAGGGCGCGCGGCCGGTGCTGGCGAAAGAGAGCAAGGATGGCTTCGCCGTCGCAAATGTCGCGCCGTTCAAAGAGAAGACTGCCCTTGGCGCGTACCGGCGCCAAGTTGGCAAGGTTGCCGGCGTAGGTGAGCGCGTCAATCACCAGGGAAGGCTCTTCGATCGGGCCCGGAGCCTTCTGCAGCCAATCGACGACGAAATTGGCGCCGATGAAGCCGGCCCCGCCGGTGACAAAGATCATCTCTCGATCTTCAAAAACGCCTTGAGCGCACGCAAGGTCGTCAAAATGCGAGGAACATCTCCAGTAATGATGCTCCACAACGTGTCGTTGTCTATTCCGAGGTATCCGTGTATCAAACGATTTCGCGTCGCAATCATCAAGCGCCAGGGTATTTCTGGGTTGGCTGTACGCACCGTCTCCGGAACGTGGGTTGCTGCCTCGCCGATTAGTTCCAAATTTCGGATCGTTGCATCGTAATTTAGGCCACTTGCTACGAAACGATCCCTATCCAGCCCGTCGGTGTACAAAGCAACCCGTTCAGCGAAACCTATCATGTCGTCGACATAGAAGTGCCACGAACGTGGCACCGATTCAGACACGAACTGCCTCCCCCTCGATATGCGCGCGAAGTTCCTTGCGCAGTGCCTTATCTGTCACCAAGTCAACGCGACGACCCAAAAGATCTTCGAGGAAAAATTGCACGCCAAAATAGCGCTCTGAGGTGGCCGGTCCGGCAAACGAAACAAGAATATCGATGTCGCTGTCATCCCGCGCTGAGCCGCGTGCCGCAGATCCGAAAAGCGCTAGGTTAAGTACCGCATACCTCGCCGAAAGTATCGGTTTGCTTTGCGCGAGAAGTTGCAGAATGCGGTCTCGGTCCATTCTCGATCCACTAGATTCGAATCATTGCGATACCAGCACATACCGGGGCATTGCTAGCTATCGGCGAATTGTAGTGGAATGGTCTGTGTCGTCCTACGACGCGGAATGCACAATCTTGGACCTGCCGCGTGCCGGTGACGCCTTTCTCTTTGCAACTTTAGCGCCGGCCCTTCGAACAGAGCTGCTTCGTTCCCGGGAACGTGACCCCGGGCCCGCCGAACAAGCGCGACACAAGGTGTCCGCAATCCATTGATTGAGGCTTTTCCCCGCGCCCTGCGCAGCCACCATTGCCGCTCCGTGAACCTCCGGAGGAATGCGTAACAAAAGCCGACCCGACAGGGGCTTCTCGGGCGCGAGCCCGTGTTTGCGGCAATCCGCAAGGTAATCGTCTATGGCGCAAATGAAGTTCTCGCGCAGTTGCGCAACGCTTTCACCATGGAAGCTAATGATGGAGCGCACGCCCAAGACGCGTCCGACAAATATGTCGTCGCGTTCGTCAAACTCGATCCGGGCTCGATATTGCTTGTAGGAAATCAAGCTCACAAGTAGATTCGGTGAGTTGCCATTTAGAGCCTTGATGATATCATTTTTCAGTATCGTTTCCGACCCGATGCAAATTGCTCCAAGCGCCCGCCGCAATACGAGATACTTGCGGCATTTCGGCGCTTGCTCAAGGAATTTCCTGCGTGAATATTCTTCTTTTCGGTGCCAACGGCCAGGTTGGGTGGGAGTTGCAGCGCGCCTTGAGCCCGCTAGGGGCCGTGACCGCGCTTGACCATGCGCGGGCCGATCTGGAACAACCGGTCACCGGAATCATTGAGCGCGTGCGCCCGGACGTGATCGTCAATGCCGCGGCCTACACGGCAGTGGACCAGGCCGAATCCGAACCCGCGCGGGCCACGCGCATCAATGCGATGGCGGTGGGCGAGATGGCGCGGGCGGCAGCGGCCCTTGATGCCGTGCTCGTGCATTACTCCACCGATTACGTTTTTGACGGGCAAAAGGACGGCGCCTACGAGGTCGATGACGCCACGGCCCCGCTCAGCGTCTATGGGCAAAGCAAACTCGCCGGCGAAGCAGCGATCCGCGCAATATCCGGATGCCGGCACCTCATCTTTCGCACAAGCTGGGTGTACGCACTGCGCGGGCGCAACTTTGCCCGTACTATGCTCGAGCGCGCCGCCAAGATGGAGCGCCTGCAGGTGGTGGCTGACACCGTGGGCGTGCCCACCAGCGCCGAGCTCATTGCCGACGTCACCGCCCTGGCGCTCTATCGCACGCGCCGCGGCGGCCACGCTGACAAGAAGGACGCCGGGGCGGGCCTCTGGGGCACCTACCACCTGGTGCCCGGCGGCCAGACCACCTGGCACGAATACGCTTGCTATTTGATCGACGAGGCGCGCAGCGCGGGCCTGCCCATTCGGGTTGCGCCGGCGGACATTGCACCCGTCCCGTCCAGCGCCTTTCCCGCGCCGGCCCGCCGGCCGCGCAATTCGCGCCTGGCCAACCATCTCCTTGCGGAGCGCTTTCACTTGCAGCTTCCCGATTGGCGCTGGCACGTGCGGCGCCTCGTGCGGCAAATCGCCGGATAGACTGCGGATTCCGCAGTCTCACTCTCAAAAGGCCCCACCCGATGCCGCGCGCGCTCATCACCGGAATCACCGGCCAGGACGGCGTGCTCCTGGCGCAAAACCTGCTGGAGCGCGGCTACGAAGTCGTTGGCTTCGGGCGGCGCCCCTCAGTGCTGGCGCGCACGGATCTGCACCAACTTTTCCGGCGCCTGACACTGTTTTACGGGGACGCAGCCAATTCCGTGGACCTGGCCGATGCGCTGCTGCAGCACCGGCCCGATGAGCTCTACAACCTGGCGGCGCAATCGGCCCCCGGCGCTTCCTGGGCCCAGTCCTTGGAAACCGGGGACATCACCGCAATGGGCGCGCACCGGTTGTTCGAGGCGGTGCGCCGCTTTGCGCCCCAATGCCGCGTGTACCACGCCTCCTCCTCGGAGATGTTCGGCGAGGTCCTCGAATCTCCGCAATCGGAGACCACGCCGTTTAACCCGGCCAACCCCTACGCCGCGGCCAAGGTATATGCCCACGAGATGGCGCACGTGTATCGCAAGAGCTACGGCCTGTTCATCGCCTGCGGAATTCTCTTCAATCACGAAAGCCCGCTGCGACGCATGAACTTCCTGACGCAAAAGGTCGCCTACGGCGCCGCCTGCGCCAAGCTGGGTATCGGCCAATCGCGCCTGCTCAACGAAGAGGGTGAGCCGGTGGTGAAGGAGGGCAAGGTGGCACTCGGCAACCTGGATGCGGCGCGCGACTGGGGACACGCCCGCGACTATGTGGAAGCGATGCGCCGCATGAACCAGCACGGCAAACCGGAGGATTTTGTCGTGGGCACGGGCACATTGCGCACGGTGCGCGATCTGTGCGAGGCCGCCTACCGCTACGTGGGCAAGGACTGGCGCGAATTTGTCGTGACGGATCCGCGCTTCTTGCGCCTGACCGAGACCGGGCCGACGGTGGCCGACGCCTCCAAGGCAAAGCGCGAATTGGGCTGGACGCCGACGATTTCCTTTGATGCGATGATCGCCGAGATGGTCGAAGCGCAACTAGCGCAGCTCCAAGCGCGCTAGGCACGCGGCAGGCAAGAACAAGGAGCCGTATGGATCGACAATTCCTGGGGCGCGCACGCATCCTCGTGGTGGGCGACATGATGCTGGATCGCTACTGGTTTGGCGATGCCGAGCGCATTTCCCCCGAGGCGCCGGTTCCCGTGGTGCGCGTTGCGCGCACGGAAGAGCGCCTGGGCGGGGCCGCCAACGTGGCGCGCAACATCACCGCGCTGGGTGCGGGGGCTGGACTCTTGAGCGTCATCGGTGACGATGAGGCCGGCCGCACGCTGGCGCGCCTGGTCCAAGCCGACGGTATCCGCGATCACTTGCAGACCGACAAGTCGCTCGATACCACGGTCAAGCTGCGCATCATCGCGCGGCGCCAGCAACTCGCGCGCCTGGATTTTGAGAGCACACCCGAGGCCGAGGTGCTCGAAGCGCATCTGGAACAGTTCGAGTCCCTGCTGCCCGAATACGACCTTGTGATCCTCTCCGATTACGGCAAGGGCGGCCTCACGCACATCAGCCGCATGATTGCGTTGGCTCATAGTGCGGGCAAGCCGGTGCTGGTGGACCCCAAGGGCGACGACTACGCGCGCTACGCGCACGCCACCATGCTCACGCCCAACCGCGCGGAGCTGCGCGAGGTGGTGGGCCGCTGGCGCAGCGAGGAGGACCTCATCGAGCGCGCCCAGGCGCTGCGCCATACCTTGGACCTGGAGGCCTTGCTCCTGACGCGCAGCGAAGAGGGCATGACGCTGTTCACCGACGAGGGAGCTTGGAGCATCTCAGCCATCGCAAGAGAAGTGTTTGATGTGAGCGGGGCCGGCGACACGGTGATTGCCGTGCTGGGGACGATGATGGCGTTGGGACTGGATCTGCGCGAAGCCGTGACGATTGCCAATCGCGCCGGTGGTATCGTGGTAGGCAAGCTGGGTACTGCCACCGCAAGCTACGCGGAGCTCTTCGGATAGCTCTTATGAGCCGGACATGAAGATCATCGTCACCGGAGCGGCCGGATTCATCGGCGCCAATTTGCTGCGCGCGCTCAATGAGCGCGGCGAAACCCATATTCTTGCGGTGGACAACCTCACCCGGTCGGAGAAGTTTCGCAACCTGGCCGAGTTTGAGATTGCCGACTATCTCGACAAAACGGACTTTCTCGAGCGCGTGCGCCGTCGCGAACTTCCCCGGCCCGACGTCGTTTTTCA
>Ga0209698_10004278_pt1 | contig 15674 bp, 15 predicted proteins | sample LitLauG_LLR_2012_FD_187203 | JGI IMG/M metagenome (GOLD analysis project Ga0209698, IMG submission 187203) | Freshwater sediment microbial communities from Pennsylvania, USA - Little Laurel Run_MetaG_LLR_2012 (SPAdes) (version 2) | ecosystem: Environmental > Aquatic > Freshwater > Creek >...
GGCCGGCGACGTCAACGCGGACTCGTTCTTTGTCGTGATGCCAAAGACTGGTGAGACCTTAACGTTGCGCGTCCCGTACCCGTTGGGATTCGCCTCTCGCCACACGTCGGGACGTATCGACGATGAGAAAGCCGGCTGGAAGGGCCGCGGATTCTGGTCCAGCTACTCGATGTACACACCTTGGCACCAGGAGGGCGGCAAGGGACAACGTCCAAAGATTGTAAAGTTCCAGGTCCGTCCGGATCCACTTGCGAAATAGCTGCTGCGATCCGCAAAAAATTGGCTACGGCTTACGGTCGAAGCGCTCATCGCCCTCGACGGCGTGATCGATCAGGTGCGTCACCTTACCGTCAGGGCCGATGATGAATTCGACGTTGGAGTCCGCCGATTCGAAGACCGTTTCCGATATAGCTGCCATCGGAAAGGAGCCCATAAAGAGTTGTCCGCCGGACAGAACCATCGTGATTTTCATGCCGGCTTTGGACTCATAAGTCCCGGCATATTTTGCGAGGATCTCGAGGCTTACTTTGATGCCTTCGTGCGTTTTGCCTCGATAGTGAACGGCGTCGCGCTCGCCTTCGTTGCAGATATACTCCAGCATCTCGGTATCGGCCGCATACTTGACGTCGATGGACCGGGTTAAGGGCTTCAGCAGGACCTTGGGGTCGTCGAAAGTGATCTCAAACAGCATGTGTCCGAAATCGACGCGCCGGAAACGCTCTGTGACGCGCAGTTCCTCGGAGTGAGGGTGCCCAGCTTCATCGAGCCAGCTTATGTCGTTGAACCCGTTGCTTTCGACGATCAATGTGTCTGCATCCCAATGACCGATTGAGTAACCGTTCCAGGTCGGACTTGGATCCTTCGGCAGGGTCCGTCCATCCAGAAAGACTTGCCGGAAGCCACCACCTTCGAAAAGGATCGCGACGATGTTGGACGACTGCATGATCCGGTAGAGCGAGTGATCGGGGCCGCCTGTGCCGAAGATCTGATGAGGGCCTTCTGGCAGGCAACGCGAGTGCGGAGAGTCCCGCGAAAAGTCTGCGACGCGCTTCAGATAAAGGGCCTCCGCTTCTGGCCGGAAGATCGCCTCGTCCTTCCTGTCCTGAATCAGATTCCCGGAGTACATATTTCCGTCCGGGAGCCACAATCCCGAAAGATCGGGCTTCCCGTTCGCCGTCCTGGGCACGGGTGCCTTCAAATCGGGCTTGCCGTCGGGGGCCCGTGGAATGTCGGGCGTTGGCAGGTCGAGCCATTGCGCTCTCACCGGGAGGGGAGCCAACACGAGCGCGGCCACAAGTGCAATAAACGTCGAGCTTAACGACTCCGTGAAACCCATAAGACACTATAGTAGCCGACACCACTAGCTGCGGGGGCCGCACCATCCGGAGTGAGCCTGCAGTCTGCATCCGGGAAGCTGCGGGCCGATGACGGGCCACACGGACCGAGCACAATAGGCTTCCGCGGATCATTAGCCTGTGGCGTTTGGAGGCCACAGGTCATGAAGCGAAAACCTCGTCGCAAAGAGCGCCGTGGTGACGTCTAGGGAGCTGCACCACAATAACGCCGTTGTAACTAAAACACGTACACAATCGCGTGAATCTCAATCTCAGGCATGATCGCCGCAGATTCCACTTTCTGTTTCCCGCGTTCGGAGTAATGAATGTCATGACCGCAACAAGCGGCCCTAAGACCAGTGTCACATTTGTCCACTGCTTCCGTTTTTCCATCGCTCGGTTATGGGCGACCATGTTCTCTGCCGCCTCACCCGATCCGGCGCCGCGGAACCTATGACGATCTAGCTCGCGGAGAGACTGTGTAAGCGCCCCGGCGTGCGATTGCGCCGTGCTTCGTAGGCCTTGAGGTGGGTGTACGCCATGCGCAGCCTCGCGCAGGCGTTGCCGCCCTTGCCGGCCCGCTGGATCAGGTCGCCGATCACGTGGTCGGCCTCGATCGGGCCGTGGTGTTCGAGGTCGCGCAGCATCGAGGCGGTAAAATCCGAACCAGCGGCGGTGAGCACCCCGCGCATCCGCTGTAACGACTCTTCCCGCGGCGGGTAACCTGCGCCGGCCGCCACCGAACGGCATTCCTCCAGAAGGCCCAGCAGGAGCTCGCCGCCGCCGGGAGATTCCACGATGTCTCCGACCGCGGCGCGCATGAGGCAGGTGCCGCTGGCCAGCGAAGCCAGAAATACCCATTTCTCCCACATTTCGAGCAGAATCTCGGCCGTCGCGCGAACCCCGAAGCGCGCTCCCTCCATGAGGCGCGCAAGGGCCCGAACGCGGTCGGACAAGCGTCCATCCCGCTCGCCAAACGTCAGCCCGTGCTGGTCGTTGAGGTGGACGATTTCCCGTTGCAGGTTGAGGGTGGCCGCGATGATACAGACGCCGCCGAGCACCCGCTCCCCGCCGAATCGCTCGTCGAGCGTATCCAGGTGCCCCATTCCATTGAGCAGAGGCACGATTACCGTACCCGCACCCACCGCCGGCGCGAAGGACTCCATCGCGGCCTCCAGGTCGTAGGCCTTGGCGCTGAACAGCACCACATCGAAGGCTTCGCGAAGTTCGCCGGCCAAAACCGTAGGCGGGTCTGGGAGAGTTACATCGCCGAAGCGGCTGCGAATTCTCAATCCGGAGCCCGCCAGTTCGACCGCGCGCCGCGGACGCACCAGAAAAGTCACATCCCGCGACGCCTCCAGCAACCGGCCGCCGAAATACCCGCCCGTCGCGCCGGCGCCCACCACCAGGATTCGCATCTATTGCCCCAGCATCACCTTCAGAGTAGTCAGCGTGCCATTCCGCACTTCCACCTGCTGCGTGCCTTGCTTGCCCTCTTTTTCCACCGTGATGGTGTAAGTTCCGGGCGCCAGCCTGAGCTGGGCGGGCGTGACTTCCGGCTGCTTTCGTCCGTTCACCGAGATGGAAGCTCCGCCTGGGACGCTGGTGAGCATGAGCGTGCCCCCCGGAGCACGGAGAACAATTTGGGGGAGTTCGACGGCGCTCGCTCCCACATCCACTTCGCGGTGCTCCACTTGATAACCCGGCAAGGTAATGGCGACGCTATGCCGGCCCGGTGGCGCCTCCAGCGAACACGGAGTAGTGCAGGCCAGGGCCGGGTTGCCATCCAAGGTAGCCGTAGCGCCCGAAGGGCTGCTGATCACATTGACCACCTGTGCCGCAGCCACCGCCTGAGGGGGGGCACGCCTTACCGGCTCTCTCTTTGGCGGCTCGACAGGGCGGGGCTGTTGGACGGGTCGGGGCTGTTCGATGGGTCTGGCCTGCTCCACAGGCGGCTTCTCCGGCGGTTCGACCACCGGCGCCGGCTCCGGTGGCGGCATGGGGCTCGGTTTTTCCTCGGTCTTTTGCGCCGCCGCTCGTGGCGCGGGGGTCACCGGCGCTTCCACCTTCTGTGTCGCCACCGTCTGCGGAGCGACTTGCTGCATCAGCCACGGCCCCGCCTGCCAGCCGATCAGCGCCAGCAGTCCCGCGGCCACCAGAATGGCCAAAAGGAAGGTAACGAAGCGCGGCTTACGCTCCGCCGCCCGTTCGCGCGTGGCGGTGGTCTCCTGCCGCGGGTTGCGCGCCGGCGGCAGAGCCACGGCCGGCCTGGCGGCCTCCACCATGGTGGGCGCGTTCAAGCTTCCGCCGCGCGTCATTGCTTTCCAGCCCCGGCTTCCCGCGCAGGCCTTCTCCAGCGATTCCGTGAACTCCTGGCACGTGCGGTAGCGGCCTTCCGGCTTCTTGGAGAGGCCTTTTCGCAATGCGTTCTCGATCGCTCCCGAAAGCGTCGGATTCAGTCGATGCGGCGACACCGGCTCCTCCGCCACAATTTTGAATACCACCGTGGTGAGGTGCTCTCCGCTGTAAGGCTTCTCGCCCGTCAGCATTTCATAGGCGATCACCGCCAGGGAGAATTGGTCCGAACGCCCATCCACCGCCAGGCCCTGCACCTGTTCCGGCGACATGTAATGCGGCGTCCCCACAATCGTGCCGGTCACGGTGAGCTGATCCGAGGCGGTGATCTTGGCGATTCCGAAATCCGTGATCTTGGCGGCGCCGTCGGCCGCGATCATGATGTTGGCGGGCTTGATGTCGCGGTGCACGATCCCCTTCTGGTGCGCATAGTCCAGGGCCGCGGCTGTCTGGCCGAGAATACTGAACATCCGGTCCGGAGCGAGCGGACCATTCTCGGAAAGAACATGATCGAGCGTGGGGCCATCCACGTACTCCATCGCGATGTATGCCAGATCGCCCTGCTGCTCCACGTCGTAGATGGTGACGATGCCCGGGTGCGAAAGCATCCCGGCCGAGCGCGCCTCCCGCAGCAGCCGCTCGCGTAAACGGTTTTGTTCCTCGGGTTTTCCGGCATCTCCCAGGCGGATCGTCTTGATGGCCACCGGCCGGCCAATGTTCGGGTCGATGGCATGGTACACGACTCCCATGGCCCCCCGCCCCAGTTCCCTGACGATCTTATATCGTCCGATTCGATCCACTAGTCTCTACTGATAGCATACGGCTGGCAAAGCTAGCGGAACGAATTGCGGAACCGCGACCGGCAGGGAGCGGCCCGTCCCCCCGGCTCACCAGCCCTGTTCGACAACACTCCGCTGACCATGGTACCGGCGCTATCGAAGGTAAATAGCAAAATCGTGCCGAAATGTTTCCGTGGAAATCTACAATAGATGGTCGGTTAATGAAGAACGACTCTCGCTCAATCCCGAGCCGCCGGATGCGCGTCTCGCTGCGCGCCCGGGGAGTGGCCGCCATGGCCGTTCCCATGGCGGCCTTGTTCACCGTATTCTTTGCCGTCTATTGGGTCGAGGCAGACGCCGGACAGGCCAATGAGACCCTGCAGCGCGCCTACGATGCGCGCGCGGAGCTCCAGCAACTCGACCGGCTCCTGAACGATGCCGGAGAAGGCGTACGCGGGTATTTGGCAACGGGTCAGCGGGATTTCTTGAGTCCCTACGAAACCGCGCGCCAGTCCTTCGCCGGCCTTATCGCTCGTCTGCGCGTACGGATCCCGCCGGAAGATACCGCGCCGATGGCCCAAATCGAGGAATCCGCGCGCGCGCAGATGCAGATCCTGTCGGAACTCGCCCCCCAGCCGGGCGGCGGGCCCTCTCTGGCCGTCCTGCTGGAAAGAAGCAAGCGCGTCAGTGGTGAGTTTCACGAGCGGCTCTCGCGGCTGGCACAGGCTCAGGAGCAGCGGGCTGCCAGCGCCAAGGCTCATATGGAACTGGCGCGCAACGGGCTGTTTCGCATCGTGGTGGCCTGCGGATTCTTCGGGCCTTTGGGCGCGCTCATCATGCATTTGCTGGTTTCCGGACGTCTCACCAGGCGCATTCGCGCCCTCGAGCAGAACGCCCGCAGACTCGCGGCAGGAACCGCGCTGGAGTCGTTCCCCAGCGGCAACGATGAAATCGCCGCGGTGGCCTTTGCCATCCAGGATGCGGCCCAATTGCTGCGCGAACGCGAGCGCGAATTGCGCGAAAGCGAACTACGCTACCGCAACCTCTTCGATCACGCCCCCTTGCCCTTTGAAGAGACCGATGGCCAGGGCATGATCCGCCGCGTCAACCAGGCCGGGTGCGCGCTGCTGAAATCCACGCCCGAGGAACTGCTCGGCCGCCCCGCATGGCTTTTCCTCGAGCCCGGCGCGCAAGACGATTTCCGCGTCGACATGTTGGGCCGCATCGCTTCCTCTATCGAAATCGCCCCGTATGAATGCGTCTATCAGCTCGAAGATGGTTCCAGCACCACCCTCGAGATCCGCGAAAGCCTGATTCGCAATGAGCGCGGCGAAACCATCGGCGTGTGCCGCTCTTTACTCGATATCACCGAACGCAATTTGGCCGAGATGGCCGCGCGGAAAGTCGCGCAATACGCCATGGAGTTGCGCAATAAGAACGAGCAACTCGCCCAGGCCTTGGAAGCCGCCCGTTCCGCCGCTGCCACCAAGAGCCAGTTCCTCGCCAGCATGTCGCATGAGCTGCGCACGCCGCTCAACGCCATCATCGGCTTCTCGGAGCTGCTTTACGACGGCAAGCTCGGCGAGCTCTCCGGCGATCATCGGGAGTGCCTGCAGGATATTCTCATCAGCGCGCGTCACCTGCTCCGGCTCATCAGCGATGTTCTGGATCTTTCGAAAGTGGAAGCCGGCAGGATGGAGTTTTTCCCCGAGGCTTGCCACATCGAGGCCCTGGTGGCCGAAGTGCGCGACGTGATCCGGCCGCTCGCGGAAAAGAAACGCATCGAACTGCTGACCGATATTCCTCTTGCAATACCTGCGGTGATTGACGCTTCCCGCTTCAAACAGGTTCTCTACAATTATCTTTCCAACGCCGTGAAGTTTACCCCCGATGGCGGTTGGATTACCATCCGTGTGATCCCCGACGAGTCGCAATTTCGTCTGGAGGTCGAGGATACCGGAATCGGAATCAACGGCGGCGACCTTCCCAAGCTGTTCCAGGAATTCCAGCAACTGCCTAACAGCCGGAACGCGGGGCAGGGAACGGGGTTGGGGCTGGCGCTGACGCGGCGCATCGTGGAGGCCCAGGGCGGCGTCATCGGTGTGCGCAGTACGCCCGGCGTGGGAAGTGTCTTTTCCGCAATCCTGCCCTTACAGGCGGTTCCGTTGGCCCCCGCCCTGGCGCGCGTCTCCTAGGCACTCCCTCGCGAGCGCCACGCCTCGCTCCCTTCCGTTAGCGCGCGTCTCCTAACAGACGTTATGAGTCATGTGGGACTGGTATTTCCCGCGGAGTACACGTTACACTACTCGCGACATGAATGCCGGGTCCATTCTCATCATTGACGACACTCCCGTGAACCTCCGTCTCACGCGGATTCTGTTGGTCAACGAAGGCTACGAGGTGGTTACCGCCGCCAGCGCCGAAGAAGGTCTGGAGTTGCTCGATCACTGTCATCCGCAACTGATCCTGGTGGATATTCAACTGCCCGGCATCGATGGACTGGAGTTTACGCGGCGCGTGAAGCGGGATGCCCGCTTCCGCGATGTCCGCATCGTCGCGCTCACAGCTTTTGCCATGAAGGGCGATGAGGAGAAGGCCCGGGATGCCGGGTGCGACGGTTACATTACGAAACCCATCGACACGCGCGCTCTGGGAGCCCGCATCCGGGATCTTCTCGCAACGCCCAAAATCGTCGAACCTCCTCCGCCTCCCCCACCAGAGGCGCGCGACCAGCAGGCCGAAGACTTGGAAATGGAAACCCTGCGCCGCCTCTTCCTCAGCGAAGGGCGGGAGCGCAGCCGGCAGTTGCTGTTGGATCTGGATGGAGCTTTCGACGCGCGCGAAACCGCTCGCGCCGTGCACCAGTGGGTGGGCACCGGCGGACTGCTCGGCTACAACACCATTGCCCGGCTCTCCCGTGAAGTGGAAGCGCTTCTGCGCGAGCGCCCGCTGGACAACTCGCAACTGCGCGATGCCCTCGCCAATCTCAATCTTGCTTTCACCAGCCCCCGCGAAGCCAATAACCAGGCGATTCCCGAAACCATGCTACAGGCGCTCGAAGGGAAGCGTATCGCCGCCGTCGGCCTTCCGGCGAACGAGAAGGAAAGGCTGTGCATGGCGTTGGATCGCGTGCGCGCGCAGCCGGTGTTCTTCGATCTCGCGGAGATGCCCGATGGCGAAGCCGTCAGGCAATGCGACCTGGCGGTGATTCATGTTTGGCCGCAAAGCCCCAGCGCGCCCTGGCTCGATCCCGCCCAGCCGGCCTTCAACGGCCACCCGGTGGTATTGGCCGGTTACCGCAGCGATCTGCTCGCCCTCGAGCAGCCCGTGCAGTCCATGGCGCGCGAATTCCTGATGGACTCCTGGCAGCCCGAAGAGGCCCTGGTGCGGCTGAGCATGGCGCTCTCCAGCCGTCCGGCCGCCGCTCCCGCGCTCCGGCCTGCCCTCGAGCGGCCCAAGGCCAATGCGCGCGTAGAAGTCGTGGTGGCCGATGACGATCCCATTGTCCTGGCGCTGATCCGCACCGCGCTCGAGAATTTCGGCATGTTCTGCCACACCGCCGGCAGCGGTCCCGACGCTTTGAAGATGATCCGCGATCTGCGCCCCCAAGTGGCCGTGCTCGACGTGAATATGCCCGGCATGGACGGCTATGAAGTCCTCTCCGCCCTGCGCCAGGAGGAGCATCCCGTGCGGGTCCTGTTGCTGACCGCGCGCCAGCAGGAGAGCGACATTCTGCGCGGGTTTACCCTCGGCGCCGACGATTATGTGGTCAAGCCCTTCAGCCCCGTGGAGCTCACCGCCCGGCTGAAGCGTCTTCTCGCGCGATGATCGCACAGGCCATTGCCGCTTTCGCTCTGCTGGAAGCCGGTTGTGCCCTGGTCCTGCTGTTGCTGTTGGTGCGGGCGCTTCTGCGCTGCGCCGCCGCGCACCGCGCCGCCGCCGCCGCGGCGGCCATTCGGCCGGCCATCCGCCTGGCGCTTGTCGAACACCTGGCTGGCAATTCCGATACCGCCAAGCTCCGCGAATTCGCCATGTCCCACCGCTGCGATTTGATGGAATGCATCCTCGAACTCCGCCACACCTTGAGCGGCGATGCGGGAGACCGGCTGTGGGAGCTGACGCTGGATCTCTCGGTTCTGCATGACTGGTGCGGCGACGCTCGCTCCGGGGTCCTCGCCGCCCGTCGCGCCGCCTTCGAGCGCCTGGCCTTCGCCTCCGCCTACGAGCGTTGCCGCCGCGTAGTGGGACAACTGCAGCTCACCGGCGTCGACGATCCCGATCCGGAAGTTCGGTTGGCCGCGGCCCGCGGGCTCGCCCAATCCCCCGATTTGAAAGATCTCGAGCTCGTCTTCCGCCATGCCGTCCGGTGGAATCCGCTGGCCCGCGCCGTGCTTGCGGAGGTCTTACGCCCGCACGCGCTGGCCCTTTCGGAAAACGCAGTGCCCCGCGTCTTGCGTTCCCGGGAGGATCGGCACGTACTCGCCGCCTTGGAAATCGTCATCGCCTGGGGCCGCGCCGTTCCCTTGAGCGATTTGCACCGGCTGATCGATGGCGGCAGCCCGGCCGTTCGCATTCTGGCTTTGCGCGCTCTGCCCCTGGTCGCTTCTTCAACCGAAAATCAAGCGGCGGTGCTTCGCGCCCTTTCCGATAGCGATCGGGACGTCGCCCGGGAAGCCATGGCCGCTGCCGGCCGCTTGCGCATGGACGCGTCCTCGCCCGCTCCTCCGGACGCCGGTCGAAGGGTGGCGCGCGTCTGATGCCGCCGCTGTTTGCCGGCTTGCTCGAAGCCCTGTCGGCTCTTTTGTTCGCCGCCGGCCTGGCCGGTCTGTTCGCCTTGCTCAGAGGCTATTCTCACCTCCGCCGTCCGGACCGCACTCCGATGCAAAATGATCAAAATCTGCTGCTGAAGTCTCCGCTGGTTCCGGCCCTCTCCCTGCTTGCCGTGGTTCGCGATGCCTCCCCGGAATCCCGCGAGTTCGTCCGCCGCCTGCTCCAGGTCCATTTCGGCAATTTCGAAACGGTGCTCGTATGGAATGGTCTGAGCGAAGCCGATGTCGAGGTGTGGAAGAGCGAATACCGGCTGTCGGTTTCCTCGCGTAAACCTCTGGCTTCGTTGCCGCACGCCCGCGTTCGGTGCCTCTACGAACCGCGCGATCCCAACTGTTTGGTCGTGGTGAGTACCGATGGCGGAACTGAGGCCGACTCTCTGAACGCCGCCCTGAGTGTGGCGCGTTCACCCCTCATCGGTATCGTTGAGGCCGATTGTGACTTTCAACCCGACGTGTTTCTACGGCTCGTGCGGCCCATACTGGAAGACCCCGAACGGACCGTTGCCGCATGGGGCGCCGCGCCCGACTTCAGCCACTCCGGTTTGCCGGCACGGTTCGCCACTCTGGAATCTTTGCGCGCCTGGCTGGGACGTTGTGGACTCCCGGACGAAGGCAACTCGACCGCTTGGGTTCCGGGCTGCAGCATCCTGGTTTCCCGCGAAGCGCTCCTGGAGGCCGGCGGATTTCGCGCGGGCCGTCTGGAACTGTTGCTACGCCTGTACTCGGGCGCGAGAGCCGCTGGTCGGCCTTACCGCATCGCCTTTGTGCCCGAGCCAAGAAGCCATCTCCGCCCTATCGGCACCTGGGGCCAACACCGCGCGCTGGCTTTTGCCGGCCAGCGGCAGGTCGCCCGGGCCCTGCGTTCGCAGGGCCTCCAAGCCCCCGGTCTGTTCTCGCTGGTCGCCTTCCGCGTGTTGCATCCTCTGCTCGAAACGGCCGCCTACGCGCTGACTGCGATGGGGCTGGCATTCGGCTGGGTGACCTGGGATCTGGCCGCGCTGGTGGCGTTATCCAGCATGGGCATGGGCATCTTGCAATCTATGACGGCGGTGGTGTTGCGCGAAATGGCCGGCTCGGAATCCTCCGGTCCGGCGCAACTCGCCGGCCTGTTCTTCGCTTCTATCCCCGAGAATTTGGCGTACCGTCCTTTGCGAAACCTCTGGCTGATCCGCGGCTTGTGGAACGCATCCTCGCGGCCTGCTCACGGGACTCCGTAAACGCCGGTTTGCGGATTCTGAGCCGCGACCAAGCGGGCCGTTCACCCTTTGATCACTCCCATTGGCCGCAGCCGCGCCACCTTGCGCGCCAGGCCCGCGCGGTGCACCACCTCGATCACTTCATCGACGTCTTTGTACCCTTCGGGCAGCTCTCCCAGAATCCCGTCACGCGTCTCGCTGCATCGCGCGCGTCGCCATACCCGTTGCGGACCATCCAGCGCGCGCCTTCCATCAACACGCGGTCCACGCATGCCGATCTTCACAAAACCCAATCCGCCGGTCCCGCAGGGGACATCCCGGAAGATCTGGTCGATGAGTGGCTTGAGGTTAGCCCGCACCTCTGCCTCCTGCAGAGTGGTCCGTATCAGCCGCACCCCGCAGTTGATGTCGAATCCGACGCCCTCGGGCGATGCTCCAGAATTTCAAACACGAAGGCCCTCCCCATCGTAAACTGGAGTTCGTATGGTGGGCCACTATGTTGTTACTGGAGGCGCGGGATTCATCGGTTCGTCGATCGTGCGCAGTCTGCTGCGCGAAGGGGCCCGCGGCATCGTAGTCATCGACAATCTCCTCACCGGCCGCGAATCGAACCTGGAGGAAGTGAGATCTTCCATCGATTTCCAGCACGCCGATATCCGCGACTACGCGGAGATCGCGCCCCTGGTTCGCGGCGCGGCGGCGGTATTTCATGAGGCCGCCATACCGTCGGTTCCGCGTTCCATCGACGAGCCCTTGCCCTCTCACGAAGTGAACATCAACGGCACGTTCAACGTCATGCGCGCGGCCCAGGAAGGCGCCGCCGGCCGTTTGGTCTATGCCGCTTCCTCTTCCGCTTACGGCGATACGGAAGTCCTGCCCAAGGTCGAAACCATGGCGCCCTCTCCCCAGTCTCCTTATGCCCTGCAGAAGCTGGTGGGTGAGTACTACGCCAGCGTTTTTTCCAGCGTGTACGGATTGGAGACCGTTTCGTTGCGGTACTTTAATGTCTACGGGCCGCGCCAGGACCCTTCCAGCCCGTATTCCGGTGTGCTCTCCCTATTCATGAAGGCCGTCCTCGGCCGATACTCTCCCACCATCTTCGGCGATGGCGAGCAGTCTCGTGACTTCACCTATGTGGAGGATGTCGCCGAGCTGAACCTCAAGGCCGCGAGGGCTCCAAATGTCGCCGGAAAGATGTATAACGGCGGCAACGGCGATCGCATCACCCTCAACCATGCCTGGGCCCTGCTACAGAAGCTCCAGGGAGTGAATATCCCGGCCACGTATGGCGCGCCGCGCCCGGGCGATGTTCGCCATTCCCAGGCCGATACCGCCGCGGCCGTTCGCGATCTGGGACACGCCCCGCGCGTCTCCTTCGAGGAGGGCATGCGGCGGACTCTCGAATGGTATCGCTGCGACGCGGGGTTGTAGTCGGTCCCGGAACAGGGGCCCCTGGGCCGTGTTAGAATTCGTTGCCAGGAGGGCAATCGTATGCGTCCGTCAGTGATTATTGGCTTGCTAATGTCCCTGGCCTGCGTCGCCTCGGCATCCGATGACGCTTTCGTTAAGTGCAGTGAATGTGCGGCCATTGCAGCTCAGGATTATACCGACTGCATCAACGGAAATCTTCCGGTTTGCAAGGTTATTTCCTGTACGCCAACCTATTGCACGGCACACTCGAATGGGGTTCTGAACCGGTGTCTTGCCAATTGCACCGGCACCAGTGCGTCGATCGCTGCGTCGCCCGCGCAGCGGCAGCCCGCCGCCAGTAAGGCCCCGGCCATGTCCCCGGCGTCCATCCCTGCTTCATTTATCAAAACCACTCGGTAAGTGGTTCCGGGAAGCATCCCGGCCGAGCCATGGCTAACCCAGTTCCGGGATCGCCACCGGCGGCTGCCCCTCGAATATGCGGCCGAACATGCCGATCACTTCCTCGTGGAGCACGCCGTTGTCGGCCAGGAGGTGATCCGATCCCGCAATGTTCAACGGCGCACCGCTCATATCCGAGACCCGGCCTCCCGCCTCCTCGACTAACAATGTTCCCGCGGCCTGATCCCAGGCCTTCAGACCGAACTCCCAAAAGAAGTCCAGCCTTCCGGAGGCGACGTAGGCCAAATCCAGCGCGGCGGAGCCGGTGCGGCGCACCCCGTGCGAGGCCATCGCCAGTTGATAGTAAAAATGAATGTTCACGTTATGACGGCGCTTGCGGCTGGGGAAACCGGTCGAGCCCAGGCTGTCGGCCAGGCGCCTGGTCTGCGAGACGCGAATCCTCCGGTTGTTGACGTAGGCGCCGCCACCCCGTTCCGCGGTGAACATCTCGCCCCGCAGCGGATCGTAGATCACCCCGGCGATCATCTCGCCGGCGCGCTCCAGCCCCAGCGTGACGTTGAACATCGGGAAGCTATGCGCGAAGTTGGTGGTTCCGTCGAGCGGATCTACATACCAGCGGTAGTCCGACGAGCCGGTATAATCACTGCCTTCTTCGGCCACGATCGTATGCGACGGAAAGTAGGAGCGCAGTTTTTCGACAACCAGCTTCTCCGAACTCCGGTCGGCCTCGGTCACCAAGTCGAACTCGCCCTTCAGTTCGAACGCCACCCGCCGCTCGAAGTAGTGTGCCAGAAGAGCGCCCGCCTCGCGGGCAATCTCCACCGCGGTTTCCAGGTATTGCATGGTAAATGCCCGTCCGCTCCGCGACCCAAAGAGGGACGGTTCAACTCTCTTCCTGGAGATATTTGATGTCGTGCTTGAAAATGAAAAGATTCGGTTCCCTGTCGCGGGTCACGCGAATGAACGACTGGTCGTAGTATTCGATCACTCCGACCACCTCTTCGCCATCCACCATTTTCACGCGCACGGGCGTGGCCTTCTCGATCAGTTGCTTGAGATACTTCGCCTCTTCGAAGGTCTGTTCCGAAGGGCGTGCCGCTTTGCCGCTGTTTTGTGCCGTATCACTTCTCCTGCCGCTTGTTCGTTCGTTCCGGTGCGATCGATATCCGCGAGTCCGCGGCGCCGCCCTCAGCTTCTCCATAATAGCCGTTGCGCGCCGAAACCCGCAATTCGGGCCGTTTCACGCGAACTTCCAGCTTATGGAACCGGTCCTTCGTGAGCGGCACATTTCGCGGATAGAAGCCCAGCAGATATTGCGTCCGCAACTCGTCGATGATTTCGCTGAAGGCGCGGTCGAGTTCGGCGCCCAGCGACGGCAAAAACGTGCGGCCGCCCGTGCCGTCGGCCATGAATTTGAGTGCGTTCTCACCGCCCACGTTGCGGCCGGCATCATTGGTGATAGGGATGACCACGACAGGGTAGATGACGGCATCGGCCAGTTGGGTGGCGGCCAGCGCTTTCTTGAGGTCGATCGAGCTGGTCGTATCGCCCCCGTCCGTTACGATGATCATGACCTTGCGCCCCTCGCGATCCTCCAGATCGCGCGCGGCCAGGTAAATAGCGTCGTACAACGAGGTTCCCGCCTCGCCGCGCAGAGTTTTCAGCGAATTGATGAGGGAGGTGAAACTGTGGGTGAAATTGTTGTTCCGTGTCACCTGCCAGTTGAAACTGTAGAGGGCCACGCTGTCGCTGCGATTCCCCTCTCCGAGCAAGGCCCGCAGGAAACGGGAAGCGGAGTCGATTTCGTATTTCAAATCTTTGGCCGTCGATCCGCTGGTATCCACCATCAGGGCCACCGACAAGGGCTGATCGGTTTGCCGCTCGAACACGGCGATCTCCTGCGATGCGCCGTTATCGAAGATTTGAAAATCGCCTTTACCCAGCGCGCCCACCAGTTCGCCGGCCTGCGTCTTCACGGTGGTCACCACTCGCACCAGGTTGACATTAACCCGGATCACGGGCTGGGGCTGGGCCTGTGCGACGCTGGCGCAGAGCGCCGCGGCGAGCCAGAACCAGGGCTTAACCCACCACCGGAACATCGCGGTCCCACTCCCCTTCCACCCACACCTCGCCGTCCAGGAAGCGTTCCTTTTTCCAGATGGGCACCAGCTTCTTGAGCCGGTCAATGCCTTCCAGGGCGGCTTCGAACGCCGGCCGGCGGTGCGGCGCCGTCACGATCACCGCCACGCTGGTTTCACCGATCAGCATGCGCCCCAGGCGGTGCACCATGGCGACGCGGCTCACCGCGTGCTTTTCGGCGACTTCGATTCCGATTTTCGCCATCGTTTTGAGCGCCATTGGCTCGTAACATTCATAGTCCAGATAAAGCGTCGGCCGCCCCTTGGTATTGTTCCGGACCGTACCCTCAAAGGTGACCACGGCCCCTTCCGCGCCGGTCAACAGGCGGGCGATCACATCTCGTGTGTCGATGGCTTCGCGCGTCAGGCCGAAATAGTGCTCGCCGGAGGTCATCTCGAGGAAACTGGCGTCGCTGCCTCCGCTCACCGGAGGTAGAAAGGCGACCTCGTCGCCATCCGCCAGGGCCGTGGAAAGGGCTGCAAACTCCTGGTTCCGCGCCGCCACGATGCTGGGCGCCAGTTCGCGCAAACGGGGTAGCCGCGCCGCGTAACACTCGAAAACCGTGCTCAAATCGGATCCCTCGGGCACATCGATCTCCTCGGCCGGCCGGCCTAACAGTTCCCGGAGCATCCCGAAAAATAGCACTCGCACGCGCATCGGTTGGCTGGTAGCTTCCAGTCTAACAGACGCTTGCGGGCGGCCCCCCGTTGCCAGACGTTACAATGCATTAACCCCCATGACGCCATGCACGGAGACACGCTTTCGCGTGCGCTATGCCGAGACCGACCAGATGGGCGTTGTGTACTACGCCAATTATCTGGTGTGGATGGAAGTGGGACGCGTAGAATTCTGCAAGAGTCTGGGCTTCAATTACCGCGATATGGAGCGGGAGGGCATTCTGATGGCGGTAGCCGAGTGCGGCTGCCGCTATCTCTCGCCGGCCCGTTTCGACGACGAGGTGGTGGTCAAGACGCGGATCGAACAGGCGAATCCCCGCATCGTCACGTTTGCCTACGAAATGTATTTAGCCGAGGCCGCCCGGAAGCTGGCCACGGGGCATACGCGCCACATCCTGGTGGATCGCGAGTTCCGGCGCATCCGGCTCCCTCAAAAATATTTCGCGATGTTTGGCATCGAAAAGCGGTACTGATCACCTGCGCCCGCCAAATCTCCGTCCTCCGCCACTGCTGGGCATCCGCCGGGGCGCGCTTG
>Ga0209698_10004279_pt1 | contig 15672 bp, 13 predicted proteins | sample LitLauG_LLR_2012_FD_187203 | JGI IMG/M metagenome (GOLD analysis project Ga0209698, IMG submission 187203) | Freshwater sediment microbial communities from Pennsylvania, USA - Little Laurel Run_MetaG_LLR_2012 (SPAdes) (version 2) | ecosystem: Environmental > Aquatic > Freshwater > Creek >...
TAGAAACTGAATCCGCCCACCACCAGGTACTTCCGGCCATGCCGGCGCAGCGCTTCTTCGATCTGCCGCGACTGCGAGTTGGTTCTGTACAGTACCGCCACGCGATCGTTGGAATTTTCCGCCAACAAACGCTCGATGGTTTTCGCGATAAACATCCCTTCGTTCTCCGCGTCCCACCCGCCGTACAAACCCAGCATCTCGCCGCGGTCCGCCTCGGTCCACAGCGTCTTGCCCTTGCGCGCCTTATTATTCGCCACCACCGCGCCGGCCGCCGCCAGGATATTCTGAGTGGAGCGGTAATTCTGTTCCAGCCGGATGGCGCGGGCGCGCGGGAAGTCGCGCTCGAAATCCAGAATGTTCTTAATATCCGCGCCGCGCCAGCTATAAATGGACTGATCTTCGTCGCCCACCACGCAGACATTGCCGTGCGTTTCCGAGAGCAGCCGCATCAGCTCGTACTGGCTGCGGTTGGTGTCCTGATACTCGTCGATCATGACGTAGCCGAGCCACCGGTTGTAGAGCGCGCGAGTGGCTTCATCGTGGTAGAGCAGGCGCACGGTCTCCAGCAGCAGATCGTCGAAATCCAGGGCGTTGGCCGTGTGCAGCGCCTTCTCGTATTCGTCCCAGATTACCGCCAGCTTCGCCGCGGCCGGATCTTTCGCGTCGCGATAGAAATCTTGCGGCGTCTGCTTGATATTCTTGGCATGGCTGATGCGCGACAGCGTCGCGCGGTATTGCATGAACTTCTCGTCTAGCCCGAGGTGGCGGAAGGCAGCCTTGATCACCGCCAGTTGATCTTCGTCGTCGTAGATGCTGAAGCGCCGCGTGAAGCCGGGGCGAAGCTGGGCCAGCGGCTCGCCATCGCGCCGCAACAGCCGCACGCAGAAAGAATGAAAGGTCGAGAGATTGGGTGCGGACGAAAGGTGCACGTCGCTTAGCAACGCGGCAACGCGCGCCCGCATCTCGTCCGCGGCTTTGTTGGTAAAGGTGACCGCCAAAATTGCGGACGGGGGCACATGCCGAGCCGTGATGATATAGGCGATACGGTGAGTGATGACGCGCGTTTTGCCGCTGCCAGCGCCGGCCAGAATCAGCAGGGGGCCTTCGGTGCAGACGACGGCTTCACGTTGTTGAGGGTTGAGACCCTTGAGAAAGTCCATGAGAAGGAGGACTCTTCGAATTTTACCATGCGTGCGGCGCACCCACTCTAAGCGTTGCCGGGCCCAGGGCACTCCCGACTTATCGGGAGGCACGCTAAACTAGACAACTGCGCAGATTCCTCTTCCTATTGCTGTACTCCCTCATGGCTGGAGCGGCGGTGTTGCTCACCATCCGGTTTGTAGTGGGACCGTTTCGTGCCGCGCTGGTCACGGTGAATTCTCCGATCAATGCCGGGGCCACGGTTGCGGTCTCGTTCGTGCTGCTGGCCCTGATAGCCGCGAAGGGTCCGGCGAGCGCGAGCGCGCTTCCCAGGCCCGTCTGGGTGGATCTGACGGTCCTCGTAGCAGCCACGGCGATGGCGTTTTGGCCCAACCTGGGTTCGCCGTTCGTGTACGACGACTATACCCACATCATGCAGACCTCCCATGCTAGCTGGCGGATTCTGGCCGATGCGTACCAGCCAGTCCCTGGCGGGCACGGACTCTTCTTTCGTCCGGTCGGATTCATATCTTACTGGCTCGACTACCAATGGGCGGGCAGCCATGCCATTCGCTGGCACTTGTGGAGCCTGGCCGCGCATACCGCCAACACCTGCCTTGTGTATCTGCTGGTGGGGCGTCTGGGAGTGCGGCGCGTGGCGGCACTGGTCGCGGCGCTGCTATTTGCGTTCCACGGATCGCGCGCCGAAACCGTCGCCTGGCCGGACGCGCGTTTCGACCTTCTGGCCACGCTCTTCGCCTTATGTGCGTTGTTGGCGGTATTGGCATATTGCCGTACGGGCCGGCGTCAGCTTTATGCTCCGCTGGCCGTGTGCGCGGCGTTGGCCGTGTACACCAAGGAATCGGCATTTTGTTTGCCGTTGCTGCCCGTCGCGCTGCTGCCTGTCTTGCCGCGGACGCAATGGCGGCGCGCCATCGCCTCGAGCCTGGCGCTCGGCTCGGTGTGCGGCATTCTATTTGCTTACCGCTGGTGGGCGCTCGGCGGAATCGGCGGATATGCCGACGGCACCGGTGTCAGCGCCGTCTGGCAGTCACGGCCGCTGCATACCTCGGAAGCGTTGTTTTTCCGTCAATGGGCCTTCCTATTTTTTCCGGTGAACTGGTCAGCGCCGCTGGAGTGGTGGCTGCGTGCGGCGGCAGCCGCGTTCCTCGCCATGCTGGTGGTCTGCGCGGCGCGTGGCGGCGCATGGCGTGGGGCACGGCGGGCCCATCTCCTGGCGGGACTCGCATTTCTGCTGGCCGCGGTCATACCGGTGCAGCACCTCCTGATGTTCCAGCCCGACTTTGCGGGCGCCCGAGTCTTGTACCTGCCCCTTGCCGGACTCGCCGTTTTCTGGGCCGCCATGCTGGAGCGCTCCGCGCAAAGCAAGCTCACCTGGGCGATGGCCGCGGTTCTGATCGCATTCAACGTAGCGGCGTTGCAACACAACCTGGTCCCGTGGCGGACGACTCCGGTGGCCGCCGCCGGGGTTTGCCGCGCTTTGGGACGCGCAATGGGGACAGATCCGCGGCCAGTGTTCGTCAGCGGTCTGCCAGACCGGCTGCAGGGCGTGTACTTTCTTTCGAACGGATTTCCGGAATGCGTGGAGATGAACTCGGGGCAACCGGCCGCACGCGTGCATCTCATGGGTGGATCTTCGGAGGCAGTGCCGCCCAAAGGGCGCCGCTTCGTCTGGAACCCGCAACAAGGCCGCTTGGAAGAGAGACAGTAGGGCTCGTTTTCCAGATTCCGGGGATGCTGGGTTCCTTATTACTATCCATCAGTTTCTTTGCGGCTGCGAGGATTTCACGCGGCACGGTTGAGAACGGCCCATGCTGGCTTGCTGCATGGTCAGAATAGCGGCGATTGCTAGGCGGCCAGTCTCCGTGACTTGGTAGCGATGGGTCTTCGGCACTTTTTGGATTAGTCCGTGGGCGCGCAGCAGGCGGAGCTTGCGACTCACAGCAGCCGACCGGCGCCGCAGTTGATCTGCGGGACCTGCTTCGACCGCCCGGTAGATCGAAAACACGGCCCCATTGCTGGTCATAGTTTCCACCCGAAAAATATCTCCAACCGGTGTATGCGCCTTGCCATAAGCCTTTAACGAGTTGCCTTGTATCAAGTGCTTCAGCCGTGCACCGCTCACCCGCACCTTTAGACTGGTGGTGATGTCGCCCGGAAAACGATCCGGTACCGATCCGCCCAAGGCTACGCGTTTCCCTAAAAACCTATTACGTCCGGACTGGAGAAATTCAACAGGCCATGCCGCAGTAACAACGGCTCCAATCGCTGCAGGGTCCCGGCCCGGATAACATCACATCGCTGGCCCATTCGCATTGGAAGCAGGTCCAGTGCTATAGTTGCGGAACATCTCGGCATGCAGCGGATTCAGGCGATCGGCAAAAGGCTGTAGGCAGGCCGTCCAGTTTACCTGCAACTGCTCATCCAAAAGGCTTTGCGCCCGTTGCGGGTCTTGGATCCGGGGAAAGCAATCAGCTTGTCGGGAATACCGCAAGCCTTCCCGGTCCCTGCGGCGGGCCAGCATTCCCGGCCGTTGATGCAGAGATGAATGTAGAACGGAAACCAAGTCTGAATGCGAGCACCAGTTCCATGGCGGTCAGCGCACAGATATCGCCGTCCCGGAGGTTCTGTTTGGCGGCCCAGAGGCGCGCCAACTCTTCTTTGTTGGCCTTCGGATCCGGGATGTGCTCAATGGGCAGCTGCTGTCGGGGAAAAAACGCCAGCGAGGCCTGCTTAAGATCCTGACTCACCTGCTGACATGATCCTCATACTGCTTGCAGAGAACCTCGTTTTGCACCAGATACAGGCGCATGCCCTCTTCGAAGGTGAGCCGGCGTAAAGAACCGCGAAAGACCACACGGTCAAATCCTGATGAGGTTCCCTGAATGTTCTCTTCGAACTTCGCGATAGACTGTTTCATGGCGTTCCTCCAGCGTATGTTGTTGGGTTGATCTCTCAGCTAATGCTTCTGGAACGCCACTTGTGGATTGCGGCTTGCCGCATTGTGGGGCAGACCCTCGGTCGGGCTGCGCTCCGGGCCGGGTCCTCCCAGGACCCGCACTTCGCACACGGAATCCGCAGTATTCGGACGCGAGCAGGCCGACGTGGGACGTCGGCCGCAGGACAAGGTGCTGCCGTCATGGCCCTGTGGGCCACTATGGCCCTGTGGGCCACCAGAGATGATGAAAACGCGGGAGCAAGGCGGCCTGAGAGGCCGCTGGGCCCAGAGGGCACCCCAGAGTGCCGGCAGAGTGCCTGCCCCACAAGTGGCATTGAGATATGATCTTTACGAGTAACCGGAGAGCCACGTGCGCTTTTGGCTGATCCTGACTGTTGTTTGTCCCCTCGTTCTTACAGCCGAGAACCCGGTGATCGGCAATCACCGCGCCGCCTACGATTCCAAAGGCATGCTCCTGCCGTGGACTTCCTGGAAGGACGCCTTGGCGCGCGAAATGAATTGGTATTTGCAGTGTCCCGTGGAGAACGGGTATCCCCGCTTCGTCTACATGACCTTCATGCAAGGGGACTATCAACCGGTAGCTTCGCGACGCGATTTCATCCCCTCCATGGAAGATGGCATGGGGATCATTTCTTATCTGAAATATTACGCCTGGAGCGAAAGAAAGAACCCCCGCATTCTCGGATTTGCCCGATCCATGGGCGACTACCTGGTGAAGGAGAGCCTGACTCCGGATACCGGTAAGTTTCCCCGGTTCACGCGTTCCACAGGGAGGCGCGCGCAATTTCCGCAGCCTCCGGATTGCGGCACACAAGCCGACAAGCCGTACGAAATCGAGCCTGACAAAGGCGGCATCGCCGGTTATGCGCTGCTCTCGCGCTACGAAGAGACGCAGGACCAGCGGTACCTCGACCAAGCCCTACAAAACGGCCGGGTCCTCGCCGCCAATATGGTGCCTGGCGACGAAGAGCATTCGCCGTGGCCGTTCCGCGTCGATTACCGCACGGGCGAATCCCGCGGTCCCGTTTCCGCCAATATGTCTTTCAATCTGCGGTTGTTCGACAAGCTCATCGAACACGGGCACACGGAGTTCAACGAGCCGCGGGCAAAGCTCTGGGACTGGATCAAGAAAAACCAGATACCAAACCTGGCCAAGAACGGGTCGCTATGGGTGCAGTTCTTCGAGGACCATCAGGAGCCGGACAACCGCAATGCCTGGTCGCCGCTAAACCTGGCTCGCTATCTGATCGAGAGGAAGGAGAAGCTCGATCCCGAGTGGAAGCAGGATGCACACGCGCTGATCGAGTTTGCCGTTCGCAACTTCACCAGCATCCGGTATGGCGTGCCGGTCTGCGGAGAACAGACCTACGATAAGGAACCGTGGGGAGGCGTGCTTTCCACTTATGGAGCGGTGCTCGCCATGTACTCGGCGGCAACCGGCGACGGAGAATACAAGGCGTTGGCCAACCAAGCCTTGAACTTTGTCCTCTACGCGGTCAACGACGATGGCTGCCCCCGGGAGAACGCGGTGCGCCCGGGACGCGGCGGCTGGCAGGAAGACGCGCACACCGATAAGATTCACAACTTCGTCGATGCCATGACGGCCTTTCCGGAGTGGGCAAATTGAGCAACCCGCGATTATTGATCGTTGGCGCCAGTGGATTCCTGGGGCAGCACATCGCGCGGAAGGCGGCCTCCACCTTTGATTTGTTCGAAGCTGACATTGCGGCTCACGCGGGCGAGCGTGGTCTCGCCATCGATGTTACGTCCGCCTCAAGCGTGAATGCCGCCTTCGAGCGGGCCTCGCCGGATGTGGCGATTCTATTGGCCGCCATTTCCGACATCGACGAGTGCGAACGCCGGCCGGAACTCGTCCAGGCGATCAATGTGCGCGGAGCCGAACATGTTGCAGAAGCGTGCGCTCGCAGCGGAGCCAGGCTCGTGTTCACGTCCTCGGCGGCGGTTTTCGATGGCACCCAGCACGGCTACAGCGAGTCCGACCGACCCACTCCCCTCAGCGTTTACGGGGCTACCAAGGCGCTGGCCGAAGATATGATCTCCCGGACGCTTCCGTCGGCCCTGATTCTGCGCCTGGCGCTGGTAATCGGTTTCGCGGAAGGATCGGGCACCAATGCGATGTTGAATAAGTTCGCCGCCAAACTGCGCGCCGGCGAGTCCGTTTCGTTCCCCGATTACGAATATCGTAATCCCATCGACGCGGTAACGCTGAGCTGTTTCCTGCTGGAGCTGTTGCACTGCGGCGCGGCCGGCATCTTTCATGTAGGGGCAACAGAATCCATCTCGCGGTTCGAACTGGGCGTGAGACTGGCCGAAAAGATGGGCTTCTCCCCGCGTCTGGTCCAACCGCAAAGGCAGCCGCTGCCCCGGCGAGCCCCCCGGGGTCTGGACCATTTCCTCCTTACCACCAAGCTCCGCGCCACATGCCGGACGCCTGTCCCCAGTTGCAGCGAAATCATAGAAAGAGCTACCCATGGATCTCCCCAAAGCAATTCATGAACTTGAATACAGTCACGGCTCGGCATACGGGCCGGAAGAAGCGGCAGCGCTCGTCGAGGTGCTGAGGGCCAACGCGCCATCCTGCGGGCCAAAAGTAAAGAAATTCGAAGAAACGTTCGCCGGCTATTGCGGCGTACGACACGGGCTGGCGGTCACGTCCGGCACGGCTGGGCTGCAGCTTGCGGCGATCGCGGCCCGCTTAGAGCCGGGCGATGAAGTGATCACTACGCCCATCAGTTGGATCTCCACCGCCAACGCGGCGGCTGTGCTCGGTCCCAAGATCGTTTTTGCAGATGTCGATCCGCGCACGCTGAACCTCAATCCGGCCTCGGTGCTCGAGAAGATCACAGATCGAACCAAGGCGATTATCGTCGTCCACTTATACGGTCAGTGCTGCGATATGGACCCGATCATGGAAGCGGCGCGCGAGCGGAACATCCTGGTGATCGAAGATTGTGCGCACGCCGCCGGCGCCGAATACAAAGGCCGCCGCGCCGGCTCGCTGGGAGATATCGGGGTCTTCAGCTTCCACCAGCAAAAGAATATGGTGACGCTGGGCGAGGGCGGGATGCTCACGACCAATCGGAAAGATCTCTACGAGCGCATGCTGTCGTTCCGGTCGCTGTGCTGCCTGACCTACGATCCCAAGGGCAAGTATCTGCCCCTCGACGAATCCAAGTTCCCCATGGGCAAGCGGTATTGGTATCTGGACTTCGACGATATCGGCTTCAACTTTCGCATGACGGACGCGCAGGCCGCGGTGGGTCTGGCCCAGTTCCAAAAGCTGGAGAGCTTCAACGCCCGCCGCATCGAGATCGCTAACGATTACTGCGAGCGCCTGCGAGGCATAAAGGGACTGACCACGCCCCATGTCTCACCGGATGTGAAACACGTCTTCCACATTTACTGTGTCCTGGTGGAGCCCGATTTCCGCTTGAACAAAGAAGACTTCATGTGGGAGCTGTATACCGCGAAGCGCATCAAGGTCTGGTCCCATTACATGCCGATCCACCTGACCACGGCGTACCGCAAGTTGGGCCATGGCGAAGGGGAGTGCCCGGTGGCGGAGGCTCTGTTTCACAAATACGTCAGCCTGCCCATCCATCCGAGGATGTCGGACGCATCCATCGCTTATGTGACTGACAGTATCCGGGCGCTGGCATGATGGATTTCGAGAACCAAGTCAGCGCGTTGCGCGCCGGCAGCCATTTCTTTGCGCCCGCCCGTCCTATCTTCATTGGCAGGTCTCCCGGGCGCCTGGACCTGATGGGCGGCAACGTGGACTACACGGGCGGCCTGGTATTCGAGGCCACCATCCGCGAAGCTACGTGGGCCGCGGTACAGTTACGGCCCGACCGCCGAGTCGTCTTCTGGAACCCGCAGGTGGCGGCCCAAGGCTGGCGGGAACGGCCCGAGTTCGAATTGGACGATCTGGTGGATGAGGCAACCGTCCGCTGCCTGGTCAACAGCGACCCCTCGCTTCGCTGGACCGCGTATGTCCTAGGCATCTTCTACCTGCTGCGGCTCCGCTATCCTGAGGCGGTCACGAGCGGGGCGAACGTCTACATTTACTCCGAGGTTCCGCTGAACAAAGGAGTCAGCTCTTCGGCGGCGGTGGAGGTGGCCGTCATGAAGCCGACGGCGCGCGCCTATGGCCTCGACCTACACGGCATTGAACTGGCGGAAGCCTGCCAGTGGGTTGAGAATGTCATTGCGGAGTCCGCCTGCGGCATCATGGACCAGGCCGCGGCCGTGCTGGGCGATGAAGGCTATGTCCTCCCCCTTCTATGCCAGCCCTGCCAGTGTCGTCCGCTAGTGCGGTTGCCGGCAGGCCTGTGTTGCTGGGCCGTGGATTCCGGGGTCAGCCACGCCGTCACCGGAATCGAGTACGAAGCCGCGCGGGCCGCTGCGTTCATGGGCTACAAGCTCATTTGCGATTGGGAAGGGTTGACCGTGGCCCGCGATCCGAATAGCCGCATTCCGCGCTTCACCGATCCACGCTGGCGCGGTTACCTCTCGGAGGTGACGCCGTCGCTCTACCGCTCGAAATACGAACAACGCCTTCCTGAAATCATGACGGGCGCGGAGTTTCTGCAGGCCGGGCAGTTTCACGCGGACCCCTTTACCGCGGTCCGTCTGGAGATCCGTTACCGTGTCCGCGACTGCACCCGCTACGCCTCGGAGGAGAATCAGCGCATTCAACTATTTGCTGAACTGGCGCGCGGGTCGGCGGTCGAAGCCAGCGAAGAAGCTTGGCGCCTGATGGGCGATCTCATGTATCAGTCGCACTACTCCTACACCGAGTGCGGGCTAGGGAATGAAGCCACGGACCTGCTGGTCGATCTGGTCCGCGAACCAAGCGCAGACCGCGGTCTGTACGGCGCAAAGGTGACGGGAGGCGGGGCTGGCGGAACCGTGGCGGTGCTCGGCCGCCGCGACGCATATCAGGCTTTCCGCGACGTGGTGAGGCGCTACGGCGAACTGCGCCAAATGCAGCCTTATGTATTCGAGGGCAGTTCCATGGGCGCCGATCGCTTCGGCGTGGTGGTGCAGGAGGGATAATGGCGAGCGCCGCAGAAACTGGTACGCAGACTCACAAGGGACGCATGCTGGGGTACTTCACCCTGCTGGCGATGGCCTCTCTTATCTGGTCTGCCCAGGGCACGGCCGTGAAATTCCTCGACCGGCACATGGGTCCCATCGCCATCACCTTTGTACCCTTCTACATCACTACGCTGTTGTTCGTGCCGCTGCTCATTCGCAAGCGGCGCGCCAATCCCCAGGCCTCGCGGCCCACCTGGTCCGACTGGGGCAAGTTCGCCCTGGCAGGGGTGGGCGGCCAGGTGCTCGCCCAGTTGGGCATGACGTGGGGAATTTCCAAGTCGCTGGCATCCAACGGCGCCGTCCTGAACCTGATGATCCCCGTGATTACAGCCGTTCTGGCGTCATTTATGCTTCGCGAGAAGCTGACTCTGTTGCGCATCGCGTCGCTGGCAATCGGCCTCGTCGGCGTCATGCTCATGTCCGTACCGGACCTGCGCGAAAGCTCCTTTCTAGAGGGAAAGTATATCGTTGGAAACGCTCTCATCCTGGTTGGGTGCTTCGGTTCGTCCTTCTACAACACTTACTGCAAGGGTCTCCTGCGGCGCTTTCAGGAAATCGAGATTCTGATCTTCAGCTATATCACGGCTTCGCTGGCCAGCGTGCCGCTGCTGATTTGGGCGGAGCCCTTCCACTGGAGCGTATTCGCGGCTTTCGACTGGAAGTCGTGGGCCGCGTTTGCGTTTTTGGCGATTCTAATGTACGGAGCGTCGATGCTGTTTTTCTTTGCCGCCTTAGAGCACCTGGACGTGACCGTAGCTTCCGTTTCGCTATACCTGGTACCGATTTTTGGCGTGCTTTTGGCGGCGCTGCTGCTAGGCGAGCGCCTCGGAATGCTAGCCATGGTGGGCTCCGCGATCGTGCTGGTAGCCACAGTTTTGATCATGAAGTATGACACCAGTTATTAGAGGATCTCTCATGAAACTAAGTACACCGCGAAGTGGGGCAGCGCGAGGCGCTACCCATCAAACCGGCCACTTGCATACGCTGCGTTTGTGCGCGTTGCTCCTGTGCGCCGCCGCAGCCTGGGGAGACGATCCGTCATTCCCCGTGATTTCAAAAGTGGATGCGACCGACATCGCGGGCCGCCCCGTCCAACTGGATGCAACGGGCAAGCTGCTTCCCTGGCCCATGCCCGACGACATCGGGTACTCCTACAGCTCACACTTCCTCACTCAGTGGAGCATCCTTTGGGATCAGTACAACCGGCAGCGCACCCACTATTTCTTCTGCTGCTTCGACTTCGACCGCACCACGTTCGAAATGCAGCCGGACTGGCACTGGGCTAACTCCACCGCCTACCTGCGCGCCATGATGCAGGGTTTCATCGAACGGCTCTATCCGTACACCGGCGATCCAAATACCGTCGCGTTTCTTCAGGACTTCATCGACTACGAGCTCGAAAACGGCCTGACCCCCGAGAACTATGCATGGGCGCGCGTGCCATATACATCTGCCAATCCCGGCGACCGCCGCTACACTGGCTGGAGTCGCCACGGCGAGGATTACCTGGAACCGCACGTGGTCGGCGAAGATGGCTATGCTTACCTGCGGCTTTATGAGATGACGGGTAACACCAAGTATCTACGGGCTGCCATTCGATGCGCCGCCGCCCTGGTGAAGAACTACAAAGCCGGCGACGCGCAGAATTCGCCGTGGCCGGTGCGCTGCTATGCCCGCGACGGCAAGGTCGAGGGCCGCGGTATGGGCCCTTACTCCGCCAACGTCGTCGAACCCATCATGCTCTTCGACGAGCTGATCCGGCTGGATCAGGGCGACGTCGCGCAATACCGGCAGGTGCGGCAGGCGGCCTGGGAATGGCTGCATAAGTACCCCATGAAGAATAACGTCTGGGTCGGATACTTTGAGGATGTTACGCCCAGCATGGGGAACATGAACCAGGTGATCCCGCTGGAGTACGCGCGCTATGTGCTTCTCAATCCGGAGAGGGATCTGGAGTGGCGCGACAACGCCCGCAAACTAATAGAGTGGGTCAAGACCACGCCGAAGTGGCCCAAGTATATTGTCCATGGCGCCACGATCACTAACGAGCAGGGCAACGGGAAAACATTCTGCTGCAACCTGCCGAACCAGTGCTGCGACAGCCATACGTCACGCCTGGCCGCCGTCGAGGCCCTCTATTATGCCCGCACGGGCGACCCGGCTTATAGAGAACAAGCCTTCCGATCGTATAACTGGGTTACTTACTTCCAAGGTATGCCCGCCGGGGCACATGCTCCGTGGGGCGCTTATCAATGGTGGTTTACCGACGAGTTCTCAGATGGTCCCAGGCGCCTGATGGATGGGTTGTGGGCGGTTCCCGAGTGGGCCCCGGAGGATGAGTCGCACCTGGTGGGTTCGCATTCCGTAATCACTAAGATCGCATACGGCAAAGGTTCGGTTACTTATTCTACGTTCGACCCGTCCTCGACCGATGTGCTGCGTCTGAACTTTGTGCCCGATGCGGTATTCGCGGGCGGCCGTAAACTGTCTCGCGGTAGCGATCTGAAGCTGGAAGGCTACACATTCGACGACAAAACGCGCGTTCTTCGCATCCGGCACGACCACGCGCGCGATCTGGATATCCAGGGCGCCTCGTCCGAGCCAGTTCCACTGATCGTCGACTTCGACAACCCGCACGTGGGCGCCAACGATGCGTTGCGCGGGCAGTATCCCTCGGGCGCGATCGATTGGGGCAACGGACAGTGGAGGGTATGCGCGCCGCAGGGCCGCATGAGCACTTTCTCGCTGTGCGCCGCAGGCAAAGAGAAGAAAGCGCAGTTCCGCTTCGCTTATGAGCGCGCACTCCTGCGGCTGGATGTTTACAATCCGCTGGACACGGAATCCAAGCTGACGATCCACTCGCCCGAGACGCCTGATATTACTGTCACGTTGAAACCCCATCAGCTCCAACGCATTAAAACTGGGTGGGCGGATCGGGTGTCATCGGTTTCCCTGGAATCCGACGCGCTGCCGTCTCTTCTGTTCGACAACCTGGCTTACTCGCCATATCTTTGGGGCGTACCCGACCGGCCGGAGTAGCTATGAAAATCACACCCCGTCAACAGGCGCTGCTCAAGCGCACGTTCATCGATTATCAGCCTATGGCTGAATTCGCGCTCGACCCGTTGATTATCGAGCGGGCCCAAGGGGTCTATTACTGGGACACCGAGGGCAAGCGATATTTCGATGCGATCGGTGGCATCTTCGTCGCCACTCTGGGGCACGGCCATCCACGCTTGCTCGCGGCCATGCGGCAGCAGATGGAGAAGATGACGTTCGCGCCGCCGCTGCACGCGATTGCGGATGTGACCTTGGATTTTATAGAGCGCCTTGGTATGGTTACGCCCGGCAATCTGAAATACGTCAAAGCGTTCAGCGGCGGGTCGGAAGCTACCGAATCCGCCATGAAGTTCGCCCGCCAATATTTCAAGCAGACGGGCCACCCCGGTAAGTACAAGTTCATCAGCCGGTACCACGGTTATCATGGCGGCACGGCCGGCGCCATGGCGGCCAGCGGCACCGGGCCGCGTAAGACTAAGTTCGAACCGCAGATGGCGAGTTTCCTGAAGGTCTTTCCGCCTACTCACTACCGTGACCAGTTTGCCACTTGGGAAGAGTGTAACCGCTTCGCCGCGCGGACGGTGGAGGATGTCGTCGTGAACGAAGATCCCGAGACGGTGGCCGGCGTGATCGTGGAACCGGTAGGTAACACCGGCGGGATCATCACACCCACTGCGGAGTACTTCCGAATCCTTCGTGATATCTGCGACCGATATAACGTAATCCTGATCTTCGACGAAGTCATCACGGGCTTCGGTAAGACCGGCGCTATGTTCGCTGCCCAGACTTACGGCGTGACGCCGGATATCATTTGCTGCGGCAAAGGTCTGTCGAGCGGCATGCTTCCGATCGGAGCGATGATCGCACGGGAGGACATGGCAGCGGCCTTTTGGGGCACGGCAGCGGACGATGTGCAGTTCGCTCACGGTCACACCTTTGCCGGCAATCCACTGGCTTGCGCGGTCGGTATGGCGGTGATCGATGAGATTGTCGAGAATGGCCTTGATGCGAAGGCGCGCTGCATGGGCGAATATCTGCGGGCCCGCCTGGAGGGCCTGAAGAAGTACGGTGTGGTTCGCGAAGTCCGTGGAAAGGGCATTCTTCTGGGGGTCGAGTTGGTCAAAGACACCAGAACGATGGTGCCCTTCCCGGAACTCGGCACCGCGCTGAAGAAGACCGCGCGGAAGAACGGCCTGATCCTCCGTATCGACCCATGCTGGTTCGCGGTGGCGCCGGCTTTGATTGCGAGCGAATCCGAGCTTGACGAGATGTGCGGCCTGATCGAAAAGAGTCTGGTGGAGGCGATGGAGCAGGTAGCTCAGTTGTGCGGCCAACCTGGATTATGCACGTAGCCGTCCTTGAGCAGAGCACGGAGTTGATCCTGCATGGTCCGGAAGCCCCACCTGTTTGAGTTCGGGCTGCTTCTTCGCTTCGCTAAATCGCTTAAGCCTCCGAGGAGCCTTCCTCAGCACCGGCTAGTTCGAGCGGCGCGGCCCGTAGGCGCTGCAGCTCGGCTATGCGCTCGTCAATGCGGCTAGTCTAGTCTAGTCTAGTCCACGCGCCAGAGAGCTTGGCCCAGTCCGAGCCCTCGGGTGCCCGGTCTTGAGGCAGCTTCGCCAGCGCCGTGCCTACCTCTTCGAGGGTCAGTCCGATGCGCTAGGCGAAGATAATGAACGCGATGCGCCGAAGCACGGCCCGCGGATAGGGGCGATGTCCCGAACCGGTCCGTTCGGACTTGATCCGGCCACGCTCCTGATAAAAGCGGAGGGCCGATGCAGCGACGCCGCTTTGACGCGAAACGTCGCTGATGGTGAGTAGGGCGGGCCTGGCAAAAAAAGAAAAAAAAAACATCGCATTTAGCTCTTGACTTCGAGTTCACTTGAACTTGTAGTATGAAAATTGGAGGGTGATTCGAAGATGCGAATCGCCCCAATCAAGGCAGGGGGCGGTAAATCATGCAGGACAAGAGTATTGTTGTGCCGGACGCGACCACAGAAGAAGCTCGTGCAGCCCATCCGGGCGGGGCCCTTCGCGTCGCGATAACCGGGGGAACGTCAGGTCTGGGCTTGGCCCTGGTCCGGGAATTCCTCGCCCGTGGTGCAAACGTGGCGCTCGTCGCTCGCGGGGCGGAGCGTGTTGACCGCGTCGTGCAGGAGCACCCCGGCGCTCACGGCATTGTCGCCGATGTATCAGCAAAAGACGACATCTATCCGATTGCAGTGCAGATTGCCGGTGAACTGGGAGGGCTTGACGTTCTGATTAACAACGCTTCCGATCTTGGGCCGGCGCCGCTTGCCTTACTCGGCGACACCGACTGCCTGGATTTTGAGCGCGCGTTTGCCACCAATGTGCTAGGCCCGTTTCGATTAACCAAGGCGCTTCTCGGGGCGCTCACGGCTTCGGCCCGTGAAAACGGAGCAGCGGTCGTGCTGAATATTTCGAGCGACGCGGCGATCAATGCCTATCCTGGCTGGGGAGCCTATGGGACTAGCAAGGCGGCTCTGCTTCACCTCACTCGAATCTGGAACGAGGAACTGGCATCAGAAGGCGTTCGTTTTGTTTCGGTCGATCCGGGCGACATGGATACGCCGATGCACGCGCTCGCGGTACCGGATGGCAACCCGGCGGCATTGAAGCGTCCGGAAACGGCTGCCCGTGAAGTAGCCGACGCGATCACAGCGACCATCGCGCGGTGCATACCGACAGGAGCCACCGAAGGAGATAGACGTTGATCCCAGCTTCGCAACCTTCACAACGGCCGCCGGACGCAAAACTGCTGATTATCGACAAGTACGGCCGCCTCACTCACATGCCGCGCACATCCTTTGACAATTTTCTGCGTCCGGGCGATCTGGTCGTCGCCAACGACGCGACGGCCTTGCCAGCCAGCCTCCAGGGTGTTCATTCGGACACCGGTTGTCCAGTCGAAGTGAGGCTTGCGGGGCGCCGCTCGTTGGACGAGATGCGCGACTTCACTGCTATCATTTTTGGCGCAGGTGATTTTCACTCGCGTACGGAAGACAGGCCGTCGCCTCCGCGCCTCAAACCTGGCGACCGGCTGACGCTCGGTCCACTTTCGGCGACGATTGAGCGGCTGTTGGACCACGCGCGACTTGTTTATCTGCGTTTGGATGGGCCGGCCGATGCAATCTGGGCTGGTCTAGCGCGCCATGGCAGGCCCATCCAATACGCGTACGTACCGGTTCCGCTTGAGATCTGGGATGGATGGTCACCCCTCGCGGGGCGACCCGTCGCCTTCGAACCGCCGTCGGCAGGCTTCGCGCTCGATTGGCGCTTAGTTGCAGCAATGCGCGTCCGCGGTGTTGCGTTTGATACGATCACGCACGCAGCCGGCATCTCCTCCACCGGGG
>Ga0209698_10004280_pt1 | contig 15671 bp, 15 predicted proteins | sample LitLauG_LLR_2012_FD_187203 | JGI IMG/M metagenome (GOLD analysis project Ga0209698, IMG submission 187203) | Freshwater sediment microbial communities from Pennsylvania, USA - Little Laurel Run_MetaG_LLR_2012 (SPAdes) (version 2) | ecosystem: Environmental > Aquatic > Freshwater > Creek >...
AGGACGGATTCGGGGTGGAACTGGACGCCTTCGATTTTGTGACGGCGGTGGCGTAGGCCCATGATGATGCCGTCGTCGGTTTCAGCGGTGATGGTGAGTTCGCGGGGCAGGGATTTTCTTTCGACGATCAGGGAATGGTAGCGCGTGGCGGTGAAGGGATCCGGCAGCTGGCGGAAGATGTTTTTGTGGTCGTGATGGATTTGGCTGGTTTTGCCGTGGAAGAGTTTCGGAGCGCGGATAATTTTGCCGCCAAACGCGACGCCGATGGCTTGATGGCCCAGGCAGACACCGAGGATGGGGAATTTTCCAGCGAGGCGCTCGACCAGTTCCACGGAAATTCCGGCCTCCTGCGGAGTGCACGGTCCGGGAGAAATCACGATGCGCTCTGGCTTACGGCGAATAATCTCTTCCACGGTGATTTTGTCGTTGCGATGCACTTCGACAGTGCAACCCAGCTCGCCGAGATACTGCGCAAGGTTGTAGGTGAAGGAATCGTAGTTGTCGAGCAGCAAAATCATGACGATTTCCCCGCGCGATTACCGCGATGGGCTTTTTCCAGAGCGCTGAGCAAAGCTTTCGATTTATTCACGCTCTCCTCATATTCGCCTTCGGGCGTGGAATCCGCAACAATGCCACCGCCGGCTTGGACATAGGCGACGCCGTTTTTCATGACCATGGTACGAAGGGCGATGCAGGAGTCGAGGTTGCCCGCAAAATCGAGGTACAGAATGCCGCCGGCATAAATGCCGCGGCGTGTGCGTTCGAGCTCTTCGATGATTTCCATGGCGCGGACTTTGGGTGCGCCGGAGACCGTGCCGGCCGGGAAGCAAGCCATCAGCGCATCGAAGCAGTCGACGTCTTCGCGCAAGCGGCCGCGCAGGCTGGAAACCAGATGCATGACGTGCGAGTAGCGCTCGACGGTGAGCAGCTTTTCCGGCTTCACGGTGCCGTAATCGCAGACGCGGCCAAGATCGTTGCGGCCAAGATCGACGAGCATGATGTGCTCGGCGCGCTCTTTTTCGCTGGCCAGCATTTCTTGCTCCAGGCGCTGGTCCTCGGCTTCGTCCTTGCCGCGCCAACGGGTGCCTGCGATGGGCCGATAGAAAACGTCGCGGCCTTGCACTTTGACGAGCATTTCGGGCGAGCTGCCAACGACGGCCACGTCGTTGAGTTGCAAAAAGAAAAGATAAGGCGAGGGATTCAAGGCGCGCAGCTCGCGGTAGACCTCGAAAGGCTCGGCCTTTGTTTTCGCGGAGAATCGCTGGCTTACCACCACCTGAAAAATATCTCCGGCGCGAATGTACTGCTTGGCTTTCCGCACGGCAGCCAGATATTCGGGGCGGCGAAAGTTCGAAGTTACTTTTAGCGGTGTGCGTTTTCTCGCTTTCGACGGCTTCGCGGGCCGTTCCGAGGCCACCGGTTCATCGAGCAACCGCCTCGTCTCCTTGATTTGGCGCACGGCGGCGTTGTATTTCGTGCGCAGCGAACCGGGGCCTTCAGTGAAAACATTGCGGACAATCCACAAACGGTGCTGCACGTGATCGAAAGCCACGAGGCCGTGATAGAACATCAGCATCGCGTCATACAACCCGATTTCATCGCGAAGACGCTTGGGGATGCGCTCGATCAACCGCACCATGTCATAGCTGAAATAGCCAATGGCGCCAGCGACCAGCGGCGGCAAACCGGGCAGCCGGACGGGGCGAAAACGCTCGATGCGTTCGCGCAAGAAGGAAATGGGATCGCGCTCTTCCCAAACCATGCGGCCAGAGCTCTCCAGGACACAAGCGCCGTTGGCGTAGCGGAAGACTTCCTCGGGGTACGCACCCGCAAAAGTGTAACGCGCGATTTTTTCTCCGCCTTCGACGCTTTCGAGAAGGAAGGAGTAGCGCGCGCCCTGGGCGATGCGCAGATAGGCGCTGACGGGAGTCAGCAAGTCCGCAGAAAAGACGTCATAGACCGGGATGAGATTGCCCTGTTTGGCGAGGCGCTGGAATTCGCAAAAGTCCGGCTGGATCATGGGATCAGTTTACAGTTCACAGCTTACAGTTCACAGTTCCGACCGAGTCGGAATCTTCGATCAACAGTCTTCAATTCACGTTAAAAGGAGACCTATTATTACATTACTTCAGGCCGGGCCGGTTTATTCGTCGCGGGCCAGGAGTTCTGTGGAAGCCGTAAGAGCGGCCCGCCTCCCCGACAGGAGTCGGGGTAAACGCCAGGGTGGCCCCTACCCGGAGTCTGCCGGCGAGGGGACCTTGGTCGGAGAGACAGTCTGGTTAACCATAACCGGCCCCCACCCCCCCGGTTTTTTCATATGTATTGATTCTAAAGGTACTTTAAGTAGCTTTAGAAGCAACACATGCGAAAGTGCTTGATTTTAAAGATAGTTAGAGCTGTCTTATTGGGCCAATTTTGCAAGTATTGATTCTAAATGGGTTAGTCCGACGGCGCTGGTTCAAGCACTGGGCGGACGCGGAAATGCGCCAAAAGAGGCGCTCAGGTTGAAACCGGGGTTCACTACGGAAAGGCGAACTACTCTACAAGGCTAATATACCAGATTGTTGACCGCCCTGTCAACTAGAAAATCAACTGGTAGGTTCTTGACGGGGCATGCTGTCACGCTGTATCTTTACACTGATACAGTTAACCGTCATGTTCTTTAAGCTTAACCCCATTGCCGGCCAGCCCCTTTACCTGCAGTTAATGCAGCAAATTCGCCACGCAACAGAAACCGGTGCGCTACAGGACGGCGAGCAGTTGCCCGGCATACGTACTCTTGCCGAGAAGCTTGTAGTCAGCCCGAACACCATCGCAAAGGCTTACTCCGAACTTGAGCACGAGGGGCTTCTCGAATTACGCCAAGGTTCCGGAGCATTTGTCTGCGTGAAGCGTCGAATACGATCCTTGGCGGACTCCGTGCTAGTGGCTCGTCGCCGAATTCGAGACCTTATCGACCGGCTCCGGGACGACGGTCTTGTCGATGAAGAAATCCGTCGGGCGTTTGAGGCGGAGCTTCTCTTCCCAGCCGAGGTTGCGAGCAAGCGATGACGAACCAATTCGTAATCCTTACTCACCAGCTCACAAAATCGTACGGTCATTGCAAGGCCGTTCGAGGATTAGACCTGTCGATTGGCCGTAATCGGATTACTGCCTTTTTGGGTCGAAACGGCGCAGGCAAAAGCACGACGATCAAGATGCTCCTCGGTCTGATTCGACCCACTGCTGGTTCGGGTGAGGTGCTTGGAAGACAGATTACCGACGCGGAACAGAACCGCGAAATGCGAAAGAGAGTCGCTTACGTCGCAGAAGACAAGCCTCTGTATGGGTACATGACAGTCGAGCAGATCATAAACTTCGCCCGTTCGTTCTATTCTGACTGGCGCATAGACGTCGAAAGAAAGCTTCTACTCGACTTTGAACTGCCCGCGAATCGAAAGGTTAAATCGCTTTCCAAGGGAATGCGGACCAAGCTCGCCCTGTTGCTGGCGTTCGCTCGGCGGCCGGACCTTCTCATCCTGGATGAGCCGAGCGAAGGTCTCGATCCTGTTGGCATCGAGTACCTGCTGCGAACTCTCGTGTCGTGCAGTGCTGAAGGTGTCTCGATCTTCTTCTCTTCTCACCAGATCGCCGAGGTTGAGCGTGTTGCGGACCACATCTGCATCCTCGAAAAGGGTTCTCTGCTGATGGATGCCTCCGTCGAGCAGCTCCGCCAATCCTACCGGCGAATCGATATAGTTTTCTCAGCATTACCGCCAGAACACGACTTTCGGATTTCAGGCGTCGAGAGCGTCAAGACCGACGGGCATCAGATGAGAGTATTTGCCAGCAGAAATGCCGAAGCCGTGGTTGAGCGTGCGCAAGAGTTGAGCGCTGTTTCTGTCGAGATCGCTCCTGTTGGCCTGCGCGACGTTTTTCTAGAGACGGTAGGGGAGAATTGAACCGTGCTCTGGTATAAGGCTTGGCTTGAGACTCGCTCCAGATTCCTTGTGTCTCTCGGGACTCTCACTATCTTTAGCTCAATTTTCTTCCACCATGCGCTTTACATCTCTTGCTTGAATACTCTTCCGTGCCCGGAAAAGATCAGCCACTCTGAGCGGATATCTGAATTCCACCGTCTGTTGTTCATCAATCAGCAATACGTTGTGATCATGTGGATCCTCTCGGTCGTCCTTTTGGGGATGGGCGGAATGGTTCGCGAGAAAGCTCTTGGAACGTCTTCCTTGACCTTATCTCTGCCCGTCAGCAGGGCGCGTCTCATGCGCGTCCGCGTCGCAACTGGCATCTTTCAGGCAATTGCGCTCGGCGTCGTGCCCTGGCTCGCGGTTTTGATAATTTCCTCTCGCGCAAGAATGCCGATTTCAGTCGCGCAGGTTGGGTTCTACATCCTGCTGCTGGTCGGAGGCGGCTTAATCTATTTCGCAATGGCCGTATTGGTTTCGTCGTTGGTTTCCGGCGAATACACAGCGCCCGCGCTCGCTTTTGGAGCGATCCTTATGGGTGCAATGCTATTTGACAATTGGCTCCGGCGTTTCAACGTTTGGCGGCTCGTGACTGGGGATTTTTCAGTAGACAGGAATACATTTCTCCTTTCAAAACACCTCCCGTGGCCGGGCATACTTGGCAGTTTGTGCGCCGCAGCGTTGATGCTGCTAGCGTCCGCGGTGGCCGTGCAAAAAAAAGAGTTCTGAAAATCCACGCACCAGCTAGTGGGCGCGGGAGGTCTCTGCGGCGCGGAGGGCGGCTAGGACGGCGCGGCGGATGGCGGGTTCGGGGGCGGACCTGGCGGTCCAGAGTTCCCATTGGGCGTAGCCTTGGGCCAGGAGCATTTCGACGCCGGGGACGGTGGCGAGGCCTTTGCCGGCGGCGAGTTTCAGGAGCTGGGTCTTGTGGGGGCGGGTGATGAGGTCCATCACGAGCCGACAATTCAGTTCGTTGGGCGCGAGCGGGGAAACGGCATGGTGGGGATGCATGCCGACTGGGGTGGCGTTCAGGATGGCGTCGAAAGACTCGGTGCGCAGAGCGGCGCGGGGCACGACTTCTCCACCAAAGGCGCGGGCGAGTTCCCTGGCAGCTTTTTCGCGGCGCGCGCAGATGGCGATGGCTGCGCCGGCCCTCGCCAGCGCAAAGGCGGCTGCCCTTGATGCGCCACCGGCGCCAAAGATCAGGATGCGGCTGCCTTTGATGCGGAGTTTTTTCTCGAGGGCGCGAAGCACGCCGAGGTAATCGGTGTTGGAGCCAATGAGAGCGCCGTCGCGGCGAACGACTACTGTGTTTACGGCGCCAATTTCCGCAGCGAGTGGATCGCACTCCTTCAGGTACTTGAGAATGGACTGCTTGTGCGGATGAGTGACGCTGAATCCGCGAACGCCAAATTCGGGAACGGCAGCCAGAAAATCGCGAAGCTCATGCACGAGGAATGGAAGATAGACGGCGTCGACATGACGCGCGATGAAGCCGGTGTTGTGCAATACCGGAGAGAGGGAATGACTTACAGGCTCGCCGATCACTCCGTAAACGCGCGTGCGGTACGTGAGTTTGTGCGCGCGGTAAAGATACTTCAGATCGTCCAGCGAAACCTGGCCGGGAGCGGTGGCGGTGGCAACGGGCGCGTAGGCGAGCGCACTCCCCTGGCGCAACGCCAGGATTCGCGCGGGCAGACCGAGCTCGCCCATCGGAGCGGCGACAAAATTCCGCGAATTGTGGGCCAGGCGCAGGAGCCGGACGCTGTCCTGAATGCTTCGGCCCTGGGCCGCAAGCTTCATGGCATCAGCCCCGCTGCGGGCAGGCGGGTTCAGGCGGCGCGGCAATTCCGGGGTGCGCTCAAAATCATGGAGGGAGAGCAAAACGCGCGGAGGCACGGGATAGCCCTGAACGGACTGACCGGGAAGCTTGCGCAAGGTCTCTACTTCCAGATCGCACCACTGGCAACCGGCTTCGCGAGCCTGGGTCAGCCAATAAAGTTCGCGGTCCACGCCTCCGGAAAACTTGCCACCACCTTCGCGCCGGCGACAGGTGGCCAGAAATGTAGCATTGCCAAACTTGCCTGTTCGGAGCCAGCGGAGAAAGCGCGCACGCTCGGCATCGCTGCTCAGCCAGTCGAGGCGCAGTTCGACGGTGCTGGTTTGCCTTAAGCCCGCGCGAACCAGCTTGGCCAGTTCGGCCGCTGTGGAGGCTGCCGCGACCGCGCAAATCCGCTGTAACCCCGTGCCAAAGAGACCCATACCCTGCCCTATAGCGCCAATCCATTGAAAATACAGCTACCTAGTATGCCGCATCCGGGGTCCGGGCCCGTATCAAAAGTGTAAAGCAGCCCCTGCCAATTGGTTGACGGGTGGTCCCGGCCCTGATACTTTCGCTAGGAAAAGTCCATGCACGGCCCGTAGGGCGTGTTTTCGAAGGAGTGACGGAATGCGCGCTAGAATCGCTGTTTTGTCTCTGTCGGTCTTCCTGGGTGCGGCCGCAAGCTCGGCACAAAACGCAGCCCCGGTTGCCCCACTTCAGCAAGTCGACTACAGCACGGTGAATTGTGCAGGTTTCGTTACGGACCAAAAAGTGCCGGACGAAATGCGGATCATTTCCTCAGAGCAGTCCAACTACAAGATCACGTTCGCACGCGGCGATTATGTGCACATCAATCGCGGCCTGGACAAAGGTGTGCGCGTCGGCGACCGGTTCTCGGTGGTTCGCCCGGAAAAGGATCCCACGGACGTACCCTGGTTCAAATGGCAATCGAAGCTCCTGAAAGCCATGGGCACGCTCTATATGGATGCGGGGCAGTTGCGCGTGGTCAGCGTGCAGCCCAAGGTTTCCATAGCTCGGGTCAGCTTCTCGTGCGATTTTATGCAGCGAGGGGATATCGTCGTTCCCTATCAGGATCGTCCAGCACCGCCGTTTAAGGATCCTGCAGCCTTCGATCATTTCGCACCCGTCAGCGGCAAGCCCGTGGCGATGGTGGTGGGTGGAAGAGACTTCAGTCAGGTTTACGGCAAACTCACCCCGATCTATGTAAACCTCGGGACCAACCAGGGTGTCAAAGTCGGCGATTACTTCCGAATCTTCCGTTACCAGGGCTCGAATGCGGAGACCGTGGAAATGGACAAGGGCTATCAGTACAAGTTGTACGGCTTCGGGAGTGCTCCAATGCGCTACGAATGGAATGACTTACCGCGCGAAGTGCTCGGTGAGGGAATTGTCCTCAGCGTCAGCCGTAATTCTTCGACCGTGATGATTACCTTAACGAACATCGAAGTCTATGCAGGCGACTACGTCGAAATCGAATAGTCGAGCAATTGCCATCAAATAGTTCAGGCCCGCTGCGGTTTTCCCGCGCGGGCCTTTTTTCTTTGAATCTCTGCTCGATTTCGAACCTCCCTGCCCCATCGCGCTCAAACTCTCTCGGGACGTGAACTCTCGGCGAAAACTTCGCACGTAAATACAAACAGGCGGGCCTCGGGATCGCGCCAAGCGTCACGCGGCAATCCCGCCTTTCGGCAGGTTTCCTCGAGGAACTGTTCGCGTGTCAACCGATGTTCGGTTGCGACCTGCGGAAGAAGAAGCCCGCGTTGCGCATGGAGGCGAACAAATAGGCCGTGACGCCCTATTTCGATGGATTCCGGTGCGATCGGTTCCATAGGAGAAAGCAATGAGATCTCGATGTTGAGTTCACCGAGTTGTTCCGTCTTCATGGGAGCGAATCTGGGATCCTCCAGCGCCGCGCTGGCAGCGCAGTGAACAATGGCTTCTCCCAACGGTTCCTTCGCTTCGACTACGCCAATGCAGCCTTGCAGCCGGCTGCGCACATGAAGAGTCACAAACACACCACGGCGCTCAGCGAAAACTCCTTCGCGGGGAAAGTTGTCAGGAAGCTTGCGGTGAGCAACAGCGTCAACAACAGCCGTCCGGGCAAGGCACAGAGCGGTACGCCGGTCTGCTTCAGAGAGGGACGGCATCCTCGGGCTTCTTGCGGGCTTCGAGCATGCGAAGCCGGCGGCGCTTCTTGATGCTGTCATCCACATGGCTCCAGAAACGCCGGAAGTACTGAGCGGCAGAGACTAGAGCGCTGATGACTACCAGCCAAAGCAGCACTTGCGCCAGCCCGAACAGCCACGGGTGCACCTCGCGGCGCCCGGCACCGGCTATCAAGACCGCTACGGCGCATACCTGCAAAACCATTTTTGTCTTCCCCAGGGTAGAGGCTTCAATGGTGAAGCCTTCGGCGGAGGCGATGTTCCGAAGTCCGAGAACCGTGAATTCACGACCGATGATGATGACCACCATCCAGGCCTTCACGAGGTGCATATCGACAAGCGAAATGAAGGCAGCGGAGATCAAGAGTTTGTCTGCGATAGGATCCAGAAGAATGCCGAGCGTCGTGACCTGCAACCGCCGACGAGCCAGATATCCGTCCGCCCAGTCAGTTGCGGCCGCCAGGAGCAGTATCAAGACTCCCCAGACCTCGAAGTGCACGGAAAATCCCCAGAACTCCAAGTTGGGGCTGCGCGTGAGCAGGATCACGATGAGGACGGGAACGAAAAAGATCCGCAACAGCGTCAGTGAGTTAGGAAGATTCATGAGTGCATGACGGCGGGGTGCCGCCTCGAGCGTCAGTCACCGCCGTTTCACTATAGACTTGGTGTAAGGATGCGTCAACACGTCAGAGGCGGTTCGGGGCACACTCTGAGTACCCTCAATTCAGCGGCTTTTTGGCATTGGGTAGTTACTCCCTGACAACCTCTATTCCAAAAGTAAGCGAAGAGAAAGCTGTACTCTTTCGTTACGCGCCTGCTGCAAACCTGTGCAAATGTGCGAAGTGCACTTTTGCGTGGGGGGACGCGGGGTACAGAGCCTGGCGGGCCCAGGAGGCAACATAACATTTTTATTTTCAATAAGTTACAGCCAAAGGACTCTTGAAATCATAAGCACGTCTCGAAATTCGCCGGTGACGTCCGAGGCGAGCAAAATACACTTTCCACAAAGTTTTCCACAGAAGACGGGGTCTTGAATTGGAAGGGAAAAGGACCCCCGGAATGGCCGCAAGTTGGTAAAAACAGAGGTTTTGCGCAGCTTTACTCCACAGTTACCAAGCCACGGAACGAAGCGCGCCGTTCAGATGGCTCGTGGACCTCTCAGGAGCCGAATGGGAAGCATGAACATGGCACTGAGGAGTCCGAAAACTCCGTTAACGGCAATCCCAACAATGCGAAAAGGAAGCGTCAGCAACCACACGATGGGGTACAGCACGAGAGCTAGCAGCGCGATCGGCCAGCATAAGAAGAACAGGATGATCCACAAGAAGAAAGCAGCCATGGCAACCTCGCTTTTGGCGGCAACGGAGCTGTCACAGGGAGTGATGCAGCGCCGAACCGCTTCTATTCTACATTACGAGACAACGCGCGGAAAGGTTTCCTCCACTGCATACTCGTTGAGCCGCAGACGTTTAGCAATGGATGCGGGCACTTCCGCATCGAGCCGCATTTGGGAATCCTCGATTTCCGAGTGGAGCACGCGTCCCAGCGCATGAATCATCGCCAGCGTGCGGCCCTCCGCCAGCGGCAATCGAATGGAAAGAGATACAACGGGGTCGGTGGGCATCTCGGCGTCCATGCGCCGCAGGAGTTCCTCGAGCCCTTCGCCCGTAAGAGCGGACACCAGCACCGGCGAGCCACACGCTCCGGAACTTCTTGCTGAACTGCTGGTAAGGGCGTTTCGTTCTTCCGGAGTAAGCCGGTCCATCTTGTTCAGCACGCGCAGCCTGGGGCGGCCGTCCACGCCAAGTTCCCGCAAGATCTTGTCGACTTCCTCGTCGAGTTCATCGTGGTGCGGATTCGAGACATCGCTCACGTGTAGGATCAATGCGGCTTCCTGCACTTCTTCGAGCGTGGCGCGAAAAGCCGTCAGCAATCCCTTGGGCAAATCGCGGATGAACCCGACGGTATCGGAAACCAGGACGCGCCGGTTCGAGGGAAGGCGCAAAGCGCGGATGGTGGGATCAAGCGTTGCGAACATCTTCGAGGAGACCAGCACTTCGGCGCGGCTCAGCGCATTGAACAGCGTGGACTTACCGGCGTTGGTGTAACCCACCAGCGCGATGGTGCCAAGAGGAACGGCATTGCGCGCCTCACGCCGCAGTGCCCGTTGTTTCCGCACCTCATCGATGCTGGCCTGGATCTTGCTGACGCGGTCGCGAATCCGCCGGCGGTCGGTTTCCAGCTTCTTTTCACCAGGTCCGCGCACGCCGATTCTTCCCGCTCCTCCGCCCACTCCACCGGCGCCACCGCCGCCGCTTTTGCCGCCCAGTCGCGACATCGCCGTGCCCTTTCCGGTCAGGCGAGGCAACATGTAGTTCAACTGCGCCAATTCCACTTGCAGTTGGCCTTCGCGGCTGCGCGCATGGCGCGCGAAAATATCGAGAATCAATTGCGTGCGGTCGATCACGCGGCGTTCCGTGGCTTCCTCGATATTTCTCTGCTGCACGGGAGATAGATTGCTGTCAAAAATGATCAGGGGGGCCTGGTGCGCTGTCGCTTCAGCGCGAATTTCATCCAGCTTGCCGCGGCCGACCAGCGTTGCGGGATCGGCGGAATCGCGCATCTGGAAAACGGTGCCAGCGATTTCCGCACCGGCGCTGCGCGCCAGCTCTACCAGTTCCGCGAGCGATTCGCGGCCCTGCTCGCCCGCGGGCATGCCAGGGAACCGAGGCGCACACTTCCATCCAACACCTACCAGCAAGGCGCGTTCTGCGTTCGAAACTTGATGTGTCTTGGTCACTGAGTTCGGCCGGGAGTCAGCGTGCGGACGTGCGCATTCCTGAGCGGGCTCACCTCTGCATGTGATTATACGCTTCTCGAGACAGCCTCGCGACTGAGCCCCAGTCACTTCGGACACAGGCGGATCGACGGCGCTTTGCGAAGCCGGTGGACCCGTGTGAAAATCAATTTATGCGAAAACTCACAATTATTACGATAAACCTTCTGGCCTCTGGAATGATGCTGATGGGCAACGCTCAGGCACAACAGCCCCCGGCGGCCAGTCCTCAACCAGCTCCGGCGGCGAATGCCGCACAGGCTCCTGCTACGGGTGTCCCGAAGGCGCCTGCGGCGAAACCGGCGACAGCCGCCAAGCCTGGAACGGCGGTTCCCTTTACCCTCAAGACGCAGAAAGACAGAGTCAGCTATGCGATAGGAATGAATGTGGGCAAGGGTGTAGCAGCGAAACTGAAACAGCAGTCCGTTGATGTGAGCCAGGCAGTCCTGCTGAGGGGGATGAAGGATGCGCTGGCGGGCGGGAAGATGCTGTTGACCGAGGATGAGGAACGTACCGTCCTGACGCAACTTACGGTGGAGGCGCGCAAGAAGCAAGAAGAGCAAATGAAACTGGCTGCAGAGCCCAACAAGAAAATGGGCGATGAGTTTCTGACCGCAAACAAGACGAAGGATGGCGTGGTAACGCTGCCCAGCGGCTTGCAATACAAGATTTTGACGGAGGGAACGGGGCCAAAACCCACTGCGACTGACACTGTCACCTGCAACTACCGCGGCACGTTCCTTGACGGCAACGAATTTGATAACTCTTACAAGCGCGGCCGTCCGGAGACATTTCGGGTAATGGGAGTCGTTAAGGGCTGGACCGAAGCTCTTCAACTCATGCCGGTGGGATCGAAGTGGCAACTCTTTGTTCCCTCGGAGCTGGGTTATGGAGATGGCGGCAGGCCACCGGTCATCGGTCCCGGCGCGACACTCATCTTTGAAGTAGAGCTGCTTTCAATTCAGGCCAAGGACAAAACAGAAGCCCCGCCAAAATAGCGCGTCCTTCTCGCGAGGAAGGCGCTGGCGCCGAAAAGGCTCCTTAAACTAAAGGCTCTGGATGTTCCAGGTGTTGTGCCTGAAGCCAGTTCATCACGGTGGTTTGTATGGCTGGATCGTCGCCAAAACCGGGAAACCAGTGAACACCTGGTTCCTTCCGGAACCACGTGACCTGGCGTTTGGCATAGCGCCGCGTGGCCTGGTGAATCGCTGCCCGCGCTTCTTCCAAGGTAATTTCATCGCGCAGCACGGCCCGCAATTCGCGGTAGCCGATAAAATCAAACGGCTTTGCATCCTGAGCCGGGCCACTCTGCAATAGCGCTTGCACTTCACGCATCCACCCCTGCTCCAGCATCGCGTCTGTTCTGGCGTGGATGCGCTCGTTAAGCTTTTCTCGCGGCGGTGTCAATCCGATTTTTAGAACGCGCCAACCTTCCAGCGGGACGCGGCCCGTGCGGTGCACTTCCGATATCGGCTTGCGCGTCAGAATACAAACTTCGATCGCTCGGATGAGCTTTTGTTCGTCTGCCAGAGCGATTTTCCGAGCCGCCTCCGGGTCAAGGCGTTTCAGAACTCGATGAAGATGGCCAGGCGGATGTTCTTCAATGCTTGCGCGGAGCCTATCGCGCAACTCTTCCGAGCGCTGCGGGACGTCCGCAATGCCTTCGAGCAGCGCGCGCAGATACAGTCCTGTCCCAACTGTGAATACTGGCAGGTGTTTGCGCCGCCGCAGATCTTCTAGCGTTTGCAAAGCCAACTCACGGTAGCCTCCCGCAGTTGCCGCCATCGTCGGCGCAAAAACGTCAATCAGATGATGTGGAATGCCCCGGCGCTCGGAGAGGCTGGGCTTGGCGGTGCCGATATCGAAGCCGCGATAGAGCTGGGTCGAATCGCAAGCCACCACTTCTCCACCAAACCGTTCGGCGAGGTGCACCCCGAGCACCGACTTTCCAGACGCCGTCGGACCTACGATGGCAACGAGGGACAAGAGCGCTTTTTTTTCACTCATCGAAAGAGGAGATGCCGCGCGCGAACCAGGATGAAGATGAATACGAAGATCGCCAGGAGAAGACTGCCTAACACCTGTTGGCGCGTGAGTTTCATTGTGCTAATTGGAGTCGTTCGGCTGAATGTTGTAATAGTACCGGTAACGCAATTCGATGAAGGGCCCCTTGAATTGGGAAGGCAAAGGCTCAAAAGGATTTGACGCGCGCACGGACGAAAACGCCGCGCGATCCAGCGGTTCTTTCCCGGAGTTGCGTTCGATGATGGGCTCGTCGGAAGGCACGCTGCCATCGCGATTGATTCTGAAGGTGAGATAGACGATGCCTTTCTCCCCCAGTTCCACCGACCCGGGCATCACTGAAAACCAATTCCGTTTCACCGTGAAGTAAACGCGCTGGAGGTAGCTGTTGAAATCCACGCCTTCATCGGGCGTCAGCATTTCAATTCCGCCGTACGCGGTGCCACCACCGGTGCCCCTTCCACCGCTTCCCGGAAGCCGATCGCCACCACCGATCGGGCGAGGACCGGAGGGTCGCGTTCCTTTCAAGATGTCTTGGAGGCTTTGCCCTGGTGAACGATCGGTCGGCAGCGTCAATTTGGCATTTGGCTGCGGCGTATCCGGTCTTTCGAGTGTTAGCACGGGCTTTGGCGCTTCAATCTTTGGAGAGATTTGCGTATCCGGCGGCACAACGTTCTGCTTTGGAATTGGTGCGCTCGGCAATTCTTTCACCGGACGCTCCGGTGGAGGCGCCGGTACCGGGTTTGGAATGACGGGCGGGGCAACTTCACGCAACACGCGCGGATCGACATGGACACGCGGCGGCGGCCCGGCAGGACGAGGCGAAGGCTTAAGTGATTCCAAAGTCCCCGGCGGAAGCAGCGTGACCATTTGCCTTCGCGCGAGTTCCATATCGGCCTGGGACGGCTCATGCGGCGGAAACAGTTTTGACTGGAACAGCAGAAAGACAAACAGCAGGATATGAAAGGCGATGGAAGAAAGCCGTGTAATGACCTGCCACTTGGTCTGCTTTTCGCCTTGCTCGGGAGCAATCAGTTGCACTTCCCCGGTGCTGAAGATGTCCGGATCGACCAGGTCTTCCGGAACATGCAATGGATACGAGCTCATCTCCGGTGCAGCGGCGCCAACCGGTAGGACGATGCGCTCGTCCATGTCCGTTGGTTGCACCGGCGTCGAATGATCTTCGATGACGTTGTAAGCTTCGCGATTCACATCGCGCGGCACAACGACGCGCGTGGCAATGGACTCGAGCGGCAAGTTGGTAGGGATCGTCGAGTGTCCGTCCAACTGCACGATGGGCAGCATGCCCGGCACCAGCGTGCGCTCATCCATGGTGGTGGGGCGGCGCCGTTGCGTCGGTACATCCAACGCCGCGGTGGGACGAGCATCTTTCGGAACCAGAATCCGTGGAATCATCTTGTTTTATCTTGTGTGGCGAACGTGCCTATTTGGACGCGTGCCGCATGCTCTTGGATGCTTGCCATCACGCGGGTGGCCAATTCGAGTGCCGCGCGGCCCGCGGCCCCGTTGGTGCGTGGTTCCTTTCGCGAGCGCGCGGCATCGACGAACGCTTCCAGCTCCGCGTGCAACGGCTCGACCGCGGGAGCATTAAGCTTTTCAAATCCAAATTCCGGCTGCGGGCCGGGTTTCTTTACGCCGATGCGCAACGCGTCGCGACGCGCATAATCCAGCGAAATGTACTCGTGCTGCTGGAAGAAGCGCATCTTGCGCACGCGTTCGGTGGAAACCCGGCTGGCGGTGATATTGGCTACCGCTCCTCCGGCAAATTCGAGCCGCGCATGCGCGATATCCACTTTTTCCGTCAACACAGGAATCCCGACCGCTTTGACTTCCACCACAGGCTCGTTGACCAGCGCCAGCAAAATGTCCAGATCGTGAATCATTAAATCGTAGATTACGTCCACATCGAGGCTCCGCGGCGTAAAGACACCCAACCGGTGAACCTCGAAAAAGAGCGGCCGATTCAGGATGGGCTCCACCGCAATCACCGCAGGATTAAATCGCTCGACGTGGCCGACCTGCAAGATCCGTCCGTTTTTCTTCGCCGCGTGAAGCAGCTCATCCGCCTCGGCCAGATTCACCGCCATGGGCTTTTCGACGAGAACGTCGAGTCCCATTTCCAGAAGGCGGCAACCCACGGCTGCGTGAGCAACCGTCGGGACGGCCACGCTGACGGCATCCGCGCGTCCCCGTAATTCGTCCAAACTATGGAACGATGTCGTCTGGAATTCTTGCGCCACAACGCCGGCACGTTCTGCGCTTTCGTCGTAAACCCCAACGAGTTCCGCGCCTTCGAGTTCCCTGTAGACTCGCGCGTGGTTTCGTCCAAATTCGCCTGTACCCACGACAGCGACGCGAATCCTCTTCGACTCTCCCGCCGCGCTCATTCTTTGTTCATTCCCTTCGAAACGGCATTTGGTTCCGTAACGGCAATCGGAGGAAAAGCCTGAATGGCGATTCCCGCCGCATCTGCCAATTCGATCAATTTTGCCCGGTCAAAAAGAAGCGTCCGCCCAGCATCCACCGCAAGCGCAGTCGCGCCCGCACCCCTCATCTGTTCGATGGTGGGCAAACCGACCACGGGTACATCAAAGCGCATATCCTGGCCCGGTTTGCTGACTTTCACGACAACCAGCGGCTTGCCGCCGGTAATGCGAGACGCGCGCGCAATGGTTTCGTCGGTGCCTTCCATGGCTTCCACGGCTACGCAAGCGCGATCGGCGATGACCACGGTTTGTCCGATATCCATGCTGGCGATTTGTCGCGCTACGCCGAGCCCATACGCCATGTCTTCCGCTTCGTGTTCACTCGGAGCGCGCTTC
>Ga0209698_10004282_pt1 | contig 15666 bp, 10 predicted proteins | sample LitLauG_LLR_2012_FD_187203 | JGI IMG/M metagenome (GOLD analysis project Ga0209698, IMG submission 187203) | Freshwater sediment microbial communities from Pennsylvania, USA - Little Laurel Run_MetaG_LLR_2012 (SPAdes) (version 2) | ecosystem: Environmental > Aquatic > Freshwater > Creek >...
GTCGGCAGCGCGATCGGCGAGACCCACCAGTTCCAGGGCCTGCGCGCAGCGATTGTGGAGCAGGGGTCCGGCGACCCCGTACAGCGCACCGAAGAGTTGCAGGTTGGCGATCGCCGGCAGGTCCTCATACAGGGCCAGATCCTGAGGGACCAGGCCAATGCGGCGCTTGACCGCGCTGGCATCGCCGGATATGCGCTCCCCGCCTATCGTGATCTGGCCGCTGTCGGGCGCGACCAGGCCGCAGATCATGGCAACCGTGGTGCTCTTGCCCGCGCCATTGGGTCCGAGCAGACCCACGATCTCTCCTGGCGCTGCCGAGAAGGAAACGCCGGCAACCGCTGTGCGCGCTCCGTAGTTCTTGCGCAGATCCGTGGCGATGAGCAATTCGGTTCCCCGTCCCCGTGCCACCCCGGCCAAAACCGGAGCCACGGGGCGCGGGCAGGCGGGTGACGATTCGGAGTCGGAATCGTAACGCGTCCCGACGCGGACCGCCATCAGATCCGGAAGTGCGAAACCTCCTGCACCAGGCCGTGCGCCTGGTCGTTCATGGCCGCCGAGGCGGCGGCTGTTTCCTCGACCAGCGCGGCGTTCTGCTGCGTCATGCGCTCGAGTTCCTCCACGGCCTTGCCGATGCGAGTGATGCCGCCACCTTGCTCGCGGGCGCCGTCGGCGATCTGCATGAGCAGTGCATCGACGCGCTGCGAGGCCGCGACGATCTCGTCGATCGTGGTGCCGGCGCGCCGCACGATGCCGGTACCCGCCTCCACCTGGGCGACGCTGTCGTCGATGAGCTTCTTGATCTGCCGGGCGGCTTCGGCGCTGCGCTGGGCCAGCACGCGCACCTCGCTGGCGACAACGGCAAAGCCACGGCCTTGCTCGCCGGCACGGGCCGCCTCGACGGCAGCATTGAGCGCAAGAATATTGGTCTGGAACGCGATGCTATCGATGGCGCCGATGATCTCGCTGATGCGCGATGACGATCCGCGGATCGCATCCATGGTGGAGATGACCTCGCGCATGACGCGTCCGCCGTCGGCGGCAACTTCGGCATTGTGGCGCGCGACCTTGGAGGCCTCGTCGGAGAGCTGCGAGCCGTGCACCACGGTTTGCGTGAGGTCACTCATGGACGCGGCGGCCGTTTCCAGGTTGCTTGCGGCCTGCTCGGTGCGCTTGGACAGGTCCAGCGATGCGGTGGCGACCTCGCCGCTGGAGTTCAGGATCTGGTCGCCGGAGGCGCGCACGCGCCGGACCACGGCGATCAGGGACTGCTGCATATGGCGCAGGTCCAGCATGAGTTCGGCGGCTTCGTCCCGGCCCCAGGGCGACGGCGCGCTGGTCAGGTCGCCGCTGGCCATTGCGCTCAAATGGCGGCGCGTCTCTTTCAGGCCGCCGTTCATGACGCGGTAGAAGCTCAGGAACAGGTAGCCGGCAACTGCCAGCGCTCCCAGCACGATCGCTGCCGCATAGAGCATCTGCTCCCGGGCGGCTTCGCGCAGATCGCCCGTATACACACCCGAACCCACAACCCACCCCCAGGGAGCAAAGCCCGCCACGTAGGATATTTTGTCGACGGGGTGCTCGCTGCCGGGTTTGGGCCATTGATAGGCAACAAATCCCTTGCCGTCGCGACGCACGGTGTTGACCATTTCCTGGAACAGCGCAAATCCATTCGGGTCCTTGAGCCCGCTCAGATCCTTGCCGTCGAGTTCGGGCTTGATCGGGTGCATGATCATGCGTGGCTGCATGTCATTGATCCAGAAATACTCCTTGGTGTCGTACCGCAGCTGGCGAATCGCGCCTATGGCGGCCGCCTGTGCCGCCTCATGCGACATCTGTCCGCCTACTTCCTGGGCGTGGGCCCATTCGAGCACGCTGTATGCCACTTCGACGTGCTGGCGGGTGGCGTCCATGCGCGCGCGCATGCTGTCGTCGGCGTCTTTCTCGAGCAGCCAGCCAACCAGAAACAGCAGCGGCACGAGAAATGCGAGGGAGATGATGACCGCCTTGGTGGTGAACCCAATGCGCCGGAACAGGCGCACCCCAGGCGCCCAGGGACCGTGGTGGGCAAAGAAGCCATCCCTATCCCACTGACGAGGGGAATTCTCGACGGGCCTTGCGGTTCCCGGAGCCAACAATGCTGACATTTTGCAGGTTGTCCTTCTTGTGTGACGATTACGGCACTGCCTCCCGCGTTGCAGCGGTGCAGCCAAGGGTGCGAACCATTATCAAGCGCACTGGAGTGGTGCTTTCCGCGGAATAAGCTTGTTTGCGCGGTACTCTTTGCAGCTTTGAGTGTTGGCGCGCTCGGCGCGATGTTCGTCAGTCGCCCCGAAATTGGTGGCGGGTTCGGTGGCGTGGAGACGGCTGAGGTGGGATGGCACCCCGGGGTTTTTGTCTTTCGGGGCCGGAGTTTCTGGCAAGGTTTTTCGTGAGCGCGCATTGCAGCAGACTAATAGCAAGCATTTACTTTCACGTATCTCGTTTAATCATCGGTGGATTTTTCGCCCAATTCCCGCGGCTTTGGCCAGCTGCGCCTTGCTGCTGGGATGTGCGGGGCCGTCCGTCGTAGCTGACACGACGCCTGTGACCTCGACCTACACGATCCTGGGCCCTGGCGGTCAGATCGTCGCGCGGGCCATCACCGCGGCGGACACCTGTCCCGCGATCCGGATCGACGGCGTTGCCAGTCCCATGCAGACGCGTGCCATGCCCGGCGTGGCTCCGCTGCGCCCCGGACAGGGCAAGGCCAGCGACTTTCCCGTTCGAGTCTGCGAGGCCGTCGTGCCGCCCCAGGCGCACGAGGCGCGCATAGGCAGCGCGGCCGTGCCCCTGCCGGCAACCCGGTTGCAGCGCATCGTCGTGCTGGGCGATACCGGTTGCCGCATCAAGCAAGCCGACCACGCCTACCAGGACTGCGCCGACGCCGCGGCATGGCCGTTCCGCGCGGTTGCTGAAGCCGCCGCGCGCGAACATCCCGATCTCGTCGTGCATGTGGGCGACTATCACTACCGGGAGAACATCTGCCCAACGGGTGCCGCCTGCACCAGTGGGCCCTGGGGCTACGGGTGGGATGCGTGGAACGCCGATTTCTTCGTCCCGGCACAAAAGCTGTTGGCCGCGGCACCCTGGGTTCCCGCGCGCGGCAATCACGAGATGTGTTCGCGGGCCGGCCAAGGCTGGTTCCGCCTGCTCGACCCGGCAGCACCCGACCCGGCCCGCAGCTGCGACCACGCCGAACAGGACGAAGAGGCCGATTTCAGCCAGCCCTATGCCGTGCCCCTCGGCGGCAATTGGCAGGTGATCGTGTTTGACTCGGCGCGCGCCTCACGCCCGCTCGACGTGAGCCGACCCGCGGACGCACGTGCACTCGAACGCTACGAAAAGGAACTCGACATCGTTGCGGCGCTTGCGGCGGCGCCGGGCATGCACTCGATCTTCGTCAATCACCATCCGGCGCTGGGCTTTGGCGCGCGCAGCGACGGCACTGCGGTTTTCGGCAGCCCCGCGCTGCTGGCGCCCATGCGGGCGCGCTTCGGTGACCGCTACTATCCTGCCGGCGTGGACCTCACGCTCCATGGCCACGTGCACACGTTCGAGGCCATCGCTTTCCGGACGGGTCAGCCACCGGCGCTGGTGACCGGCCATGGCGGCGATAATCTCGACGCGGAAGTGCCAACGGCGCTGGCAGCGTCCTACCCCTCGGCCCCTGGTGTTCAGTTCGATTTTGCCGTGCATGCGGGCGGCTTTGGCTACCTGGTCCTCGACCGCGAGGGGCAGGGCTGGCGCATCCGTGCGCAGGGAGTCGATGGCACGGTGCAGGCCATATGCACCCTGCAGGAAGGCCGACTTGCCTGCCCGGAGCACGGGCCCGCAAACCTGGCCGTGCCAGCTGCGCACTGAGTGGTGCGCCCCTTGAAGGCTCTTCTCGTCACACTGCTGATCCTGCCCGCCATGGCGCACGCCGGGGACCCGGCCGGCGGCACGGATCCGGACGGACAAGCGCAAGGCGTTTCGTCCGACACGCCTGCCAACACGTCGCAACTGCCCGCCTGGCTGCGCGTCGACGCCCTGCCATTCATTCCCGTGCCGGAAATCAGTACCGCCCCGCACGAAGGGGTGAACATCGGCCTCTTTCCCATCGTGCTGTCAAGCAACAACGATGGCCAGATCAACCAGATACTCGCGCCCGATATCCTGCACAGCCAGTATTTCGGCTGGGGGTTTCGCTGGCGCACCTTCCGCAACCCCTCCGACGACGAGAAGTGGTCGCTGGTGGCAGGGGCCAAGCAGCACGTCGAGCGTGAATTCGATTTTGAATATGACCTGGGCCTGCGCCGCGATACCGACTGGTCGTGGATACTGCACGCCATGTTCGACCGCAGTGGAACCGGCCGTTTCTATGGCTTTGGCAACAACACGCGGCCCAGCGACCGCACCACCTTCATCTACGGTCAATATCGCGCTGAAGTGACGGCTGCGCGCAACTTCTCGCATGAATTGCAGCTGGCCTACAACTTCCGCATAGCAACCGCGGAGATCGAATCGACCGCGCTCAACTCGATCCCGTCGATCGAGCAGCTCTACCCCAATCTGCGCGGCGTGGGCGATTCCAGCGAGACGCAGCAGCGCCTTATCCTCACCGACGACACGCGCGACTCCGTGGTGCTGCCGCGCAGCGGCCGCCGCCTGTCGGCATTTGCGGGGTTCTCGAGCCGTGCCTTCGGCGGTGCCGCCGACTACTCCTTTCTCGGCGTGGACGCATCGGCGTTCCGGCCGGTCAACCGCGATCTGACCATCGTGGGCCACCTTGCCGCGCGTTACATGCCCACGTACACGGATGCGCCCTTCTGGGCGTATTCCCAGATCGGTGGCGATCGCGACATCATCGGCGAGGGTCAGCCGCTGCGCGGATATGGCGCCGGCCGGTTCTGGGGCCGCAACAGTTTTTCAGCCAGCATAGAGGCGCGCGAGTGGGTGCGGGCCTTCCAGTTCTTCAAGTCGGACCTGAAGCTGGAGGTCGCGCCCTTCATTGACACCGGCAAGGTCTTCTCGACCATGACGGAGAGCCCGCTTACCCACCTGCACGCCGTTGGCGGGATGGGTTTTCGTGTCGTGGTCAGCCCCTTTGTCGTCGGTTACTTGGACATGGGCATCGGCCGCGAGAAGATCGCGTTCTTCAGCGGCATCGACTACCCGTTCTAGTGGGGTGGTCGGCGCTCAGGGCTGGGGCCGCACGTCCCGCGTGGCGCCATTGCCGAAATATTTCAGCAGATCCGACCCCGGTGTGAGCACCAGCGTGGGATTGGACTCGGCCAGCGACTGGCGATACGTCTGCATGGCCCGGTAGAAGGCGAAGAACTTCGGGTCGCGGCCAAAGGCCTGCGCATAGATCCGGTTGGCCTCGGCATCGCCCTGGCTGCGCGTGGTGAGGCTTTGGCGCTGGGCTTCCGACAGTATTACCGTGCGGTCGCGATCCGCCCGCGACTGGATCTGCTGCGCCCACTCGAAACCCTGGGCGCGCAGTTCCTTGGCCTGCCGCTGGCGCTCGGATTTCATCCGGTCGTAGATGGCCTGGCTGGTCTCCGGCGGCAGGTCGGCGCGGCGGATGCGCACGTCCGCCACGGTGATACCCAGCGGCCGCGATTTTTCGATTGATTCCTGCAGGATGATGTCGCTGATGTGGCGCCGTTCTTCCGACAGCAGCGCCGTCAGCTTGACCTGGCCCAGTGCCCGTCGCAGCGCCGAACTGATGATCTGCATGAGCTGCGAGCGCGCCTGTTCCGAGGTGCGCACCGACTGGTAATAGAGCAGCGGATCGGTGATCTGGTAGCGCGCGTACACCTGCACCTCCAGGCGCTTCTGGTCGCCCAGGATGATCTGCTCCAGCGGCGGCTCCAGCGGCAGCAGGCGCGTGTCGTAGAAGATGACGGTGTCGATGAGGGGAACCTTGGCGTGCAGCCCGGGGTCGCGCTGCACGTCCACCGGCCGTCCCAGCCGCACGACCAGCGCCTGCTCGGTCTGGTCCACCGTGAACAGCGACACCATGGCCACCACGGCAAGCGCTAGCACCAGCCCCAGTATCAGTTGCTGACGGCGGCTCATCGCGGCGCTCCCGTGGGCGGGGTCGCCGATGCTGGCGCTGCGGGCGCGCGCGCATCGGATAGCGGCATGTAGGGGACGATGCCCGATACGCCCTTGCCGGAGGAATCGATGATGACCTTGCCCGATTTTTTGAGCAGCTGGTCCATGCTGTCCATGTACATGCGCCAGGCGGTGACGTCCTTGGCCTGGCGATAGGTCTCGTAGACCGACAGGAAGCTCTGGATTTCGCCGCGTGCCAGGTTGACCACCTGTTCCTTGTACGCACTGGCCTCCTCGTTCATGCGGCCGGCCTCGCCGCGGGCCCGCGGCAGAACGTCGTTGGCATAGGCCTGCGCTTCATTGCGGGCGCGCTCCTGGTCGGCACGGGCGCGCTGCACGTCGTTGAACGCATCGATGACCGCCGCGGGCGGATCCACCCGCTGCAGCTGCACCTGGGTGATCAGGATGCCGGCGTGGTAATGATCGAGTATCTGTTGCAGCGTGTCCTTGGCTTCGTCGGCGATCTCCTGGCGCTTGTCCGACAGCGCTGCCTGGATCGGATAGTGACCGATGACGGCGTGCATGCTGCTTTCCGCCGCCATCTGCAGGGTGGCCTTGGGGTCCATGACCCGGAACAGGTAGTCGCCGGCATTCTTGATGCGCCAGAAGACCACGTATTCGGCGATGACGATGTTCTCGTCGCCGGTGACCATCTGGTTGGTGGGATCGCTGCGCGCACCGCCCGCGACAGGCGCGTTGCCGGCGGTACCCGGTGCAAATTCGGCGGCACCACCCAGCTGCAGCTGATTGACCTGTGTCACTTTGGGCACCAGAACGCGGCTGATGGGGTAGGGCAGGTGATAGTGCAGACCGGGCTCCACGGTATCGACCCACCGGCCAAAGCGCAACACCACGCCTTGTTCGTCGGGCTCCACGCGATAGATCCCGGAGAGCAGCCAGGCCGCCAGGAGGAAGCCGCCGACGATATACCGGCCCTGCCCCTGCAGGCCCAATGACGCAAGGACGCCCCCCGTGGCGGCGCCCAGCCGCTGCAGCACGCCCGGTACGGGCGGCGCGGCGGGAGCGGCAAGGTCAGGTGTGGGTTCAGTCGGCAATTCCATTCCCATATTGTCCTATAAGGCGCGCAGACGCCGAAAAGCCCCGCGGCGCAGGGGACCTGTTCGCCGTACGCCGGGCGGGGCAAGAGCCTCCATCGTGTCCATTGGTCAGTGGGAGATGGCGGCGTGGACGATGAAGTAGACGATCATCGCGACCAGTCCCAGCAAGGGCACGGCGACGCCGGCCATGATGGTCAGGTCCATGCGCGAGAACCGGCGCGGCAGGTCCAGTTCCGGTACTTCGAAGGCATCGTCGCCGCCGGGCGGTGATGCCGGAATCGCCGGAGGTTCCATCGCTGCTGTTTCCAGGTCCGGTGCGGCGATATCCGGCGCCGAGATCGGAACCGCCATGGGCGCGACCACTGCCGGGATCCCCGGCGCCGTCAGTGTCCCCTGCGCCGTCAGTGCAGCGGAAGCCGGCAGCCGCGGTGCAGCCGCCCGCAAGGCGGCCGAGGGCTGCGTCGTTACCGGGGCTGCGGCAGAACTGGCCGCCGAGCCCACCGCGCGCTCGCGGCGCAGGCGTCGCCCCTGGATGAGTACGTAAAGCGCCCCGAGCACGGGCGCGGCGGCGACCAATCCAAACGACTGCATCTGCAGCGTGTCGGCGAGCGCCGGGTCCGAAACCGCGATTTTGCCCGCAATCCAGCCCAGCAGCGCGGCACCGCCATCCACGAGGAGCGGAAAGCGCTCGAGCAATCGCGACAAAAAAAGACTGGAAAAAACCAGGATGGGCACGCTGATCACCAAGCCGGCGAGTAGGTACAGCAGGTTGTCCTGGGCTGCAGCGGCTACGGCCACCACGTTATCCAGGCTCATCACGGCGTCGGCCACCACGATGATGGCCACGGCCCGCCACACGCCACCATCGGCAGCGCGGCGCGTCCCGGTCCGGCTGGCGCCGCCGTCGCCCGCCAGAAGTTCGATGGCGATCAGCAGCAGCAAACCGGCGCCGACGAGCTTGAGGTAGGGCGCCCGCAACATCAGCGTGGCGACGAAGGTGAGTACGACCCGGAAGAACACCGCCGCGCCGGTGCCCAGGAACACGGCCCGCCGCCGCACCGTCTCGGGCAGGGACGCGCAGGCCATGGCGATGACGATCGCGTTGTCGCCGCTCAACAACAGATCGATCAGGCAGATCTGCAGAATTGCGCTGACGGCATCGAGGTTGCTGCTCAACTCCACGCGGGAATTTCCTGGAAAACGGCGGGGTCACCGCGCGAAAAACGCTAGCCGCCAGCGGGACAGGGCGGCGGCAGGTCGATGGGTGAATCGCCCAACGCGATGGTATATCAGCAGGCGTCCGGCCCGCCGGCTACGGCTTTGCGCCAATGTTCAATAGAATCGGCGCATGACCACCGAATTTGTCCACCTGCGCCTGCATTCCGAATTCTCGGTTGTCGATGGCGTGACCCGCATCGACGCTGTCGTGAAGCGGGCGGCTGCCGACGGGCAGGGCGCCCTGGCCATTACCGACAGCGCCAACCTGTTCGGGGCCATACGCTTCTATGTGGCCGCGCGCCGTGCCGGTGTCAAACCCATACTCGGCTGCGATGCGTGGATCACGAATGCGGCCGATCGTGAGCAGCCGTTCCGTCTCACCCTGCTCGCCCAGGATCGCCTGGGCTATCTCAACCTGTGCCGCCTGCTGTCCCGCGCCTGGCTGGAAAACCAGCACCATGGCCGCGCCGAGATGCTCCCGGAATGGTTCGACGGCGCCGTACCGGAGGGTACCGGTGGCCTCATCGCCCTGTCGGCGGCTGCGGCGGGCGAAGTGGGCAGCCTGCTGCTGGCCGCCAATTCGGCAGCGGCCGGCGTTGCTGCCCAGCGGCTGGCGGCGCAGTTTCCCGGGCGCTTCTACGTGGAGATCCAGCGTGCCGGCCGGCCCGGTGACGAAGCCTGCACACGCGCGTCCATTGGTCTCGCGGCCCGGCTGGGCTTGCCGCTGGTCGCCACCCATCCCGTGCAGTTTCTCGACCCGGATGATTTTCGTGCGCACGAGGCCCGCGTCTGCATTGCCGAGGGCCGCACCCTGTCCGACCCGCGCCGCCCGCGTCATTTCACGCCGGAACAGTACTTCAAGTCGGCGGCCCAGATGGCCGAGCTCTTTGCCGACGTTCCCGTGGCCTTGCGTAACGCGGTAGAGATTGCACGGCGCTGCAACCTGGAACTGGAGTTAGGCCGGCCGCGCCTGCCCGACTACCCCACGCCGGCCGGCACCACGCTCGACGCGCACTGCCGGGAACTGGCCGGCGCGGGGCTGGAGCGGCGCCTGCTGGCGCTGTTTGCCGACCCCGCGCTGCGGGCAGAGCGCCGGCCCAAGTATCTCGCGCGCCTCGATACGGAACTCACCACCATCGCCAAGATGGGCTTTTCGGGCTACTTCCTCATCGTCGCGGACTTTATCAACTGGGCCAAGGGCAATGGCGTTCCCGTGGGTCCGGGGCGCGGCTCGGGCGCGGGCTCGCTGGTGGCCTATGCGCTGGGCATTACCGACCTGGACCCCATACGCTACGACCTGCTGTTCGAGCGCTTTCTCAATCCCGAGCGGGTTTCCATGCCCGACTTCGATATCGACTTTTGCCAGGACGGCCGCGACCGGGTCATCGACTACGTCAAGAAGAAGTACGGCGCCCAGGCGGTTTCGCAGATCGCCACCTTTGGCACCCTGGGCGCCAAGGCCGTGGTGCGCGATGCCGGCCGGGTGCTCGACCTGCCGTATTCCAAGTGCGACATGCTTTCCAAGCTGATCCCGCACAACCCCGCCGACCCCTGGACGCTGGACCGCGCGCTAGAGGAAGAACCGGCCTTTGCCAGCGCGGTCAACAGCGACGAAGAGGCCAGTGCCCTCATTGCGCTGGCCCGCCCGCTCGAAGGCCTGGTACGCAATGTCGGCATGCATGCCGGCGGCGTGCTCATCGCGCCGGGGCGCCTCACGGATTTTTGCCCGCTCTACTGCGCCCAGGGTACGGACGCGGTGATCAGCCAGTTCGACAAGGACGACGTGGAGTCCGTGGGTCTGGTCAAGTTCGACTTTCTCGGCCTCACCACGCTCACCATCCTGGATCTCGCCTTCCGCTATATCCGGCTGCTCGAGCCCGACAACACGCTCACCCTCGAGGCCATACCGCTGGACGATGCGGCCACGTTCGCGCTGTTTCGCCAGGCCAACACAACGGCGGTGTTCCAGTTCGAATCGCGCGGCATGCGCGATCTGCTCAAGCGCGCGCGGCCCGACCGCTTCGACGACCTTATTGCCCTGGTGTCGCTGTTTCGTCCCGGCCCCATGGAGCTGATTCCGGAGTTTTGCGATCGCAAGCACGGCAAGCGGGCGCATTACCTCGATGCGCGCCTCGAACCCATCCTGGGCCCCACGTACGGGATCATGGTCTACCAGGAGCAGGTCATGCAGATCGCGCAGGTGATCGGCGGCTACTCGCTGGGCGCGGCCGACCTGCTGCGCCGGGCCATGGGCAAGAAAAAGCCCGAGGAAATGGCCAAGCAGCGCTCGATCTTCGTGGCCGGCGCGGCCGGCAAGTCGGTGCCGGAAAAATCGGCCACCGAGCTGTTCGACCAGATGGAGAAATTTGCGGGCTACGGCTTCAACAAGTCGCATGCCGCCGCCTATGCCCTGGTGGCCTACCAGACCGCCTACTGCAAGGTGCATTACCCGGCGGCGTTCGCCGCGGCCAACCTTTCCGTGGTGATGGACGTCACCGAGAAGGTCCAGGATCTGGTGGCCGATGCCCGCAACAGCGGCCTCACCCTGCTGGCGCCGGATATCAACGTGGGCGTGTACCGCTTCGTCCCCGTCGATGGGGTAACAGTCCAGTACGGCCTGGGCGCGGTGAAGGGCACGGGTGCGGCCGCCATCGAATCCATCCTCGAGGCGCGTCGCGCGGGGCCCTTCCTGGGCCTGGCCGATTTTTGCGCGCGCATCGACAAGCAGCGGGTCAATCGCCGCGTCATCGAGGCCTTGATCCGTGCGGGTGCCTTCGATCGCCTGGAGCCCGATCGCGCACGCCTGGTGGCCGTGCTGGGCCGCACCCTTGAGGACGCCGAACGCGCGCTGGCCCACGTCGACCAGGGAAATCTCTTCGGCGGTGGTGGCGTGGTCCTGCCGGTCCTGCCCGACGTGCCATATACGCCATGGAGCGAGCGTGACCGCCTGGCCAATGAGCGCATCGCCCTGGGGTTTTGCTTCAGCGGCCATTTGTTCACCGAGGCAGCTGCCGAGGCGCGCCGCATCGCGCCCACCCGCCTGGCCGACCTCAAGCAGGCACGCGAATCCGTGCGTGTCGCCGGCATCGTGGTCTCGGTGCGATCGCAAAATACCCGGCGCGGCCGCATGTGCGCGGTGCTGATCGACGATGCCTCGGCACAACTCGAGGTGGCGGTGTTTGCCGAATTGTTCGACCGCCGCCGCGCCATCCTCAAGGAGGATCAACTCGTTTTCGTGACCGGACGCGCGCGCTTCGACGAATTCTCGCAACGCCTTGCCCTCACCGCCGACGATGTCGTCGACCTGGCCGAGGCACGCGCCCAGTCGCAGGCGGCGCTCGCCATCCAGGTTCGCGACGGCACGGACAGGGCCTGCCTGACCGAGGTGCTGTCCGCCTATCGCGCGCCGCCGGTGGCCTTGGAACCCGGAGCCGATCCGGACGCCCCGCGGCAGCCCGGCGCAGCCGGCTGCCGCGTCATCATGCGCTATGCCAATCGCGTGGCGGCGGCGGAAATTGTTCTTCCGGACGCCTGGCGCGTGCGCGGCGATGAGCGCCTGCTGGACGATCTGCGCAACCAGGCCAATGTACAGGCGTCCTTCCACTATGCGTGACCGGCGGTGGCGGTCGGATGGCTTGCAGGGGGCAGCCGCGGCGCTGTTGGCTGACTGGGCCATTGCAAGCGTGGCTGTACGCGCAACTGTGCGCGCATCTGTACGCGCTGCTGCAGGCGTGGCTGTATGCGCGGCTGCCTGCTTGTCTGCCCACGCCCAGGCAGCCAGCCCCGCCGATCCCGCGCAGTCCGAACAGCCGGGGCAGCACTGGCGCCTGGGTTCCCTGGACCTCGCGCCCTGTCTGGTTGGCGCGCAGCACGCCAGCTACATACCCGGCCAGGCCGCCTACTGCACCACCTTTGACGTCCCGGAAAACTGGGATGACCCGTCGGGCCGTCATATCAGCCTGCGCGTGGCCGTGGTGCGCGCCACCGCTGCCGATGCGGAGCGGGACATCGTGGCCTTTCTCGACGGCGGGCCGGGGGGCGCGGCCACGCAGGACTATCCGGCCATCGCCACCGCGCTGGCACCGCTGCGCAAGCGCCACCACCTGCTGCTGATCGACCAGCGCGGCACGGGTGCGTCCAATCCGCTCGACTGCGCCGACGATCTCGCCCTGGAGGGTGACAAACCTGCGCTTCCCGCGGCGCATGCTGCGCGCAGCCACAGCGCTGCGGCAGCAGCCCAGGCGCAGCGCGCTGCGGTGCGCCGCTGCATGGACGCGCTCGCCCCGCGCGCCGCACTGCAGTTCTATGCCACCGGCGACGCCCTGCGCGATCTCGAAGCGGTGCGCCTGGCCCTGGGAGGGGTGACGCTCGACCTGGTGGGCGTCTCCTACGGCACGCGGGTTGCGCAGCAGTACACGCGCCGCTATCCGTCGGCCGTACGCAGTGTCGTGCTCGACAGCCCGGTGCCCAACCGCCTGGTGCTGCTGAGCGAACACGCCCGCAACCTGGATGAGGCGCTGCAGCAGCGCCTGGCCCGGTGCAGCGCAACGCCCGCCTGCGCAACGCACTACGGCGATCTGTCCGTGGCTCTCAAGACCGCGCAGGAGGGCCTGCGCGCGCATCCGCAGACAGTGGAGCTGCGCGATCCGCTGACCTTCGCAACGGTGCAGCGCCCTGTCGGTGCCGGCGATCTCGCCGAACTCGTGCGCTTTTACCTGTACAGCGACACCACCAGCGCCCTGCTGCCCTTGATCATCGCGCAGGCGCGCGACGGCAACTACGCGCCGGTGCTGGCCCAGTCGCAACTGGTGGTTGGCGAGGTGACCGATCACCTGAGCGGCGGCATGTCGGCATCCGTGCTCTGCACGGAGGATGCCGACCTGCTCCGGGAGAACCCGGCCGACGAGCAGACCCTGCTGGGCGGCAGCGCGCTGCGCTCGGCCATCGCTACCTGCGCCCAATGGCCCCACCGCGCGCGCGCTGCCGATTTCCATGAGCCCTTCACGACGACGCTCCCGGTGCTGGTGCTCTCGGGCGAGTTCGATCCCGTGACCCCCGCGCGCTATGGAGCGGAAATCGTCGCCGCGCTGCCCGCCGCTCGCCAGCTGATCGCGCCCGGCCAGGGCCACGCGGTGATCGGCGCCGGCTGCATGCCACGCCTGGTAAGCCAGTTCGTGCAGAAGCGCGACCCCGCGCACCTGGACGCCAGCTGCCTCAAGTCCCTGGGCGATACGCCGGCGTTTCTGGGCGTCAATGGAGCGGCGCCATGATCGAGGTGCGCGACCTCGTCAAGTCGTTTGGCAGCGTCAAGGCCGTGGCGGGCGTGTCCTTTACCGCGCGCGACGGCCAGATCACCGGACTGCTCGGCCCCAACGGCGCCGGCAAGACCACCACGCTGCGCATGCTCTACACCTTGATGCGGCCCGATAGCGGCCAGATCCGGGTCGATGGCATTGATGCGGCCGCCGACCCCATGGCCGTGCGCCGCCGGCTGGGCGTGCTGCCGGACGCGCGCGGCCTCTACAAGCGCCTGACGGCGCGCGAGAACATCCGGTATTTCGCGCAGCTGCAGGGCCTCGACGCGCAGCAGGCGCGCGCCCGGTCCGACGAACTGATCGCCGCCCTCGACATGGCGGCTTTGGCGGACCGGCGCACCGAGGGGTTTTCCCAGGGTGAACGCGTCAAGACAGCCATCGCGCGCGCGCTGGTGCACGATCCGCGCAACATCGTCCTCGACGAACCGGCCAACGGGCTCGACGTCATGTCCACGCGCGGCCTGCGCGAGGTGCTGCGCGGCCTGCGCGCTGAAGGCCGCTGCGTGCTGATGTCCACGCACATCATGCAGGAAGTTGCGGTGCTCTGCGACCGCATCGTAATCATTGCCCACGGGCGCGTGGTGGCCGACGGCACGCCGGACGAATTGCGCGAGCAGTCGGGCCAGACCAACGTGGAAGAAGCGTTCATGAAGATCATCGGCGCCAGCGCGCTGCAGGGGCTCGCGTGAGCGCTGGCCACGACCGCGGCCGCGCCACCGCCCCCGCGCTGGTTGTTTTCATCAAGGAGTGCCGCGAGAGCCTGCGCGACCGGCGCGTGCTGCTCAACGCGCTGGTGCTCGGACCCCTGTTCACTCCGTTGCTCTTCCTGGTGCTCATCCACCTTATCGTGGGTCGCGAACTGGAAAAGGCCGAGCAGCCGCTGCCGGTCGCCGTCATCGGCGCCCAATACGCGCCCAATCTGGTCGAGGACCTGCGGCGGCAGGGTATGGCACAGCGCCCGCCAGTTGCCGATCCCGAAGCGGCGGTGCGTGACCAGAGCGTTGACTTCGTGTTGCGCATCAGCCCGGAGTTCGCGCAGGACTGGAACGCCGGGCGGCCGGCGCAGGTGGAACTCATCTTCGACTCCTCGCGCCAGGACCTGCGCAGCGCAATCGATCGGCTCGAGGCCATGCTCGGTACCACCGCGCGGCGGGTGGGTTCGCTGCGCCTGCTGGCGCGGGGAATTGCACCCTCATTGCTCTCGCCCGTGGTTGTGGCCGTGCGCGACCAGGCGACCCCCGAGGCTCGCGGGGCCGTGCTCCTGGGCATGCTGCCGTATTTCCTCATGTTGACCGCACTGCTGGGCGGCATGTGGCTAGCCATTGATTCAACGGCCGGCGAGCGCGAACGCCAGTCGCTCGAACCCCTGCTCATCAATCCGGTGCCGCGCGCGCAGATCCTGCTGGGCAAGCTGATGGCGACCGCGCTATTCAGCATGTCCAGCCTCGTGCTGGGCATGCTGGCCTTCACCGCCGTAGGCCACCTGCTGCCCGCGGACGAACCGGGCCTCGCCCTGAGCATAGGACCGCGGTTTGTCCTGCTCGCACTGCCGATTTTTGCCCCGCTGGTCGTGCTGATCGCGGCCGCGCAGATCTGGGTCGCCTCGTTCGCGCGCAGTTTTCGCGAGGCCCAGACCTACCTGGGACTGGCACAACTGGTGCCGCTGGTTCCTTCCATCTTGTTGATGGCCGTGCCCATGCGGCCGCAGCTGTGGATGTCGGCCATACCGGTGTTTGGGCAGCAGGTCACCATCCTGCATCTCCTGCGCGGCGAGGCACCGCAGCCCCTGGGTATCGCCATCGGGGTGGTGGTGACCTTGCTGACGGCGGCGGGGGTTTTCGTGCTGACGCTGCGGCTTTACAAATCGGAGCGGGTGGCCATCGCTGGCTGATTGTGGCGACCCTCACCCCCGGCCCCTTGTATGTTTCATACAT
>Ga0209698_10004283_pt1 | contig 15663 bp, 10 predicted proteins | sample LitLauG_LLR_2012_FD_187203 | JGI IMG/M metagenome (GOLD analysis project Ga0209698, IMG submission 187203) | Freshwater sediment microbial communities from Pennsylvania, USA - Little Laurel Run_MetaG_LLR_2012 (SPAdes) (version 2) | ecosystem: Environmental > Aquatic > Freshwater > Creek >...
CCCGCAGTTGCAGGCTGGCAATCCGCTGGACGTTGAGGTGGACGTGAAGAATACCGGCAAGTCCGATGGCGATGAAGTGGTCGAGCTCTACATCAGCTTCCCGAAGACGCCCGGGGCTCCTCTGAAGGCACTACGCGGGTTCAGGCGCGTGCACCTGAAGGCGGGCGAACAGCAGCACGTCAAGTTGACGCTCGGTCCGCGTGACCTCAGCTATGTGAACGAGGCTGGTGACCGTCTGGTCGGAGCAGGAGACTACATCATCACCGTAGGTGGCGGGCAGCCGGGAACCGCGGCGGCCCATGCTGACGCTCACCTAATGATTCAGGGAGAGCAGAAGCTGCCCGAGTAGGGCGGAGTAACTGCTTTAACCACGAAGGGCACGAAGGTGCACGAAGGAAATTCGATCGCCACCTTCGTGTCCTTCGTGTCCTTTGTGGTTCAATAAAGATGTCGGCTCAATATGATCTTTCGTACTTTCCTGGCTGCATTTCTCTTGATATTTACGAGCGCTTCCATCGTGTCGCGCTTCGAGGCTCAGACCAGTGACGCTCCAAAAGCAGCCGCGTCTGAGAGCCCGATTCACTTCTCTTTTCAGGCTATCGACTTCAAACTCGAAAGCAACGAAAGCTCCGAACACCACGCCCCCGAGACCATGGCCGGCGGCGTTGCGGTCTTCGATTACAACAACGACGGCAAGCTCGACATCTTCTTCACCAACGGCGCCGACCTCAAGACGCTGAAGAAAAACTCTCCCAAGTACTACAACCGCCTCTTCGAGAACGACGGCAAGGGACACTTCACCGATGTGACAGAGAAAGCCGGACTGGCGGGAACGGGCTACGACACGGGCGTCGCCATCGGCGACTACGACAATGACGGGTATGAAGATATTTTTGTCGCCGGCGTCTATCGCAACACTCTCTATCACAACAACGGCGATGGAACGTTCACTGATGTCACCGCCAAAGCCGGGCTCAACAAGCCCGACCCCGAGTATGGACCGCTGTGGTCTGTCGCTGCCGCCTGGATCGACGTCAACAACGACGGCCTGCTCGATCTCGTTGTCATCAACTATCTGAAATGGGATTTCAATCACGAGCCCGTCTGCTCCGGTTACGGCCACAACGATTACTGCCATCCCAAGATGTACAAGCCGACGCCCAATCAGTTGTTCATCAATCAAGGCAATGGGACTTTTCGCGATGCCTCAGTGGAAGCCGGATTCCGCGAGCATCCGGGCAAGGGCATGGGTGCGGCTGCAGCCGATTCGGAACTGACCGGCCGCATGGACCTGATCATCCCCAACGACAAATTGATGAACTCGTTCTACCGCAACAAGGGCGGCGGCAAGTTTGAGGAAGTCGGCTTCGAGGAGAACGTCGCTCTGCGCGAAGATGGCGTCTACATTTCCGGCATGGGCGTCGACTTTCGCGATCTCGACAACGACGGCTATCCCGACATCGTGATTGTCGCGCTCGACGGCGAGACGTTCCCGCTCTACAAGAACACCGGCAAGGGAAGCTTCGTTGAGGTGACACGCGAAAGCGGCATGACGAAGCTGAGCCTGCCCATGTCGGGATATTCGCCGACCATCGCCGATTTCGACAACGATGGCTGGAAAGACATCTTCGTCTCGCGCGGCCACGTGCAGTCGCTGGCTTCGACCAACATGGTGATCGAACAACCGAACACAGTTTTCCGCAATCTCGGCGGGATGAAGTTCGCCGCCCTGACCGGAGAGGCGGGCCTGACCGCTCAGCCTCCTTCGCGCCATCGGGGCTCGGCGGTGGGAGATCTCAACGGCGACGGCAAGGTGGATGTAGTCGTAAACGCGCTGAACGCTCCCGCGGAAATCTGGATCAACCAGAGTCCCGGTACGAATCACTGGATCGAATTCAAACTGCAAGGCACAAAGAGCAACCGCGACGGCATCGGGGCGCGAATCAAAGTCGTCACGAAATCCGGCGCCCAATACAACCACATGACCACAAGCTGCGGATACGCCTCCTCGAGCGCAGGCCCGGTCCATTTCGGGCTGGGGCCAAACCCATCAGCAGATCTGGTGGAGATTCACTGGCCGTCAGGGATCGTGCAGCAGATGAAAGATGTGGCGGCGGACCGGATAGTAGTGGTGAAAGAGTCGGCGAAGTAATCCGCCGTGGATCTCGCCTCGGATTCCGCTCTCACCTTTTCCTTCTATAAGTGTACCCATTCACTAATGTGGCACTCTGCCCGTTAGGATTGGTCACCGAGACATTCACCGTTCCAGCCGCGTGGGGAGGAGTGCTAGCGGTAATGGACGTGCTGCTCGCAACCGTCACGTTCGTCGCCGCATTTCCCCCGAAGCTCACTCGGGCCCCTGACTGAAATCCACTCCCGGCCATCGTAACTCTCGTCCCACCTGTGATTCGCCCCGACGTCGGCGAGATCGAAGTCACGGAGAGGGCAGCCGCTGGCAGGAGCCCGTAAACCAGCAGTTGATTGGAGAATGTGGCCGCGTACACTTTGCCGTTTGCGATGGTCGGGGGCGCAAATTTCGCGTAGTTGCCCAGATCATCTCGCGCCGCATTCTGTTTGCTGTCCCACAGTTCCGTCGCCAGGTTCGTGGCGTCGAAAGCGCGAAGGATCCCAGGCACCGTCTGCTGATTGGAGTCGCCCGAGTACGAGACCGATGCCCACACAATTCCACTACCCGATGTGCTTCCGTTGGCGGACAGCGACAAGCCGGCAGCATTGGAATTTCCCGAGGGGCTTGTCATGGCACTCTGAGATACAGGTGTAGTTTGAAAAGATCCATTCAAGAACTTGAACCCCTTCAAATAATCACCCGGCCCCCAGAGATAAAGAGTGGGACCGTTATTAGGACTGTTCCAGTAAATCGGGCCGATCATGATCTTCCCGCTAGTCGCCTGGAATTCCTGCAGGTCAGCATTGATAGCGCCGTTGTATTCCCCCATGCTGGCGGTATTGATCAGGCGAAGAATGCCGTCCTTGCCGCCGCCTACGATCGAACCGGTCCCGGGCAGCAGGATCGGCCCGCCCGAACCGAGGTCGAGGTCGCTTTGGTTGAGCGCGCCCTGATTGTCAGGCGTGAAGTAGTCGCTGACCGTAAGCCCCGTTGAGGTTGCCAGCTTTACCACACTATCGCCGTACTCACCTCCGGCAGCATTCGCGTCAAAGGTGCCGTTGCCGGTCATGAAATAGATATTGTCGGCATCGGCGACAAGACCTTGCCCACCCTGCCAGATGGCTCCTTCACTTCCGTTCGGTGTCGTATTGAACACGGCCAACTGTGTCAATGTGGACGCGTTATAGCCCAGCACCCACCCGTGATACGGACCGATATCTCCGTGCGATCCGAATGCGATGTAGATCACTCCGTTCAAAAGCAGCAATCCAGGACGATTCAACTGGTACAGCGGTTGGAAGGCGATCGTGCCTCCACTGGTTCCTGAGCCGCTGCCCGACACGCTGGCCGTGATCTCTACCGGGCTTCCGGGTCTTCCCGCCCCCGAGGTGATATCGAGCGCATGCAGATTCTGGTGGTAGGTGTTATTGCTCGTGTTCTTGGTCTTGGCCACCAGGTAAATCGTGCTGCTCACGGGATCGATCACCGGAGTACCGGTGATGCCGATGACGGGTGTCAGGTCCTTGTACGTCGAAGAAATGTCTGTGCTCGGCACGGGCGTCCCGAGATTGACGTGCCAAAGCAGAGTCCCGTTATCCGCGTCGAATGCATAGACGCTGTTGTTCTCGGTAGCCACGTAAACGACGTTGTGTAGCGCGGAGGATATCGTCACCTGCCCAACGTAGAGAGGCTGCGCGTAGATATAGCCGTCCACCTGGCAAGCGAAGAGCTTGCCGAACCGGTTGACATTCACATTGGATGTGGTCAGGACCGTTTCGTTGAGATTCTGCCCCGTCCGGCCCACATCGTTGTGATGAGTGGTCATCGATACCTGGGCTTGCACCGGCGGAGGCGTCAGCGAGTGTAAAAGAAAGAGCAATGGAATAGCGTAGTACACGACTCGTCTCATGGGTTCTTCATTTTGCTGGCGATGAGGCCGGTGCGATAGGTCACGGTGGGGTGGTGTTAACTTCCAGATGGACCGCCGGCGACCATGTACTGTCGGACCATGTCCTCACCGAGATTAAGAATTGGGGAACCCGCGCTCGGCCACATTTCGCTCAACGGTTCGGCGCCCCGAATGGGCCACCTTTGCGCGTGGTTGAACTTATTGACGCAGGCGCTCCGGGAACGCCGCGTTAATTTTCTAGGATCTTGCTCAGCGTTGGATAGATCTCGCGGTAAGTTCGATAGGCGGTCCGCATTGTTGTTGAATCCTTCTGATTCGGCGCAATCCGCTTCGCCACTCTCACGATCGCATCGCACGCCTGCTCCACCGACGACCAAGCCCCGGCGCCTGTGCCAGCCAGGATTGCCGCTCCATACGCGGCACCTTCTTCAGCGGCGACGATCTCCACCTCGCGCCCGTAGACATCAGCCTGAATCTGTCGCCACAAAGGCGAACGCGCCCCGCCTCCGCCCAGTCGGATCGACGTTACCGGGATCTTCATTTCCTCGAAGATCGTGAACGTATCTTTCAGGCTGAAAGCCACGCCTTCCATGATGGCGCGAATCACATGCGCCCGCGTGTGCGACGCCGTCAGACCCACCAAAGCAGCTCGCGCATTCGGATCAAGATGCGGCGTGCGCTCGCCCATCAGATACGGCGCCCACAGCGCCCCTTCCGACCCTGCGGGCGCCGTAGCAGCTTCCTCGGCAAACACATCGTATGGATCGCGCCCGTCCTTCTTCTGCACTCCCGGCGACGCCGCTCCGAAGTTGTCGCGATACCAGCGCAGCGACAGTCCCGCCGCCTGCGTCACGCCCATCACGTGCCAGCGTCCTGGGATGGCGTGACAGAAGGTATGCAGGCGTCCCGCAGGATCCATTGCGGGACGATCAGTTGAAGCAAACACCACTCCCGAAGTCCCAATCGTGGCGCTCACCGCCCCGGCGCGCGCGATGCCCATACCCACGGCGCCGGCAGCCTGATCCCCCGCGCCGGCGACAACCGGCGTTCCCGCGCGCAGCCCCGTAGCTTCTGCGCCAGCGGCCGAGACCTTGCCGCACACCTCTGGCGATTCGAACAATGCCGGCAGTAGCTTCTGATCGATCCCGGTTTTCGAGAGCACTTCGTTCGACCATCGCCGATTCGCCACATCCAGTAGCAGCGTGCCCGACGCATCGGCCATGTCAATCGCGCGTCCCCCGGTGAGACGAAAACGCACGTAATCCTTCGGCAGCATGACATGCGCCACACGCGCCCACGCCTGAGGCTCGTTCTCGCGCACCCACAGAAACTTCGTCAGCGTGAAATTCGTCAGCGGAGGATTGCAAGTGAGCCGGATCAGCGCGTCACGCCCGAAGAGCTTTTCCAGTTCCACGCATTGCGCCTCGCTGCGCTGGTCGCACCAGATCAGCGCCGGGCGCACCACTTCGTCGGCGGAATCGAGCAAAACCGCGCCGTGCATCTGCCCGGAGAATCCGACGCACGCGATATCCTCAGTCCTAACCCCCGACGTTTGCAGCGCCTTGCGGACGGCCGTACCACAGGCCTGCCACCAGTCCCGCGGATCCTGCTCGGCCCAACCGGGCTTTGGGCTGGCAAAGTGCTGATGCTCCGCCGAAGCCGAAGCCACAACATTTCCCTTCCCATCGATCACCAGCGCCCGGGTTCCGCCCGTTCCCACATCGATCCCTAAATACGCCATGATTCCGTCTCACCCGTCGTCGATTTAGCAAAGCTGGCTTGGCTAAGCGAGGTCCTGTACCAACCGGCGTGCTTCCTGTCCGTTTTGTCCATTCTTACTTGCAGATTCCTGTGATTGCCTGCTGAGGAAGAAATCCAGGTTCCCGCGCATCACCAGATGGGGCGCCAGGGAAACTTGATGCGAGCGCCTTCCGCCCTCCGCCAAAAACTCATGCAGCAGCCGAAGTGCCATCTGCCCCTGCGCCCGCGGCCGCTGGTAAATCGTGGCCGCCACTACACCCGATCGTATGTAGGGCACTAGGTCCGGGAACAAGTCCGTGGTAATGATCGTCAGCCGATCGAGCACCTTCGTGTCGCAAGCCGCCTTCAGCACGGGTATCGAAGCTTCGGTCGTCACATAAATCCCTGCGAGGTCAGTTCTCTCCTCAAACAACTTGCGGCATTTTCGATACGCTTCCCGCTCCACATCGTGGTCTTCAATCGGCTTGAGCAGTTGCAGATTGGGATAAAACGATTTCAATGTAGATTCGAAGGCGGCGTATTTCTCCGCATGCTCGGTAATCCCCATATCGAACACCGTGATGCCGATCGAACCAGTCCGCCCGCCCAGGAACCTTCCCATGAGATCGGCGGCGATGGCACCGCTGGCCAGCGTGTCGATCGCGACTATTCCCAGTCGCCCGCTGTTGGCCGCGTCCGTCGCCACGCACACTACCGGAATCTGCGCCCGTGAGGCGCGGCGGATCCAGGGCTTGAGAGTTTCCGGGCGGCTGGGGAACGTGATAATCCCGTCGACCTTTGCGTCGATGGCCGCTTCAAAAGCTTCCTCCTCGCCTTCTCCCAGGCTCGGACAGGTTCGAAACTCTACCTCAACATTTTCGAGCAGAATGCTCGCGGCCTCCTCCCGAATCCCGGCACGCACTTCATCCCAGAACGATGTCGTGCCGTGCAATGTATTCACGGAAATTCGCAGCGTCTTTTTCGACGATAGGTATCTGGCCGCCAGGTTCGGCCGGTAGCCCAGGGTCCTCGCCACCTGCAGAACTCTGGCCTTGGTCGCGGGACTTACTCCGGGATGGTCGTGTAGCGCGCGATGAACGGTACCAATTGACGTGCCCAGCGACTTTGCAATGTCGCCGAGCGTAGCGGGAGGCTTTCCCATTTTCGAGGCCTGCGTCGGGGCCGGCCATCTACAGCCAGCAAAGATTTCAGGAGGCGGTTCAGCACCCTTGCCTCCGGAACCGTAAACGTTAACGGAACTCCGCAAAATGCGCAAGCCGAGGGACTCAAAAGCCTGAATTTATTGGATAAACTCATTTCTCTAAGGCCGAAACCGCCCTTCTTGATCCGGGATTCCCGACAATCGATAAATCCAGTTGCAGATGGCATCGCGCCATTTGACGGCTTCTCCAGCCTGAAACTCGAAGCGAGCCAGGACGTCGAGGTAGCGTTCGGGATCGACGTGGCCCTCGAGCGTCTTCCACTCCGCGATGAACTCACGGGCGTGTTCGGCTCCCTCGTAGTGTGAGTCGTACACGTGTTGGATGACCGTATTGCCGGAGTGCAAAACGTACGTATACGGCACGTGATGAAAAAACAGCAGCACGTTGTCGGGGCACGCCGCCAGCGATTCGTACATCTTCTGCACCTCCGGCGGATACTGCCCGATGTAACCCGTTCCCGTGGCGATGGTACGATCCATTCCGATCCCCTGATGGTCCGCTCGATGCCATTGTCCCCATCCGTTCTCCTCGGATGACTCGGGCCCCGGATCGTAGTGATTTCCCAAAATGTTGGTGAGAGTTCCGGCGCCGAGCGGCCCGGTGTAGCTTTCGTAGACCTGCCACGAACTGAGCTGCAGGTGGGCGATCGTCTTGACCACCAGTGGATCGCTGCCAAACGTGAGGCGAGTCCATTCACCAATAATGGCTTCGCTGCTCAGACCGGGATTCCACGCCAGCCTTCCAAAACCATAAAGGTTCGCCATGGCCAGCGGACTGCCCAGCCAGCTTGCGTCGAGTCCGACGTTTGCCACACCCGCAAAGCCGCCTACTGGGCGATGAAAAACGCGTCCGCTGATCAGGTCTTTCACCGGTGTCGATCCACCGTCCACGCGCATATCGAAATCCAGAACTTCTTTCCACATGGGGACTAGAAAACAGAGATGCTTTTGCTGTCCGGTGTATTCCTGCGTGATTTGCAGTTCGATGGCTTCGTTCGTGCGGCGTAACCCGGAAAACATCGGCGACACTGGCTCGCGCACCTGAAAATCGATTGGTCCATTCTTGATCTGAACGATGGCGTTATCGTCGAACATGCCATCGAGCGAATGAAAGTTGTCATATGCAGCTTTGGCGCGATCGTTTTTCGGATCATGCCAGTCGAGATGATGGTTGTAGACGAAGGCGCGATAAAAGACCACACCTGCATGCGGCTTCAGCGCCCGGGCGATGACATTGGCGGCATCCGCGTGAGTGCGGCCGTAAGCCGAAGGTCCTGACCGCCCTTCGGAATCAGCCTTCACCACAAACCCGCCAAAGTCCGGAATCTGGCGGTACACTTCATCGACTTTCTTGCGCCACCACGCGGCGACGTGCTCGTCAAGCGGATCGAACGTAGCCAGCCCGCCGATCAACTTCGGGCTGCTCAAGTCGACTGACATCGAAAGCTGCACGCCCCACGGCCGGAATACGTCCGCGATGCGCTTGACTTGCGCGATGAAGTCATCTTCCAGAACTCCGGGAGCAGCATTCACGTTGTTGATGGTGCACCCGTTAATTCCGATCGAAGCAAGCAGACGCGCATACTCACCCGCCCGCGTCAGATCGCTGCGTACTCTACCATCGGCGAAGAAAATCGATGGCCCACCATACCCTCTCTCAATGTGCCCGTCGAGGTTGTCCCACTGATTCACCCACCGGATGGGAGCATAAGGGTTCTGGACTTCGTTGATGCCCGTGACGCTTTGTCCCCGTGCGATCTTGCTCAGAAGCGCAAACACTCCGTACAACACGCCGCGATCATTCGCGGCTGCGATCACAAGGCATTCGGCGTGGCGAATCTGGGCGACCGTGAGCCAATAGCCATCGGCTTCCAGCGGGCTCGGAGGCTGCAGCAATGGCGCGATATCGTGAAGATCGCGCATCGTGCCTAAAACGATGGCGCTGCCCTTGATGCCGCCGCTCAATTTGAGAGTACGGCCCAGCATTTTCTTCACGCCAACGGATAGCTCTTGCTTCGCGCTCTCGAGAATCGGAGACTTGCCGAACAAAACCGATGCGGCGGGCAACTCGTAATTCATCACCGCTTTCGAATCCAGCGGCGCGTAACGCAGCCAAGCCGCGGTTTCGGGCGCATGCTCCGCCTGAGCGAACAGCGGCATGGCGAACAGGAAGGGGATCAGCGCTGTAAGAAGAACGTGCAGCATGGTGGAGCTGCAAAAGCGGGATCGCATCAGGCCGCCAGAGGATAAGCGATAATCGTGTCCCCGCGAAGTCCAGTGTCTCTTTCGACTTTCTTGAGCAACCGCGACTCCAGGTCTTCCGGATCGGGGACCATTTCACAAGCAGCAATCTCGTGCTCAGAAAAACCCTGATAACACAGTTCGCAAACACCCAATCCGCCCTCTGCGCGCACCGGAGGCCCAAACGTGCGGCAAGTCATAGGACGCGAGTCATAAAGATCGCAGGTGCCCTCATCCAAGTCGAGCGCCGGGCAGGGCTCCTCGTTGGCGAAGTCCTCAAAGCGGCGGAGCTCCTCTTTTGTCTTTCCCAGTAGACCAGTCGCGGGATCGCCAGGAAAGTCACGAGACAACCGCGCAACCGCTTCGCGAGCACGTTGCTGGACAGCCACCGCCCGACCGGCGTCCCGCTTCGCAAGTTCTGCCAGACCTCGCCGCAACCGTGCCGCATCAAGCTGGTTGATGGCGAACACTCCGATACAGCACGGCGTGCATCCCTTCCGGCAGACTAGCCCGCCCTTACTTCTGCGCCCCGTATCCGCCAAGGCGGCGTCGACGATTTGAATCAGTTTCTGGTCTCCCGAGGATGGAAAATGAAACGCCACACCGATGAGGATACCTCATCCCGAAAAGCGCGGTGCAACGGCCAGGCTAATCTCGAATCTTTACGATGGAATTTTTGCGTTGGACTAAGAGTGCTCATCTGCCGCACAGTGTTGGTGCTGGTTCTGCGGCGTAGCAGAAGGCACTTCAAACTCTCTGTTTGGCTTTCCCCGCGATGGGACCCCGAAGGTTCATCGACCCGAGACGTTCCAACAAGAATCGCTGCACCCGTCCATGAAGCATTCAGGGCGGATGCAGAGCACTTCATATTTTTTCAGGGGGAGCGATGTTGCCGGAAAAGAACGCTGTGAATCTCAAGACTGTCGCCGCGCGAGTGGGGCTGGCGCCTTGCTCTGTCTCCGCCATTTTGAACGATACGCAGGCCGCCCGCGCCATCCCGCAAAAGACCAAAGACCGCGTCTATCGCGCCGCCGCCGAACTGAATTATCGTCCCAACATCCTGGCGCGCTCCTTGCGCACGAAACGCACGCGTATGGTGGCTGTCATCGCGCCCGGTCTCGGCCGCTCCGGCGTCGCACCCGTAGTTGCCGCTGCACAGCGCCGCTTGCATCAAAGCGGCTACTTGCTTGTTCTTGCCACCTACGATGGCGGTGACCCCAATCATCTATGTGTGCAATTTCAGCAGAGAGGCATCGAGGGTATCATCGCGATTGACGCCAACCTTCCAGCCCAGATGAACATGCCGGTCACTTCCGTAGATCTCGGTTACAGGGCACCGGCTAGCCCCGTCTCAGATCAAACATCAGTCTGGCTTCCCAAACTTGGCGATGCCGCCGCTGAAACCGTCATGCGGCAGATTGAGAACGAGGGCAGCAGCCGTTGGCTGCAGATTCAGGCGATGCCTCCCGCATACGTCGATATGCAAAGTATGGATCGCAGATTCCTGGCCGCCGAAAGCGCCTAGAGTCAGGAAGCCCAGCTGCGTCGACCTTTTGTCTGCTCCAGAATTCGAAACAGCAGCAGCCAGCGCTTCACGTTTGTGGTCATCAGGAAGTTTTCCTTCACGTGTTCGCGCCCGCTCATCCCGATGCTCCGGGCGAATTCCGGATGGGTGAGCAGATACCGCATCTGAAATGCGCATCCCTCGACCGAGTGCACCAGCACTCCCGTGAGCTTATGCATGACCTGGTTAGGGATGCCTCCGACCGCGCCCGCGATCGTCGGTTTGCCCTTCCATAACGCCTCGGTAACCGTGAGCCCAAATCCCTCTTTCAACGACTTCTGCACGATGATGGTCGACGCTCTCTGGATCGCGTTGATCTGAATCGCGCACCAGGGCGGAAGATCCAGAATAATGATGTCGGGATCGTTCCCGGCGGCCTCCTTCACCTCTTGCAGCACGATCGCACCTTCGGGATCGTCGCTCGCCCCGCCTCCGGCCAGGACCAACTGGCAATCGACATATTTCTTCGCGAGCTTATAGGCCTGCACTACTCCAACCGGGTCTTTGAGCCGGTCGAAACGCGACACTTGCGTCACGATGGGACGCGAGCGGTCGATGCCAAACTCATCACAGATCTGCTGCACCTCCGAGTCAGGCAGTTCCTTGTTCTTCTCCGAAAGCGGATCAATGCACGGATAAAACAGATACTGTGGAATCGGCAGCTGTCGTGTAAACGACTGCGCAGAAAAAATCGCCGCATCGTACTGCTCCACGAGTGGCCTCAGGAACTCCCACACTCCGGCATTCGGATTCGATAAGTCAATATGGCATCGCCATACCCAATGAGCTGGCGTTTGAGAGCGTGACAGAACGAGAGCGGCAGGCTGCGGATCGTGAATCACCACCATATCTTCGCCGAACTGCATGCGCGCCCGATTCTGCTCGTTGTACATCAGAAAGATGTCTTTGGCGGTCTGCGTCAGCTCATAGGGTGTTCCGTGCAGTGCATTGTGAAACGCCTTCGTAACTTCGAAAAAATCGTTCCCGCCGGTGATGACGTCCCAATGTGTGGGAACTTCCAGTTCCGACAAGAGCGGAACCAGCCGGTTCAGCATTTCGGCAACTCCTCCGCCTACAGCGGTGGAGTTGACCATCTTGATCGTCTTCCCCTTGAGATCCTTCGCCAGATACCGCAGCGTATCCAACTGGCTCTGGCCGACGATCGCTCCGTAATCGTCCAGACTGGCCGGTGGCGGCGGCGCCGGCGGCGTGAGCACACTCACCGGCAGCGGCCGGTTGATCCTCAGGTCGCTCGCTCGTCGCGCAGGATAAGGCGACCGGCGCTCTCCCTCATGGCCGGCGGCTTCGGAGGGCGCTTGCGTATCGACGGTGGGACTGGCAGAAATGGCGCGCGGATCGTCAGAACACATTCTTTTCCCTGTCCTAATTTCTAATTCATGGCTTGGGAGACGATGCGCGCAATCTGCCGCCGCACCCCCTCCATCGTGTTCGCGTAAATGTCGATTCGCTCGATGGCGTCAGATGGTTCCGCAAGCCCGACTTCTTCTTCGAGCCACTGTGAGAAGTCGTTCGACATACGATGCAAACGCAATCGGGCCTCAATGAAATGGTGATGGATCGAATGCACGCTCACCTGGTTGAGGCCGTCGAGAAACGCCGGGAGAGTATCCGCGCAAAAGGCCGTCGGCAGTACGACAATATCGGCGGCACAGAAATAAAACGGCTCATGTGCTGCACGCGAGCCGCTCATGTTATGGGATTCGAGGAATTCGTCCAGAATCTCCACCATCCGCCGACGCAGCCCCTCGATGGCAGTAAACTCTCTGACATCCACGCTCGCAAATTGCTCGGCCAGTGCCGGTTCATTGCACGCAAAGAGAGTCCAATGGGCGAAGTCGTTCGAAAAACCCTGTCGAATGAAGTGATGTTCCTGCAGCGTGCGAAACGTGTGCTGAAAAATAGAGCCTTCGGGAACCGTCTGCAATGCCTGCAGCAGTTCGGAAAGATTACTCGCCCGCTGCCTGCCGATCCGCAGCAAATGCTCCGAGGTATTGAAATAAAAAGGCTTCTGCGGCTTGCGCAGAGCCGGTTTCTCCGCGATGTTCTCAGCTGTAGCCATGTTTTTAGTAGGTAGCACTCTGCCCCAGCAGGGTTGCCTGCCCGGCGTGTTCAGGATTGGTTATGCAACTGTCGTACTCGCCCGATACTGACTATCCCCCGTGGAGTCCAGACGTACGTCGCAAACTTCCCCAATCAAACTCGCAGCCCAGCGATAGACGTTCTGTTCCCGAATAGTCTTTCGCATTCTCTGCATCCGCTGTTGCTTCTCCTCGGGGTTCATCTCCAACGCGGTCCGGATCGCTTCTGCTGTCTGGTCAATGTCGTAAGGATTCACCTGCAGCGCGTCACGCAATTCCCGCGCCGCTCCGGTAAAGCAACTCAGGATCAACACTCCACGCTCATCCTCGCGTGTGGCGACAAATTCCTTAGCCACAAGATTCATCCCGTCATGGAGGGCAGTCACCAGGCAGAGGTCGGCGGCCCGGTAGTAAGGCTCAATCTCTTTATGGCTGTGTTGCCGCTCGAGCAGTACGATCGGCTTCCACTGGTCCGAGCGGAATCGCCAGTTGATTCGTTCCGCTTCGGCCTCCACCTCCGCTTGCAGGTCGTGATACCGCTTGATGTGAGTCCGGCTCGGCGCTCCGATCTGAACGAACGTAAAAACGCCCTGATAGGGTGGATATTTCTCCAGGAATCGCTCGATCGCCAGAAATCTCTCGAGAATTCCCTTGGTGTAGTCCAGCCGGTCCACACCCACTCCCATCAGCACTGCTTGAACCCCCAGACTTTTCAGCAGTGACGTCCTCTCCTCGTAGGCTGACTCTCGCGGTGGCTTGGTCTGCGGATCACCGGAATTCACACTGATCGGAAACGGGTGCACGGTTGTGCCGTGGTCGAGGCGCTGCACCGTCGAGTGATCCCAGTCGATCCGCGACTCGACAACCCGATCGACGGTTTGCAGAAAATTCGAGCAGTGCGCCTGAATATGGAAACCAATCAGGTCGGCACCCAACAATCCATCAATCAGCTCTTTCTGCCACGGACATATCCCGAACGCCTCTGGATTGGGCCACGGAATGTGCCAGAAGATCGCCAACCGCGCGTCGGGCCTGCGCTCTTTAATCATCATCGGCAGCAGCGCAAAGTGGTAATCCTGCACCAGCACCACGGGGTTGGTGACGCCTTCCATTTCTTCCAGCAAAGCCTTGGCGAATTTCCGGTTTACTTCCTGATAATGCTTCCAGTCGCTGGCGCGAAACAGCGGACGCGTGTGCGCAATATGACAAAGGGGCCAAAGCCCTTCGTTGGCAAACCCGTAGTAATAGCCTTCCTCTTCTTCCTTCGACAGCCACACTCGACGCAGCGTGTAGTGCGGATCGTCCGGTGGAACCAGCAATCGATCGTGTACGTCCACCGTTTCCGTATCTGCGTCTCCCGACCCATGCGCGACCCAGGTTCCGCCGCATGCGCAGAGTACCGGCTCCAATGCCGTTACAAGACCGCTTGCAGGAACATTAACCTCGATTGATTTCCCTTTCTGCACGTGCGTAAAAGGTTCTCGATTCGAAACCACGAACAACCTGCCGTCCGCCAGACGCGATTGGACGTGCACTGCCAGCCGATCCGCGGTCCAAATCGATTCGGCGTTGTCCCTCAATCGCGCCTCGCGTTCCGCAGCCGTACGCGCGGTGTTCAAGCTCTCGGCCATCGTCGCCACTTCGCGCGCCAAAGGACGGAACAAGTCCATATCCACCGGCTTGATGCGCGCCGAAACCGCGCGCCCCGTCCGCAGTGCTTTGATCCAAATTGCCGTCCGCGCGATCGGCCCGGCGATGCTCCAGCGTACGATCAACAGCGTAATCAGAACGATCAGCACCACATGAATCAGCGCGCTCAGAAACGTCTCGCGCCAGATCCTCATGCTTTCCGCCCGGATGTACCCCGTGTCATGAACAATCGCGAGGCTGCCCACCAGATCGTCCCCGTTGTGCAACGGCAACGCATATATGTGGACGGATGCGATCCCGATCCGCAGGAACGCCGCGATGTCGTGATTCTCCTGGAGGGACCGCAGCACGATCGGCGGAGCGCTCTGCATGAGTGGCTCAAGGTTGGTCGTGACGGCGATCGGATGGCCCTGCGGATCATAGACAGCGAGTCCGGCCAGGTGCTCCCGATTCGCGAATTGCTGAACCGTCCGCTGCAGCCTGGTCTGCGCGTCCCTCTCCAGATCTCGCTCCACGTTCCTTGCCAGGCTCTCTCCCAGCACCTCGGCGCGCCGTTCCAGATCCTTGCGCATGCTCCGGTTTTGCACGAAAACCTGGTAGTAGGAAGTGCATAGAGACACTACGGTGATGCCGACGATAAGGGAGATGATGAGTCTGGCGCTGAAGAGTCTCATCTACACGTCCTGGCACAAAGGCTGCAGAGCAAAACCGCCCCGGGAACCTCTTTCGCGTCGCGTAGGGTCACAGATGAAGCGGTTCGGTTTCCAAACAATCTCCCACGCGATTCCAAGGCCGCGCCAGAAGACGAGGCGCAAACGAGTGGCCGGTCTGCACACTCGAAAGGGTGCAAACTTCTGCGTTGTGCTGCAACAAACAGCACCATTATGAGGACAGGAACACTGAAATGGTTGCACAGAGGTTGCCAAACTAAAGGCTCTTAGTTTCAGCGGGTTGACGTGCATAGAGAGGGTGGTCGGGAGGTAATTCTTCCACTGCCACCAGAAGTGAGCCAGTAGTTATCAGCTTTCTCATGATTGGTTTTGAGAAGGGCACGGCTTTTGCCGCTGAGAAGTGCCGCTAGACCGCCTCAGCGCCTGTTCATCAGCTTGG
>Ga0209698_10004284_pt1 | contig 15661 bp, 14 predicted proteins | sample LitLauG_LLR_2012_FD_187203 | JGI IMG/M metagenome (GOLD analysis project Ga0209698, IMG submission 187203) | Freshwater sediment microbial communities from Pennsylvania, USA - Little Laurel Run_MetaG_LLR_2012 (SPAdes) (version 2) | ecosystem: Environmental > Aquatic > Freshwater > Creek >...
CTTCTGGACCGCCCGGATTACCCGCGACATTGAGCTTCGCGTCCTCAATGGGGTCGAACGCGGCGCTGTCTTAGAGATTAGCCGGGGCGCGCCGGCATTGCGTCCTGCCGATCGGCAAATCTTGGAGATTGCAGGTAAGAGGCGGGAATACTCCGCAGCACTCCATCGTCAATGCATTCCCACCGATCGTGAGCTCTATATCGCCACCCACATAAGCCGCCTGCAAGCGCTCCACCGCGACAAGATCGTCGGTCAAGACAAGGAGGGCGTTTTTCAGCTGCCGCAAGATTTCGAGGCCAAAGTGCTCGAGCGCGAAGCGCGAGGGGGCCGCACGAGCGCCCACATTGAGGTGCTTGATCGCCACTCCATCGAAACCCAGAAAAACTATTTAGGCCCTACTCTCCTTGACGCCATCGGAGATGGCCGCGTGGAGCTCAGTCAATTGCGCGACAGCGGCTTTGGGCGCGAGCTTCGCGAAGCCCGCGAAAAACGGGTCGACGCTTTGCGCCAACTGGGCTTAGGTCACGGTCGTCACGACGGCTTTTATCTCGCCAGCGACGCGACTGCGCGCCTGCGCGAGCTGGAGCGCCGAGGCCTCCTCGAAAAAGTCGAGCGCGACACTGGACGGGTGGCGCATTTTGCGGGCGAAGGCGATTGCGTCCACGGCGTGTTTGTCGGGCGCCTCCATGGCGGCGAACGCAGCTTCGCGCTGATCGAGCACGGCGGCGCCGCAACCCTTGCGCCGTGGGGCCCCGAGCTGGACCGGGCGCTCAACCAGACGGTCCTAGGCCATGTCCGTGACGAAAAGTTGGATTTTCGATATGGCCCCGAGGTTGCGAAGCAACTCAACAGGGGATTGGACGTTGATGTTTAGCGAAGGCGTGAACGCGCCCGGCGACCACAAGTGTTCTGTTGTCGCAAACCAACGCTATAAGGGATGCCTTGGATGGTTGGTTGAGGCAGCGTGATGATCAAACAGGCGCTCCTGCGCATATTCCTCTGCTTTCTGGCGGGCCTGATTTGGCTAACGCCAACTGGCGCGCGCGCTTGGGGCGCGCGTGGTCATCATCTCATAGCCGAACTTGCCTATGCGCGGCTCACGCCAGGCGCGCGCGCCGAAGTCGACCGCATGCTGGCGTTTGGCGTTCACGATCAAGCGACGCTTTGTCCAATCAATTCCATGGACAATGCTGCGGTATGGGCCGATTGCGTGCGACGTCGAGGATCGCCCTATTCGTATCAGGACCATTGGCACTTCATCGACATTTCTGTGTGCGGAGACACCCCGCCTCCGTGCCACAATGATTGCGTAACCGACGCGATCACCGCGGCGGATGCGACGCTTCGAAACCGCCGCGCATCCGACCACGAGCGTTTGGTGGCGCTTGCGCGACTTGTTCACTTCGTCGGCGATCTTACCCAGCCGTTACACGCCGCCGACAACAACGATCGCGGCGCCAACAGCGACAACGTATTGTTCTTGGGCCAATCAACCTACGTAGATGACGCCGGCGGGACCAAGCGCATTAATCTCCACGGCGCGTGGGACTACGAACTTGTCGATGCCGCCTTAGGCGGCGACGACGCGACTGCCCGCCATATCATTGGCGCGATCGCCGCCGCCCATCCGGAATGGGCTGACGGAAATGCGAATATTTGGGCGATGGAGTCCCACCATATCGCCGACCGCTTCATCTACGCGCACTGGCCGGAACGGCTGCGCTGCAACGCCCCCGCGGAACGGCCAATCATTATCGATCAAGCCTATATCCAAGCCGCCGCGCCTATTGTGCGTGATCAGCTCGCCAAGGCGGTGGTGCGCCTCAGCGCCGCTCTCAATCGCGATCTCTCCTAGCGGCCGCGCCCGGCTCATGGCCAGCGCCGAGCGCGGCAGGGCGCAGCGCATCGTCACCTAGCGGAAATTGAATTGGCTGACCCGCAACCGCCAATGCCTGGGGTGAAAGAGAGGCTTGCTTACGGGGGCCAATCCCTCACCGCCCGCTCAACGAAGGATAGCGCTCTTGGCGCCAACGTGCTTTCAATGAGGCGACAGCGGAGCGCTTAGATGACAGCCATCAATTCGGTCACCACCCTAACGCGCGAGGGCGACGTCGCGGTCATCACTTTGAACTCCCCACCGGTCAACGCCTTGTCGGCAAATGTTCGCCAAGGCCTTTTCGATGGCTTCACTGCAGCCATTCAATCTGACGCCAAAGCCATTATCCTCATCTGCGAAGGCCGCAGTTTCATCGCCGGCGCCGACATCACCGAGTTTGGCGCCGGGGCGCGCGCCGGGGCCTCGCTTTATGAGATTCAAGACACTATGGAGAGCGCGCCGAAACCGATCATTGCCGCAATCCACGGCACCGCCTTGGGCGGGGGTCTCGAAGTGGCGCTATGCGCACATTACCGCGTCGCCGCACCATCTGCGAAAGTCGGGCTTCCGGAAGTGGCGCTCGGACTGCTTCCAGGCGGCGGCGGCACCCAACGCCTTCCCCGCATCGTCGGCGTCGAAGCGGCGCTCGACATGGTCACCTCGGGCCGGCACGTACCCGCCAACCAAGCCTTAGAAATGGGTCTAGTGGACGCGCTGACCGAGGAAGGAAAACTCAAGCAGGGGGCTATTGCCTTCGCCAATAGGGCGCTCGCTGAGGCAAAACCCCTGGTCAAGGTGCGCAATAACAATGCAAAGCTCGCGCTCGCTAAGGGCAGACCCGAGATATTTGCCGCCTTCCGTAAGACCAACGAGCGCAAGTTTCGCGGCTTTGTTGCGCCTGAAGCCAATATCAAATGTATCGAGGCTGCTGTGAACGAGCCCACCTTTGAAGATGGGATCAAAGTCGAACGTAGATTATTTCTCGAACTTCTCAGCGGCGAACAATCAGCGGCGCAGCGTTACTATTTTTTCGCTGAGCGCCAGGCCAACAAAATTCCCGATCTTCCCGACGACACCCCAGTTCGCGCCATCGCCAAGGTCGGGATCATAGGCGCCGGCACGATGGGCGGCGGCATTGCCATGAATTTCGCCAATGTGGGCATTCCCGTCACTATCGTCGAACAAACCGAAGCGCCGCTTGATCGCGGCTTGAAAGTCGTACGCGGAAATTACGAGCGCACGCTTTCGCGGGGCGGAATTAGCCAACAACAGCTTGATCAGCGCATGGCGCTGATCACCGGCGCCTTGTCGTTGGAGGCTTTGAAGGACGTCGATCTCGTCATTGAAGCTGTATTCGAACGTATGGATATCAAGAAGGACGTCTTCGCCAAGCTCGACGCCATCTGCAAACCGGGCGCCATTCTTGCCACCAACACCTCCTACTTGAACGTCGACGAAATCGCCTCGGCTACCAATCGACCTCAGGACGTGATTGGTCTGCACTTCTTCTCCCCGGCCAATGTCATGAAGCTCCTGGAGGTCGTGCGCGGCGAACATACCAGCAAGGAGGTGATCCGAACCTCCCTCAAATTGGCGAAACAAATCGGCAAGGTCGCAGTTTTGGTCGGCGTGGGTCCCGGGTTTGTAGGCAATCGCATGCTCGCCCAGCGCGGCCGCGAAGCGCAAAAAATGCTGCTGGAAGGCGCCATGCCTTGGGACGTCGATCGCGTGCTCTATGGTTTTGGTTTTCCGATGGGGCCGTTTGCGATGAGCGATTTGGCCGGGCTCGACATCGGATGGGTCAAGGAAAAATCCAACGGCGCAACTTTGCGCGACGCGCTTTGCGAATTGGATCGCCGCGGCCAAAAAACCGGGGCTGGCTATTACGATTATGATGAGAAGCGCGCAGCGCGTCCCTCGCCGGTGACCGAAGATATCATCCGCTCCTTTATGAGCAAAACCGGACGCAAAGCGCGCCCCATTGCAGATCAAGAAATTCTTGAACGCTGCCTTTACCCGATGATCAACGAGGGCGTGAAGATCCTCGAAGAAGGCAAAGCCATCCGCGCCTCCGACATTGATGTGGTATGGGTCAACGGCTATGGGTGGCCCGTCTATCGTGGCGGACCGATGTATTATGGCGACCAGATCGGCGGACCCGCCAGCGTGCTTGCCAAGATGAAGGCGTTTCAGAGCGCGCTGGGCGATGATTTCAAGCCTGCCGCCCTACTTGAAAAACTGGCGGCCGAAGGCAAGAAATTTTCCGACCTCAAGGGTTAGTCGCCGCTTAAAGGCTTTAGAAAAGGACCAGATATGCGCGAAGCTGTCATCGTCTCCTATGCCCGCACCGGATTAGCCAAGTCCAGCCGGGGCGGGTTCAACATAACCCCCCCGATGTCGATGGGCGCGCACGCCGTGAAGCATGCCGTCGAACGCGCCGGCGTCGAACTCGACTTCGTTGAAGACTGCTATATGGGCAATATCGGACATGCGGCGGGAAATATCGGCCGCCAAGTGGCTCTGCTCGCGGGCCTGCCGGTCAGCACTGCCGGCGTCTCGGTCAACCGCTTCTGCTCTTCGGGCCTGCAATCTATCGCCATGGCGGCCAATCACATTCGCGGCGACAATGGCGAGTGCGTGGTCGCCGGCGGCGTCGAGAGCCTCTCGGTTGCCGGCGGCGGCGTCCCGCGCGAAGCGATCGATCCCGATCTCCTCAAGACAGCGCCCGCCATCTTCATGGCCATGATCGATACCGCCGACATAGTGGCGGAACGCTATGGCGTCTCGCGCGAGTATCAAGACGAATACTCCCTTGAGAGCCAGCGGCGTATGGCGGCGGCTCAGCAAGCCGGCAAGTTCGCCGACGAGATCGTGCCGATGAAGACCAAGATGAAGCAGGTCAACAAGGAGACAAAAGCGGAAACGCTGGTCGATTACCTGGTCACCCGCGATGAGTGCAATCGCCCCGACACCACAGCCGAAGGATTGGCCAAGCTCGAACCGGTAAAGGGTCCCGGCAAGTACATCACCGCCGGCAACGCCTCCCAACTCTCAGATGGCGCCGCCGCGGTGGTGCTCATGGAGGCGAAGGAGGCCGAACGGCGGGGTCTTGCGCCCATGGGGCGTTTTGTGTCCTGGGCGGTTGGAGGATGCGAGCCCGACGAAATGGGGATCGGCCCTGTGTTTGCGATCCCAAAACTGTTGAAGCGTCAGGGCTTGAAGATCGACGACATAGATCTCTGGGAGTTGAACGAAGCGTTCGCCTCGCAGTGCCTTTATAGCCGCGACAAGCTCGGCATCGACCCGGAGAAATACAACGTCAATGGCGGCTCCATAGCCATCGGTCACCCGTTCGGCATGACCGGCGCGCGCCTTGCGGGTCACCTTCTCCAGGAAGGTCAGCGACGCAAAGCCAAATGGGGCGTCGTCAGCATGTGTATCGGCGGGGGCCAAGGCGCAGCCGGCCTCTTCGAGATCTATCACTGAAACTCGGTCGAGGCGTCGAGATTGGCGCGTTCGAGCGCCGATCTCGATGGAGCGGCCCAGGCTGCGCGCTGTCGAGCAAAGCTTAGTCCGCCCAATCCTTTACCGGCCTCTCCGGCGGCGCCGTCGATGCCTTCTGGTCGAAAATGGACATCCATAGGACGCCATAGTAACCGCATCCGACGAGGCCAATGATGCGCTTCAAACGGTTTTTTGAGCACTTGCGCCGCCAGGACTGGGTCGCTGTGGCGATCGAACTCGTGATTGTCGTCATGGGCGTGTTCTTGGGTCTGCAGGCGAACAATTGGAACCAAATGCGGATCGACGATGAGCGGGCGCACACCTATCTCGTTCGGATCCACAGCGACCTGGATGCGGAAGTCGCCGCCATTGATCGGCGGGTGGCGTTTGTCGCCGGCGCCTTGGATTACGCGCATCACGCGCTCGCCTACGGCGAAACCAGCGTACTTTTTGATGGTTCCGCATGGAAAACGGTGCTCGCGTTCTACCAGGCAAGCCAGGTCTACCCGACCATCGCCATGGATGCGACGTATAGGGAGATGAGCAGCGTGGGCGACCTCCGCCTCATCCACGACCAGCGCTTGAGCGCGGCGCTTGCCAACTATTATGCGAACGGCGGTCCAGGCGCGCTGCCCACCTTGTTCAACCAGATACCGGCCTATAGGGAGAGCATTCGCGGCCTCACGCCGTCCAACGTGCAAAGTTACATTTGGGCGCATTGCCATCGCGAGCTGCCCAACGCCAACCAGCAAATGATCGACTGCGCGCCACCAATCTCGGACGCGCAAGCCCAAACGATTTTGAGGGAATTTGTCGCTGAGCCGCAGATCATTCGGCAATTGCGGTTTTGGGCTACGCAAATGACCGTCGAGAACGAAACATCTGTGTCTGAACGCGCCGATACGGTTGCGCTAGCAGCGCAAGTTGGGCTGGCGGCTCACTAATAGAAGCCGACCAACCTCGAACTGTATAGACCGATGTGGAACGAGGACTGATGCATGAGGATCGATCTTGCGCCGATAGCGTCGGCGTCATTGCCAATAAAATGGCACCTGGCGACCGTTCTGCCGGCTTTCGCCATCGGCACCTACCTAATCTTCGCATCAAAAAAAGGCGCGCCGCATCATCGGCTCTTGGGTTACGTCTATCTGGCGCTCATGACCATCACCGCGACCACGACGTTGTTTATTCATCAAGTGAACCCCCACGGTTTCATGGGATTGAGCATCATTCACCTTTTCATCCCTCTAACCTTGCTTGGCGTTGCTGGCGGAATATCAGGCGCCCGAGCCCACAACGTCCATCGCCATCGCGGCGCGATGATCGGTCTCTATGTCGGCGCCCTGCTCATCGCCGGGGCGCTGACTTTTGCGCCCGGTCGGATAATGCACGAAGTCTTCTTTCCTTGACGCCGAAATTTGGCGACGCGCTGAAAGCTGGGCGACGTCGGCGCTGAGGGCCCTCGCCCTAGCGCCGGGCGGCTCGGGTGGTGTTCGGAGGCGTCTTAGGCGATCACGACGAGCTTTTTTTAGGGGCGCGCGCCTTGCAAGGGCATGGTTTTGCCAGGCTCAAACGCCCTCTTCCGGGGTTGGCCGGTGCAGCCATGCGAGCAAAGCCGCGAGCGCGCAGCCGGCAATAATTCCCGTTGTCAGGTCCTTGACCAGCGTGAACCCAAACGTCGCGAGCAATACCGAAGCAGTAGGCCATGCGCGAAGCAGGCGCACGAATTCCTGCTTCTCCGCCATGGTCCAGGCTACCGCGACCAACACGCCTGCGAGCGAGGCGAGTGGGACATAACTCGCAAGCGGGGCGGCAAAGGTGATGAAGATCAGCAGAAATATGGAATGCAGCATTCCCGAAATCGGGCTTGTCGCGCCGGCCCGGATATTGGTTGCGGTGCGGGCAATCGTGCCGGTTACGCAGATTCCGCCGAAGCACGCAGACACCAAGTTTGCAACGCCCTGCCCGATCAATTCCATGTTCGAACGATGTTTGCGTGAGGTCATGCTATCGGCCACCTTCGCCGACAGAAGACTTTCGACTGCGCCCAACAGCGTAAATGAAAGAGCTGTGGGCAGACTGCGTAGTATCATTTCCCCGGATAGTCCCGGCAACGTCGGGCGCGGCAAGCCTGCGGGCACCCCGCCAAAGCGCGCGGCTATTGTTTCAACCGGCAGATGCAAACCCAGCGCCACCAGCGCGCCGAGCACGACGGCCATCAGCATGCCAGGCCAGAGCGGCGCAATCCTGCGCATGAGGAAGATCATCGCCACCGTGCCAACGCCCAATGCGAAGGCGATAGGATTGAAGCTTCTTGCGGCCCCGGCGAGCGCCAAGAGCTTCGGGATCACCGGCCCCGGTTCTGCGGCGCTCAGCGTTAGACCACCCAGGTCTTTGAGCTGACTGGCGAGAATGGTGACGGCGATGGCGCAAGTGAAGCCAATCGTCACGGCGTGAGGGATATGACGAACGAGCCCGCCAATTCTCAGCACACCCAGCAACGCGAGCATCACGCCGGAGACAAACACTGCGACGAGCACGCCCCCTAGGCCGAGTTGGGCAACAGCGGCTGCGACGAGAACGATGAACGCCCCCGCTGGCCCGCCCACCTGAAATCGGCTGCCGCTCAGAGCCGAAACAACAAACCCGCCAAATATTGCCGTTATCAGACCTTTGTCTGGTGAGACCCCAGAGGCGACCCCAATCGCCATCGAAAGCGGCAGCGCAACCACCGCAACGGTCGCGGCAGCCGCCAAGTCGCGACGGAAGGCGCCCAAGCTATAGCCCTCGCGCAGGACGGTGATCAGTTTGGGTCTAAGAAGATGAGCCGTTGCGGCGCCGTCGGGCATGACTGCGATTTGCTCGACGCCGCGGCGCGTCGTCAATTGCCCTCTTTGTCCTAGATGGCGTCCGATCCCGAACCGTCACGCTTCGCGACCAGGCTCGCGTCTCTTAGACACGCCACCGGCGTTGCAGCTCTTCGGTAACGTAGACGGCGGACTAAGATGTTTGTGGGTGAGTTTCGTCTCGCGTCAGCACGCCGGCGGCCAAAAGTCTGACGATTTCCTCCCGCGATGCTCCCAACCATTCCTCCAGCACTTCAACATTGTGTTCGCCCCGATGCGGCGCCGGTCCGCGTACGCCGCTGGTTGCGTCCGAAAAACGATAAGGCGACTGCGCAATCGGACGCTGCCCGCCGGCCCTATCGTCGATGTCGGTGAACGAGCCGCGCGCGGCTACCGTCGGTTGATCCCATAGCGTCTCACCGGTGCGCACGCGTCCCCAGGCAAGATTCATCTTGGCCATCGCAGCTTCTACCGCCTCCCATGATGTGAGCGTGGCCATGAAAGCGTCAACCGCGGCGCGCCGCGCGGCAATTTTGGAGTCAAGCTCCATGCCAGGCTGGTTGGGATCGGCAACGTCAAATTCGGCGGTAAGCAAGCGCCACAGATAGCGGAAGTCCGCCGACACCAGGATGGCGCCCGCGCCCGTTTCCCAAATGTCGGGAGGTAAGCTGCGCGTGGCTTCAGAAGCTTCCATTTCGAAATGCAGCTGATCGTCTGTCGCCAGCGTCGCATCGATCATTGACATATCGATATGCTGGCCGCGGCCCGTGCGCTCGCGCATAAGCAGCGCCGACAGTAGCGCCACAAGTCCGTGCAAACCCGCGTTGGTGTCCGCCACCGACAGCGGGAGATCCTGCTTGAGTTTCCCGCCTCGCGCGGCGCGCGCAATCAGCCCCAATTCCGCGTGCACGATGGGGGCATAGGCAGGGCGATGTGATTCCGGTCCGTTGCGGCCGAAGCCTGAAATCGAGAGCATGACCAGCTTTGGATTTACAGCATTGAGTTTCTCGTAGCCGACGCCCAGCCGATCCATGACATCGGGCCGGAAATTTTCGAGCACGACATCGGCCTTGCGCGATAGCGCAAAGACGAGCTCCCGCGCCCCTTCTGCGCGTAGATCGATGGAGATGTTGCGTTTGCCCGCATTGACTAGACTAAAATAGCCGGAGATGCCGCCCACGACCTTGCCCCATAGGCGCGTGGAATCTCCATCCGGCGGTTCCACCTTAACGACATCCGCGCCGAGATCAGCAAGCATCCGCCCAGCAAACGGACCAGCAAGCACCCGCGAGAAGTCGAGAACTTTGATCCCTTGGAGAGGATAGTTTGGCGCCACGTCTGTCATTCATCTGCTTTCCGTGTCAGCCGGCGCACAAACGTAACGAAGGTTGCGGCGTCGGAGCAAGACTATGTAATTGTCTACCGCACTCGCCTTCCGGCTCTCGATAGCGCATAGGCGCTTGGGGGCAGGATGGCGCTTCGTCAGCGTTCGCCTCACGGCATCGCCAAGCAAGTCGAATAGGCTTGGCGACGCCGCGAAGCGCCGATTCTGATGGCGCCGCACCCCAAACCAGGCATAGCGATATAGTCCGCCCCCCGGGGTCTGAAGCATTGAGCTCATCTAGGAGAGCGCGGTCTTCCCTGCCCGATTAGCAGCCACACAGACATCGAGGCCAGCGCGAAGACCGCCAGCGCTGCTGCATAGATCCATCTGGGCGGCGGCGCCAAGCAGCAGCGCTGATTACTCGCCTCTGAGACCAAAGCCCACCGCAAGATCCGAAATTTGCTGAAACCCCAGCGCTAACACGCCGATTAGCAGAGGCGTCGCCAACCCGCGCGCTCTTGCTGCGCGCAGGACCCATCCTCAGCGGCTACGGTCCTTGTCGGGAGCCTGCAACGGCAAACCTTGAGCTTCCTTCGAACGCAATAGACGGCGCGCTACGGTCCCAATTTGCTGTGCAAATACGCTCCCAGCAAAAGCACAGCAGGCTCCTGGATCTCTAAATCATTTAGGGAGTCGCGGACCGCCTCCTCGGCGAAATCGATGGCAGTTTGATCGTGGGCGCGTTGTCCAGCTGCGAGGAGCTCGTTCGCAGCTGTGGTAATTTGCGTGTGCTCCTCAAAAATCACATCTTGATCGGCTTTAACCCGATCGGCCATCGTCATCGCCCAGGCATCATCTTGCGTGGGCGCCCGAGTGGCCAAGTCGCCCAGCAGAACGAGCGGGGGCAAAATATATTCGCGTTCACGCTGAGTGTGTTGCTGGAAGAGCGTCATATAGCGTCTAGCGACGGCGCCGACCGCGCCGCTGCGCCGCGCCAATGTCGCGAGGTGGTCGAGCGTATCCTGATGCTCAAGGACTAAGGACTGGGGAATATCCCGGGTCGCCACGTTGGATGGCGCCGGTTCGCCGGAGGCCTGTTGATAGGTCCCGGCCCAGCCAATTGCAGCGGCCACCGCTAGCGCGGAAACGAATAACAAACGCATGCCAGGACCTCCAAGCGGCAACTTCGAGGCGAATTACCAGATCGAGGTGTAGTTGACCCGCCGTGTAGATGCATTGATTTCGATCAACGGCTTGGCCAACCTCAATCCGATACCCCTCAAGCCAATATAACACACCGATCATCAGTTTGCGCGATGCCTTCAGGCATATGCCTTCACGACTTCCCCTTGAGGAAATCCATAGCCGGAGGAAAGGTCAGCAGAAAGGCGATCGCCAATAAGGAGAACGCGAGGAGGTTCACGCGCCTCAGGTTCACAGCCCTTTTTCCCCAGAGTCGAAACAGAAGAAACCAAGCCGCAAGCCAGACGACGACCGCTATGGAGGTGACCCCTGAGAGAGCCCCTGTTGGGCCGTAAAAGATAAGCATTTTATTGAACGCTGGCGAGGCGTCTCCCGCCAACGCCAGGATGCCTAGCGTGGCCGATCCGATCCCCGCTGCAAGAATGGCCGCGGCGCCCGGACCATTAGGGATGGCGCTGGCGCTGCTCAGATCGGCGCCGCTCGGAGGGGCGCTCATCGTTCACTCTGCAGCAAAGTGATTGTGCTCCCTCCGTGCACGGGCGCAACTTTGTTGAGAAATGCGCCGAATATACCCGCGACGCCGGTCGCGACGAACGCCAGGATTGCGAATAAGAGTACTGCAAAGCGCAATTGGCGATGCTGGGTTATTTCACGGCCATAAGTTAGTACGACGTAGGCGACCATGGTCATGGCGATCGGGGCGAACCACGATACGTGCTCCTTCCACTCCATTCCAAGGCTGTGCCATCCCGATGTTCTTGGATTGGACAACAATAGAGCGCGAGGGAATCCCGACAGATCGGAAACTCCAATCGGCGGCGTCGCGCGATACCAAGGATAGATGAGATAGGCGCCTGACAAGACCGTGAGCCAGGCAAGAACAACCATCACCGCCAGATAGATGCGCAACAGCCGATGGTCTCCGGAAGCGCCATTTCCAGTTGGGCCAGGCGTCGACACTCGATAGAGCTCAACCAGCGCTCCCGAGAAGGCGAGCATGAACAAGGCGCCAAAACCCATCCCGTGCATCACTGTAAGCAGATCGCGACTGGTGATCTCCATATTTGGACCCTCATCGTCGTCAGGAATTGCGCGACGAAACTAACACACACATCTGTCGCCGTATCGCCAACTTTTCCGCGCTAACGCAGCGACAGACGCAGCAATTTTAGGACCGACGACACCTCGTTGCAGAGCCGCGTCGACAGCGCGGTTGCGGCCAAAGCAGCCGCTAGCCGGGTCCGAACCAGCGCCGGCATGCGCGGCTGAAACTGGTAGGGTCTGCGTATCCCAACGCCGCCGCCATCTCGTTTCGGCTCGTTTCAGCGCGCTGCAACATGGTCGCGGCGCGCTCGCGTAGAATATCGTCCAGCAGGCGATGATAGGTTTTCCCGGCGACCTTGAGCCGGCGCACAAGCGTGCGCCTCGACATCCCCAACAACGCCGCGGCTTCATCCTCGCCCATCCGTTGCGGGAGCTTTGCTGTGATGAGCCGCGCAGCGTCACGTAAGATAGCGCCCTCCCGAACGCCGCGTCGCTCCATCGCGCGCTCGAGCTCAGCGAGCGCGCGGCTATGGAGCTCGGGTTCTGCGAATGGCGACGCGCGCGCACACAATGCGGCTGGCGCCTCGATGGCGAACCTCGCAGCGACGAATTCCAGCCTACAGCCGAGCCGTTGGGCCAAGCCTAGTGCGAATGACGGCGCCCGCCACGGAAACATGATCCGCGCGCCCTCAAGCGCGCCGCCGCACATCTGCGCCAACATGGCGTGAACGGAGAGGGCGACCGCGTAAGCAATGGCTCGCCAAGTGGCGTCGTCGACCGGAACGGCACGCTCGATTGTAAGTCGGGCGTAGCGCCCGTTACCGATGAGCTTGATCAAGAGATAAGGCGCGCGCACCGCGCCATACTTGGCCAAGACAGCGATGCCCTCGCCTATGGTGGGCGCGCTGCGCGCGGCGACCTCAAGCGCGCCTTGCATAGCATTCGCCCACACTTCCGGCGCTTGTAAGGACCAGTCCTCTCCGTGCATGCTGGTGACGGCGCTGGTAATGCGCAGCAAGACGCCAAGATCGATCTCGCCGCTCAAGGGCGAGACCACAACTTCCTCGACGCCAGCTTTCGCCAGTAAGTCGGCGCGCGCGGCAGGGTCTGCGCCAAAGCGATTGACCAAGGCGCGCCCGTACGCGGCTGGGACCTTCAACAGCGCTGTCGAAGCCTCGGGCATGTGGCGCAAAGTGCCACAAAATTGGCGCGGACGGAACTCGCTTCGACCGCCGCAATCGGTAGCACATTTCCAGCCCAGGAGGTCGGCATGGCAATTTTTAGCGGCGTTAACGCGCGCGGTGAAACCGTCCGGTATCGGGACGGCAAACGCCACCTCTATGTGCTGTCGGCGCTCCTGCCGTGTGTGCCGCTGCTCTCGATCGGGCTCTTTTTTTGGACCGGCGGCGCGCCGATCGTGACCTTCATGCCGCTGATCTTTGTGTTTGGCTTGGTGCCGCTCGCTGACGCCATCCTGGGCGAGGATCGGCACAATCCGCCTCCGGAAGTTGTCGCCGCCATGGAGGCGGATTCTTATTATCGCTATCTGGCTTGGGCGACTGTGCCCCTATTTTGGGTAAGTTTCATTGCGACCGCCATCTTCGTTGGCACGCAGCACTTACCCTGGTGGAGCGTTTTAGCGCTTGCCGCAGGCGTCGGCACTATCGACGGCGGCTGCATCGCGCTCGGCCACGAGCTCGGACACAAGCAAGACCGTATCAACCAGCTCATGGCGCTGTTGACAAACAATGTCGTGGGCTATGCGCACTTTCGCGTCGAACACAATCGCGGCCATCACACTTGGGTGTCGACGCCAGAAGATCCTGCGAGTGCGCGGATGGGTGAAACCATCTATGCGTTTGCGGCGCGCGAACTGCCTGGCGCGTTCAGGCGCGGCTGGCGGAATGAAGCCGAACGCCTCACGCGCCAAAGCAAATCAGTCTGGTCGATGGAAAACGAAATTCTTCAAGGCTTCGGCCTAACCTTGGTAGTGGCTGGCGCGCTCATTGCCATGCTCGGCTGGCAGGTCGCCCCTTTCATTGTGCTACATCACTTCGTTGGTTGGTATGGACTGACACAAGCCAATTACGTGGAGCATTATGGGCTCTTAAGACAGAAATTGCCGAATGGGCGCTATCAGCCGGTTGAGCCGCGCCATTCCTGGAACACCAACCACATCTTTTCCAACCTCATTACATTCCATTTGCAGCGCCATTCCGACCATCACGCGCATCCGATGCGTCCCTATCAGTCGCTGCGCGATTTCCCCGACCTGCCACGCTTGCCCAGCGGATATCCGGGTATGTACCTGCTGGCGGCAATCCCGCCACTATGGTTTCGGGTGATGGACCCGAAGGTGATGGCGTGGGCTGACGGCGACATCTCCAAGGTCAACCTGTCTCCAAATCGCGCCCGCGTCACCGCATTGCAGAGCATCTCGTGACAGTCGCTTGCGTGGATCCCACACGCGAAGCCTTCGCCCCTAAAAGACCACTTGCCTCAGGATAATTGGGGCCGCGTTTGGCCATCACGGATTTCCTGGACGACGCAGGCCCGTGCCTTCGCATTTATTTCCGTGTCGCGGGCGCAAGGGTGTTGGGGACGCTAACGGACGGGCGCTAACTAACTTGATCTGCGGCGCCGGCTTGTGAGCATTGGCGCGGCAACCCATATCCGGCGCTTATGCGCAAGGACATGGCAAAGGTAATCGTCGAGAGGCCGCGTATTGGCCACTCCAAGCGATGGGTGAAGCCCGGTCGCACGCGTCCGCTCGTCGATGACGAGGGCAATCCTTTGCGTGCATCGGCGCGCGAACCCAAGAAAGCGACCCCCAAGACCAAGGCTTTAAACGAGAACCTCTCGCCTTTGCGCCGGTATTTGGAGGCCAATGTCGGACGGCCTTGGAATAAGGTTTATTCGGAACTGTCAGAGAATCTTCGGGTCACCTCCGCCGTGCAGCAACACGTGCGCGATCACGTTGAAGACTTCGTGGCCATAAAAACCCGGATGCGATCAGGCGAGATCGTCGTTACCGGTCGTTGGGGTCGCGAGACCGCGCTGCCAGAATCCTATCAACCTCTCTATGTTCATCCCCGCACCGGGCTGCTTCGCGAGAATGGGCATTGGCGCAAATGGGGCGCGCGGAGAAAAGCGGAAGCCAAGCGCCGCGATGCTGAGCGCGCGCTGCGCATGCGCGAGGTTTCTCCAACCACGCAACTGCACCTTTTCAAGGATGTCTGGTGGGAAGTCACGCTCGCCAAAGTGAAGGTGCACCGTAAAACCGATGCGACCGGGCGCGTGACCACTTTCCGGGCGCCGTTCGTTGACGTGGTAGCGCGCGCTGGGCTCTCAAGCCTTGCCCCGGAGGAGTTGTACGCTCGACCCGGAGTTTACGCATCGGCTAAGCGGCAGCTGCCAAAAGCTGAGTTGAAGCGACTGGGCCTGCGCTAGCACGGATCGGCGTTGGTACATTTCCCTCATGCGCCCCCGGGGTCGACGCCGGAGGCGCCCTCGCTCCAAAAATCCGCGCCGCGTTGCTTGCGCTGAACAACCTCGAATGCCCTCTAAGGCAGAGGGCTGCGGATTAGTTTGGACGCGCAAACCCAACGCGCATGAGGATGAGCTTCATAATGTCGAGGACACGGTTTTCCTGCGATTGAAATACGTTGAAAAATAGCAGGCCGTAGAGCGCCGTGGCGATGCCGAAAGCGGTCGCCAGCAATGCGACCCCGATGCCTTGCGAGACTGCCGACGGATCAGAAATGCCGGCTTCTGCAAGCGACTTAAAGGTTTCAATGATGCCGAGAATGGTGCCAAGCAGGCCGAGGAGCGGCGCGGCGGTGACAACCGTGTCCAATATCCAAA
>Ga0209698_10004285_pt1 | contig 15659 bp, 11 predicted proteins | sample LitLauG_LLR_2012_FD_187203 | JGI IMG/M metagenome (GOLD analysis project Ga0209698, IMG submission 187203) | Freshwater sediment microbial communities from Pennsylvania, USA - Little Laurel Run_MetaG_LLR_2012 (SPAdes) (version 2) | ecosystem: Environmental > Aquatic > Freshwater > Creek >...
GCACTGCCCACTTTTTCCCGATAGTCGTAAGTGTTGGCGATCACGCCTTCGGGATCGCGCAGGTCAGTAGGCTCCCGCAGAAAAGCGCCTCGCGCCTGCACCAAGAGATTCGGTGAGATGGTCCACCTCCATCCCGTCCGCCCCAGACCGAAGTCGCTCTTGCCGTCTCTGAAGCCGTTGATGTCGGTAACGCTAGAATCGTGCGCGCTGGTGTGGCCAGCGGTTGTGAAAAAACTCAAATTTTGCTGGGGCGTGAGATCGTAGTTTAGTTTCACGTTGCCGTCGTAGAACCCCACGCCTCCCGTGTCCTGCCCTTGGCGCTTGTTTAAATAATTGATGTAGCTGTCGCGTGCGGAGACGAGCCACGATCCGCGGCGCGATGGCCCCACAGGGCCCTCGGCCAGAAACTCGCTGGACGCGATCCCCGCCGTCACGCGAAAATGTGGTCCGGTCCGGCTCCCGTCACGGGTGTGAATCTCGAGCGCGGCTCCAGCGGAATCCCCAATTTTCTCCGGATACGCTGCCGGCATCAGCTTCATTTCCTCCACTAAATCGCTGGTCATCACTCCTAACGACACTCCTTCTCCGAAACCGTTGATCTCGTGGAATGGGTTCTGCACCAGCACGTCGTCAATGTAAACCGCTACGGTCGAGAACGGCGTGCCCATCACAGAAAACTCTGCGTTGAGTTCGTTATTTCCCTGTGGTGAAACACCGGGCAGGGACTGCACCGCGCGGAACGGATCGTCCGCGAATACAGTCGAAGTCTCGCGGATCTCGGGACTGGTAATATTCGTCTCTGCCGTGGCGGGAGAATTGGACACCTGGAACACATCCCCGCGCACCTCGACCTTCTCCAAGTGATGAAACTTCTCGGGCACCAGCGAGATGGAGAACTCTTTTACTTCGTCCTCCGCATGCAGGGTGAACGGAATCGTGAGCAGGCGATAACCGGCCGCGTCGAGCCGTAGCGTATAACTGCCCGGCGCAACGTGGGCGAGGTCGAATTCTCCTCCGATGGAGGTCGTTGTGCTGATCTTAGTCTCAAGCACCACAACGTTGACCTGGTTCAGTGCTTCGCCCCCCATCGCGTTGATAACTTTGCCTCTGATTTCGGCCGCGTGCAGGGCGCTGCTCACCAGGAGAAAGACTGCTGAAAGACAACGGAACATGGTTTCTCCGGAGACAGGGGGGGCGGTGCAGAGCTCTGAGAACGATGAGGATATACCTCTTTCGCGGCCTGTTGTCCAGCGAACTCTAGACGATTTTTCCGCATCGCCAGGAACTTACCTTACAGTCTTTTTACGCCCGCGTGACAATGCTTTGACAATGCTTTGACACTGGGTTCATTTTCGTTTGCTATCCCTCTTTGTGTTTTCTTAGCAGTCCTCAAAGCGAAGAAGAGAGAAGGTGAACCACCAATGAAATTTCAAAGGCTCTGCTTTCCTGTCGCGCTGTTGGCGACGATGATGGCGATTGGTGACAGGTGCGCGGCAGCCTGCACTGACGCCAGTTTTACCGGTGTGTGGGGATTTCAGATTGGGACAGCCGTTGGTCAACTCACGTCGAACGGGGCTGGCAAGATCACCGCTGGCTCGGATACCGTGAATCAAGGTGGAACGGTCATCCACCAGACGTTTACCGGTACGTATTCCGTCGCAGCCAATTGTGCCGGTACGCTCACTCTCAACTTTGTTGGGGGCGGGAGCGCAACCGCCAACTTTGTTCTCGACAATGGGAACACAGGCGCACAGATCATCGAAACAACCGCCGGCGCATCTGCCGAAGGCGTTGCGGCCGCGAAAGGAACAGTCACCTGCGGGCTCACCGGGACTTCGCAGACATTCGCAGCGCTCTTCCTGGGACAGAACACGGTAGGCCTGGTCGACGACGTTGCCCAAGTCATCCTGGACGGCAGTGGACATGTCACCGGCAGTGGCACGTTCGACGTTGGGGGTACCATCACTGCCACGACCATCACCGGCACTTATACGGAAACTACAGGCTGTAAAGGCACGATCAAGATAACTCCGAAGGGTTTGAGCGCGTTGAACTATGCCTTCGTCGTGGTCAACAGTGGGAAAGAACTCTTGCTGATTGAGACCGACTCAACGGCATCGGTATTTGGGAATATGCAGCAGTGAGGTTTTATGCCGAGATTATCGGGGCCCGTTCTGCACCGTGACACTACCTGTTCCGGTAATGGAGTGAGCAAAGGTAGCGGTCGCGGTTATGGTCTGCGCGCCCGGGGTGAGCAAAGTGATGCCGTTCGTAAACGTGTGCGAGCCTGCATCCGTTGCTGTGAATGTGTAATCGTTGGGCAGAATGGCGGCACTATCGGAACTGCTGAAGTGCACGTCCATATTGAATATCGTGTCGCGGTTGCCATTGGCTAGTGCAGTCACGGTAACAGTGAACGGCACACCTGCCGTTGCCGTGGAAGGGGCGCTAACGTTGAGGATCGTAGCTGGAGTGCCGCAGCTTGCCATGAGCACACATACCGCAATGGCCGCGCCAAGTGACCAGGGCCAGCCGACTCGTATCGTCTGGACGTGAGCACTGCAGCCGACGCCGCGCTCAAAAGTCTGTGATACACGATTCGGATTTTGATTTGAGGGCTGCATTCTCTCCCGGCAATGTTGACGGCTTTTCTCAAGGTTGGGCTTTGCGTTCTGTTGGCGGCGCTGGCGAATGCTGTGCCGCTCCAGGGTCAATCTGACTTGAACCCGGCGAGCGAGCCTGATCCGAGCTCATACTTCACAAAGGTACCGCCCTCAAAGCCTCAGGATGTGAACCAGGGAGTCTATTACAAGAACAAACTCGAATTGTCACTGGAAGGTGGATATCTGCCCATCAACATCCCGTTTCCCTTCGAATTTCTCATGGGCGACAACTATGAATTCCCGGGACTCTACTACACGCTGGTCCCCGTCTTTGCCTCGGTGCGCTGGCAGTTGGATGACGTCGGAGGACCTCCCGCTCTGCGCGGCAACTGGGACGCGACGATCACGACATCGGTCACGATCATCCCGAGAGGAGCGGAAACCCGATACTTCTCTTCTCTGATCGGGTTCCGGCGCAACTTTGTTCCCCGCCGCTGGAAGGCTACCCCTTACCTGGACGCACAGATCGGCATGGGCAACATCGATGCCAAGGGACCCTACGGTGTGAAGTATGCCCAGGGACAGAACTTTACCTTCACTCTCAACCTCGGCAGCGGTCTGCGCTACAACCTGAGTCCCCGCTATTCATTCGAGGCCGGCATGCACTACATGCATATCTCGAATATGTATCTGTCGGAGCCCAAGTTCCTGAACTACGGTATCAATGTGTACGGACCGTGGGCTGGCATTAACATTCGAATCCGCAAGGGTCGAAGCTCGGACCACTAGCCGCCTCCGAAAAATGCACAGACTTCCTCCATACTCCCCGCTGCGTTAGATGATGACATCGGCTGACATGTACCCGCGCTCGTAATAGGTCGTTCGCAGCACGTACGCTGCATATTTTTGTCCGTCCAGCCTTGAGCGTCCATCTTGAGCCGGTATGATATTGGAGAAGCAGACTAGCCTGCTTTCCACATAAAACAGGACCTCAAGACGACTATGCACCCGTTCATTCGCGGATGGTTGTCGAAAAATCTCGTTTCACTCATCACCCTCCCGTTCCGGCCCTCTTTGTGACCAGAATCACATTCTCCCGCGACTATTGTCACTGTCCCTGAAACCTTCCCGGCCTCTAATGGGGCTATGCGAAACCAGTCGGTGCTGAGCGGCACCGCTTCCGCAAACTTCCCCGATCTGAAGGTGGACCATGATTAATGATGACGTCGTCAAATGTCCGCTCTGCGGCGGATTTACCCATGTTGAGAAACCCGAACTGCTGGCGGCTCTGAAAAATCCGCGACTGCGCGAACAGATCGAGAATTACGTCGCGGAGCTGTTGAAGTCTCCGATCGACGATCTGGCGCCAGTCGGCGCAACGCAGGCCGGACGGGACTTCCAGAAGGACGTTCACAGCTGGAATCCGTGTGTGCCCATGTGGCGCAGAAGTCCGAAGGAATAAGTTTCAAAGGCCAAGTTTAAAAGTTTCAAGGTTTCAAAGTTTCACCGGACCTCGTTCCCGGGAGACTCTGAAATTTGCTTTGCGAGGGCGATCCCATGAAAGCCAAAAAGATTCTCATTCTCGGTGCAGCGGGCAGAGACTTCCACAACTTCAACGTGGTCTTTCGCGGGAATCCTGAGTACAACGTGGTTGGATTTACTGCCACGCAGATTCCCGGCATTGCCAATCGGCGTTATCCTTCCGAACTCGCGGGACAGCTCTATCCCGCAGGCATCCCGATCTTTGAAGAGAAGGATCTCGAAAGCCTGATCGAGACCCACGAGGTGGACGCCGTTGTCTTTGCCTATAGCGACATCTCGCACCAGAACCTGATGCACCTCGCGTCGCGGGTGGTCGCGACAGGCGCGGACTTCTGGCTGCTTAGCTCGCAGCGTACCCAGCTCAAGGCGACTGTGCCGGTGATCTCGATCTGCGCCGTCCGCACCGGATGCGGCAAGAGCCCGATCGGACGATTCGTCGCCGCCGAACTCCGCCGCGAAGGCTGGAAGCCTGTGGTGGTTCGTCATCCCATGCCCTATGGCGATCTGGCCGCGCAGGCTGTACAGCGCTTTGCCACCATCGACGACCTCGATAAGCACCAGTGCACCATCGAAGAGCGCGAAGAGTATGAGCCGCACCTGCGGGAAGGCACGGTCGTGTACGCGGGGGTCGATTATGGCCGCATCCTGCGCCAGGCCGAGCAAGAAGCCGACATCATCCTTTGGGATGGCGGCAATAACGACACTCCGTTCTACGACTCTGATCTGGAGATCGTTGTCGCCGATCCGCACCGCGCCGGGCATGAACTCTCCTACTACCCCGGTGAAGTGAATCTGCGCCGCGCCGATGTGGTCGTGATCAACAAAGTTGATACCGCCGCGGCGCACGATATTGAAACTGTGCGCAACAACATTCGTGCCAGCAATCCCAAGGCTAGGATTGTCGAAACCGCCTGCCGCGTCGAGATCTCCGCGCCAGAAATGGTCAAGGGACGAAGAGTCCTGGTCGTCGAAGACGGACCAACTCTCACCCACGGCGAAATGCCGTATGGCGCCGGGGTGGTGGCCGCACGCCAAAGTGGGGCGGACGAATTGGTCGATCCGCGGCCTTATGCCGTGGGCTCGATCCGAGGGGTCTATGAGCGCTATTCCCATCTGACCAGCCTGCTGCCGGCGATGGGCTATAGCGCCATTCAGCGGCATGAACTGGAAGAGACCATCAATCGCGTGCCTTGCGATCTTGTCATCGTGGCGACGCCGATCGATCTGGGCCACTTGATCAAGCTCAACAAGCCGAGTTTGCGGGTGACGTACGAAGTAGAAGATCTGACTCATCCCGGACTGGCCGAGATCCTGGCGCAGTTCACGCGGGAGCGAGCGGGAGTGGGGGTCTAGACCACGATTCTGGACTCACCGCAAACTGTGACTGCAATCACAGCCCCTTGGGCGGGGCAGGCATATACCCACAAGTATGGAATGTGTCACGCGGCGGACCTGTCCGCCGCCGGGAGGTATGCAATGCTTATCGCCCCGGAAGTCACTCGCATCTCCCTGAAAAACATCCTTTTTCCAACCGATTTTTCGCCGTTTTCCCACGCAGCTTTACCCTTTGCCTCAACCCTTGCCCGGATCTACGGCGCGACCATCTTGATGACGCACGTTGTTCCGCCCGAGCCCCATCTCCAGGTACCGCTGGATCGCCTGCCCGCACAAGACGATGCCGCTGCTTTGGGCGCCCGTCAGAAGTTGACTGAACTCATGCATGATCCAATGGTCAGCGGGATTCAGTGCAAGCTCGAAGTCTGGCAAGGAGAGCTTGGCAAAGTCATCCCTGAGCTGATTCACGAGCGCAGCGTAGATATCGTTGTCCTCGGCACGCATGGCCATCACGGCCTCAGCAAGCTGGTTCTGGGATCCGGCGCTGAGCAGGTTTATCGCACTGCGACGTGCCCGGTTTTGACGATCGGCCCCAAAGTGCGCAGCGCGGAGGATTGGAAACCGCGCCGCATCTTGTGTCCGGTCGATCTCGCGGAAGATCCCGCGCCGGTTCTGCACTACGCACTGTCGCTGGCGGAAGAGAATCAGTCCGAGATCATGATTCTGGAAGCAATGCCGCTCGTTCCCTGGCAGCACCGTGCGGTTGTGGAAGAGAGAAGGCGTCGTGCGCTGCAGGAACTCATCCCGGCTCATGTGGACGATTGGTGCACGCCCCAACTGATGGTGCGCTTTGAGTATCCGGCGGATGCCATACTGGAAACAGCGACCGAGCACGATGTTGACCTGGTCGTCATGAGCGTGCACAAAGCGCGGGTATCGGCATTGTCTTCGCATCTGCCGTGGCCGGTGGCTTCGGAAGTAGTCAGCCGGGCCCAGTGTCCGGTGCTTACGATACGGATTTGAAATTCGGCGCCGCGCCCAAGACGCGGCGCCGAGAAAGATTATGGAGGAATCATGCTAGTCAGCAAGCAACAGGCACTCGATTACCACAACGGGTCGCGGCCGGGAAAAATTGAGGTCACGCCCACCAAACCCTGCCGCACGCAGCGCGATCTCAGCCTTGCCTACACCCCCGGTGTCGCCGAGCCCTGCCTGGAAATCGAAAAAAATCCCCAGGACGCGTTCAAATATACGGGCCGCGGAAACCTCGTGGCCGTGTTGAGCAATGGAACGGCGGTGCTCGGCCTGGGTGATATCGGAGCACTTGCGGGCAAGCCGGTCATGGAAGGCAAAGCAGTCCTGTTCAAGCGCTTCGCCGACGTCGACGTGTTTGACATCGAAGTGAACAGCCACGATCCCAAAGAGATCATCAAGCTCTGCCAGTTGCTCGAGCCCACGTTTGGCGGCATCAATCTCGAGGACATCAAGGCGCCGGAATGCTTCGAAATCGAGGAAGAGCTACGCAAGACGATGAAGATTCCTGTCTTCCACGACGATCAGCACGGAACAGCGATCATCTCGGGAGCCGCTCTGCTGAATGCGCTGGAAGTCGTCGGCAAGGACATCAGCAAGGTGCGCGTCGTCTTCAACGGGGCCGGTGCCGCAGGCATTGCCTGCGCCGAGCACTACGTTCAACTTGGAGTGAAGCGCGAAAACATCATCCTGTGCGATACGAAAGGCGTCGTTTACAAAGGCCGCACCGCCGGCATGAACAAGTACAAAGAGCGCTTCGCCGTCGATACCAAATTGCGCACGCTCGCCGAGGCCATGGTTGGCGCCGACGTGTTTGCCGGGCTGTCGGTGAAAGGGGCCATCAACCAGGAGATGGTTCGCTCCATGGCTCCGAACCCGGTCATCTTTGCCATGGCGAATCCAGATCCTGAAATCACCTACGAAGAAGCGAAGGCCGCCCGGCCCGACGTCATCATCGCCACCGGACGCTCCGACTATCCCAACCAGGTGAACAATGTTCTCGGATTCCCCTTCATCTTCCGTGGTGCACTCGACGTGCGTGCTACGGCGATCAATGAAGAAATGAAGCTGGCGGCAACCCACGCGCTCGCTGACCTGGCCAAGGAGCCGGTGCCCGATTCCGTTTGCCGCGCTTATGGAGTCGAGCGTCTGCAGTTTGGCCGTGAATATCTGATCCCGAAGCCTTTCGATCCTCGCGTGCTCATGTGGGAGGCCTCGGCCGTAGCCGAAGCTGCCATGCGCACCGGAGTTGCCAATCAGCCTGTGGACCTCACGACCTATCGCGGCCAGCTCGAGCGGAGGCTCGGCAAGGCGTATGAGGTCTCCCGCACGATGGTGCACAAGGCGCAAGCGAATCCGAAGCAGGTCGTATTTCCCGAAGGAGAAAACGAAAAAATCCTGCGTGCCTGCCAAACGCTGGTGGAGGAGAAGATCGGCAAACCGATTCTGTTGGGCGACGCCGCCACCATCCAATTACGCGCTCGCGAGCTCGGCGTGGATTTGGAAGGCATGCAGATGATTGATCCATCGACCTCGGAGCACCGCGAAGCCTACGCCCTGGAGCTTTTCAACCTGCGCCAACGCCGCGGCGTCACGTTGCACGAAGCGCACAACCTCATCCACGACCGCAACGTTTTCGGCTCGATGATGGTGCGCATGGGCGACGCCGACGCACTGGTCTCCGGCGTGACCCAGCACTTCCCCGACACGATCCGGCCGGCACTGCAAATCATTCGCATGCGCGAAGGGCTGCATCGCGTGTCGGGCTGCTATGTGATGATCACCCGCAAGGGAGAGATCTTCTTCCTGGCCGATACCAGCGTCAACATCGAGCCCACGGCAGAGGATCTGGTCGAAATCGCGCTTTGCACAGCGCATATGGCGCGTCGCTTCGACGTCAGCCCGCGCGTCGCGATGCTGTCGTTTTCGAGCTTCGGCAATGTCGATCACCCCATCTGCACCAAGGTCCGCAGAGCGGTCGAACTGCTGCGCTATGCGGACCCAACGCTTATCGTGGATGGTGAAATCGCCGCCGACGACGCAGTCTCACCCGAGTTGATTGAACAGCAATATCCTTTCAGTGCCCTCAAGGGCGGGGCGAACGTTCTGATCTTCCCCGACCTGACCTCAGCCAACATTGCGACCAAGCTGCTGAGCAAGATCGGCGGAGGAGAGAGCATCGGACCGATCCTGATGGGAATGAGCCGCCCGGTACACGTTCTGCAGCGCACCGCGACGGTGGAAGAAATCGTAAACGTGGCGGCTATTGCCGTAGTCGACGCACAGGAGAACGATACGTACAGCCACGCGCACGTCCACGTCCCGGTCGAACCGGAACTGATTGGAGAAGACTAGGGAAGAAGTCTCAAGTTTCGGACGAGAAGAATGTGCATTGTCATCCAGAGGTCCGCTGTTTTGCGGACCCGCTGGCAGCATCGACGCTTTAGACGAGTCCATAGATCCTTCGGCCCGCAAAAAGCGCGAGCCTCTGGATGACAATGACGTGGCGGGCTGTTGTGCTGGCGGTGCTTGGACATCAAAACAGCCCAGCCGAAAACTCTGAAACTGCCGTTGCCAAACTTTGGATACCTTGCACCCGGCCCGGGATAGCATCTAATTGTCAGCAGTCCGAGGAGCCCCATGTCTACACTTTGGAAGTCGCGCTATGCCCAGCGCACCCTTGGCGTAAAAAGCTCGGCCATCCGTGAGTTGCTGAAAGTCACGCAACGGCCGGAAATCATCTCCTTCGGCGGGGGACTGCCCGCCCCCGATGTATTCCCGGTCAAGCGCTTTGAAGAGGCCTGTCACAAGGTCCTCAGCGAACAGGGCGCTCAGGCTTTGCAATACGGGACCACGGAAGGCTATCAGCCGCTGCGCGAGATGATCGCCCGCCACATGTCGCGTTACGGCATTTATGCCAAAGCCGAAAACGTCATGATGACTTCCGGATCGCAGCAGGCGCTCGACCTGATCGGGAAGCTGCTTATCAACCGCGGTGACCGGATTCTGGTCGAAGCACCGACATACCTCGGCGCGTTACAGGCATTCAATGTCTACGGCGCGCAATATGTCCCGATCCCGGTGGACGACGACGGAATGCTCACCGACCAACTCGACTCCAGCCTGCGGGCCGGGCCGAAATTCATGTACGTGCTGCCCAACTTTCAGAATCCGTCGGGAGTTACATTGTCGGAAGGGCGACGCCATCAGCTCATTTTGCTCGCCGATAAATACGGCATTCCGATCGTGGAAGACGACCCATACGGCCAACTGCGCTACGAAGGCGAGCACCTCGCGCCGCTGGTTGTGCTCGATCGCGAGAACTTGCGCCGTGACAACGGATTCACCCTCGGCAACGTCATCTACCTGAGCACATTCTCGAAAACGCTGGCCCCGGGAATCCGTCTCGCGTGGATCGTTGCTCCCGAAGATGTGATCACCAAGCTTGTTCAGCTCAAGCAGGCAGCCGACCTGCACACGTCCACCTTCAATCAATACATCGCCTACGAGGTTGCGCGCGACGGCTTCCTCGACCAGCATGTCAAGCTGATCCGGCAGGTCTACCGCGAGCGCCGCGATGCCATGCTCCACGCGCTCGAAGAATATTTCCCCGCCGAGGTGACCTGGACGCATCCCAAGGGCGGCCTCTTCCTCTGGGTGACCATGCCCGAAGGCACGGACTCGGAAGCGCTCTTCCGCGCTGCTCTCGCCGAGAACGTAGCGTTCGTTGCCGGAGACAGCTTCTATGCCAACAACGGCCACGAAGGCAGCCGGCACATGCGCTTGAACTTCTCGCATACGCAACCGGAGCTGATCCGAGAAGGAATCCGGCGGCTCTCGATCGCCGTCAAAATGCAATTGCGCTCGCACGTGGCGCGCTAGAACCGCGGCCGCCTGGGATCTTCACCGCCGGGCCGCTGGTCCTCTATTTTAAAGAAAGTAAACCACTTAATCGGGCGTTGAGCTCGTGACGCCGATCACCGCGCGAACTGCGAAAATGTTGTTGAATCATCTTCGGTGGCATCACTTGATTCGCGTCACCGAAAGAGAGGTCATCGTGAGTACCGCGCAGGCCAACCTCCCCCCAGCCGAGGTGTGTGCACGCATCAAGAGCTTCGGATACGCTGCATCCCAACGAATTCGCATTTACGGAGAGGAATTCGACGTTCTGTCAGACCCGTTCCCGAGCGCAGACGGGATCGCCATCCATGTGCGCTCCAAACGTACTTCGCAAACCCGTGTCCTTCAACTGCCAGCCACCATCGTCCATACCGCCAGTTCGCAGCTGATGCGCGCCAGTTGAAAGCCTGCAACGGCGTGCCGAAACATCAACTCGATTTCTGCGTCCCGAGTGGGACGGGGAGGAGTTTTGTCTCTCACAGCCTTGCCGATTTGAGGTGTATCGCCCGTGGTGACGCGAATCACGTCTTGACGTGACGCGCCTCACCGCCTCCCCTCGGGTTCGCTCTCAAACTGAATACGCAGGACAGTCCGCCATCCAAACGGCGGTGGCGTTCGTACTTCTCGGGAGGTGCCCTATGACGCTCACAGTTCTCATTGCCCTCATTGTTTTGGTGTTGGCGATCGGGCTTTTCTTGTTCCGGGCGATTCCTGGGTTTCGAGCGTACCGTACTCTTCGCGGCGAGCGCTTGATCACTTGTCCCGAGTCTCACACCACAGAAGCCGTTAAAGTGGCCGCGGGAGAAGCGGCCGTTGGGGCCTTTCTCAGCGAGCCTACTGTTCACTTGAAGGAATGCTCCCGCTGGCCCGAGCGCGAAAGTTGCGGCCAGGATTGTCTGCAGCAGATTGAATCCGATCCCCAAAAGTGTTTGGTCTGGAACATTGTTGCGAAGTGGTATGAAGGGAAGCGCTGCGTTCTGTGCCGCAAGGAATTCGGTCCCCTGCAACATCTCGATCACGTTCCCGCTTTGCTGGGCCCGGACTATCGCACCACCGAGTGGAAAGAATTCAACGCGCAAGACCTGCCCAAGGTCTTCGATACCCATCAGCCCGTATGTTGGAATTGCCATGTCGCGGAGACATTTCGCCGGTTGCGTCCCGACCTGGTCGTGGATCGCAAGCTCGACCCCAGGCGTATCATTCATTGACCCGATGCTTCGATTGTAGGATTGTGTAGCCTCGGACGCATTCGTCCGGGGGGAGCCGGGATGGTGGACAGTTTGGTTCGTAAGACCGCGTGCGGACCCTTCGACTTCGCTCAGGGCAAGCTGCGTCCGCCGCCACACGAGCTCGTGGAGCCCAATCCGTTATTGCTCATTTGAGATCAGCGATGGACAATGCGCAGCCAACCTTCCCCAGCCTCGTTGCCAAAACCGCCGTTTGTCACACGCTCACATACTTCCTGATGGGCGCCCTGGCCGCGTATTTCTTGAAATACGGCGAAGAGTTCGCCAAGCCGGGCTCGGGGATGCGCCAGATCACCGATCCCTGGGTCATGGCAGGCCCGTTGTTTCAGCCGTTGCGCGGCCTGGTGTTCGCCTCAGTGTTTTATCCGTTGCGGAATTGCCTCTTTGGCCGAAGGTATGGCTGGTTGGTGATGGCGTGGTTGCTGATCGCGGTCGGAATCCTGTCGACGTTTGGACCGGCGCCGGCATCGATCGAAGGCATGATCTACACGACGGTGCCGCCCTTGTCCCAGCTCAGGGGCTGGCTCGAAGTGGTTCCGCAAGCGGTACTGCTTTCAGCGTTGCTGTGCTATTGGGTGAATCGCCCCGCGAAATGGCTGAACTGGCTGCTGGGAACGATCTTCCTGATCGCGATGGCGCTGCCAGCGCTCGGCCTTCTGGTCCGTCCACACTAGCGCCCACTTTTCAACTTTGAAACTTCGAAACTTCGAAACCTTGAAACGTGTTACGGATGCGGATTCGGTGACACCGCCGGCTCAACCTTTTTCTTCGAAAGCTTGCGATGAATGTCGGGCCAGAATTCTTTGACGACGATCGTGATCGTGTCGTAGCCCAACTGAGTTCCCCAAACACTCGCCGTATTCTTGAGCGTGCGGTCCGACGGAATAAACAAATGTGGATTGGTGGGCGTGCTGACGAACCTGCTCTTGGGATGATAGCTGTAGGTGGAGATCGCAGCAGCCAACGCTCCGCCCACGACTTCCGAGTAATTGAATTCCGTTTTCCCCGAGTCACCTCGTGTGACGAAGTTACGGCTCGCCGCGTAGAACGTGCGGTGCATGAAACCGCCCTTTCCCAACTGATAGAATCGCGGATCCTGGCGCAGGATCGTCGGCAGAATCGCACTGGTCATATAGTTCTCGATCGTGCCATCGGCGAATGACGCCGCAAAGCGCTTTCCGTATCCGCCCCATCCTTGTCCGTATCCTTCTTCGCTGTCTTCAGCTTGGCTGATGGCGGAGAGAAAGCCGTACCAGGGGATCTGGATGTAATCGAAGGAACCGCGCGTCACGACGGCAAACTTCTGTTTTGCGGTCAGGGGAGGCAACTTACCCGCGTTCTCCATGCTTAGGAAATTGGGCAGGGCGTAGAACAGGCGATCATTGGACGTACCTTTCTGGTCTTGCCCACCCTGTTGTGCGTTCTTGTCGGCCGGCGCCTGCTGGATCGACCCATTATCTTTGGGCTGTGCCGTTGATCCGTCTGCGGGCTTCTGTTGCGCCGCCGCGGCTTGCGGGGGCGCTGAGGAGTCCCCGTTCGAGGCGGATGTCGGTTGTTGGGCAGCAGCCGCACTCCACAAAGAACACAAAAGAAGAGTGCAGCAACCACGTTGAACGGCATTCTTAATTAGCAATAGCTCCCCCACTGAGACTGTTTCGCGGCGCGGAAATTCCAATTGTTTGATATTTTACCAATCCGTCGCATGCTTTCTCCTGTGGTGAACCATGTTTTACATTCATTTACACGGCTGCGAAGAGGTTCCGCGTGAGCAACACAAGCGTAGAGCGTTTGTTTTGCTCACAACTCATCGCTCACACCTCACAGCTCGCTAAAAATGAAATCCAATCTGCGCCGTAACCGTTCGCGGCGTTACATAGTGCGTACCGCTGAAGGTCGAGAGGAAGTTGTAGAGCGCGTACTTGTTCGTAATGTTGATGGCCGTGAGCTGCAGGCTCACCTTGTAGCGGTCGCCGTGGAAAATATTGTCATGTCCGATTGCGATGTCGAACAGATTCCGCGGCGCGATGCGTGCCGGATTCCGGTCGTCATTCTCCGTGTTGGGCGCCGGGACCTGCAGCAGGGTCGAACCGAATTGCGATACCGGACACGGATTCGGCAGCGCCCGCGTTGGGGTAGCTCGCAGCGGCCCACAGAACAATCCTGCCTGGAACTCCTGATCGGCGCTGAGCGGCACGCCGAAGGAATCCGTCATGGCAATCGCTGGCGCACCGGTGGCATCGGTCGTGGTTTGCGCGCAGTTTCCTCCATAGCACGGAGTCTGCCCTGCCACCATCCCGCTGTCGTAACGCCAGTTGAATCCAAGCCATGGTCCGGACTTCCACGGTTGGTATTGAATGTGTGCTGTTTGGTTGAACCGTTCGTCGTGATCGATGCGAAATGCCTTGGAACCACCCGCCAGCACGGTGCTAGGAACGGCGCCGGCTCCCCCCATCTGCGGCGTAAAGAATCGTGCGGCGACACTCGAGAAGACTAAAAGTGCCGAGAGGCCGTGGTAGTTCGGCATGCTCACGCGCCCGGCGAATCCGGGAATCTTCGATCGCTCCCATTCAATTGGGAACGTGATCGGCGTATTTCCCAGGATGCTGAAGTCGTACGCGTTGTGTGTGTATTTCCAAATATATTCACCCGAAAACACCAGGTAACGCCCAAATGCCTGCTGGATTCCGGCATGAAACTCGTTGCGCCATCCGGGAGCTAGTGGGGTAGCTTGCCCATTCTCAAAGCATCCGAGCAGGGGATTGAGCACGGAGTTGTTGCAACCAACGCTTGAGAGCACGAGGTTTTCGTTGAAGGGAGTCTCGAGAACTCGTGCATAAGAAACGCGCAGCACCGTGTTGGTCTTCTTGATGTTGTAGGCGACGCCCAAGCGCGGTTCAGCTTCGTTGTGGGTCGCCAACGCATTGTAAAAATCGCCGCGCAGTCCCAGGTTCAGCGACCAGTTTCCCTTCATGATGTTGTCGCGTACATACACCGACAGCTCCTTCACGTCGGTGTGGCCGTTGAAGTGGTAGAAGCTCCCTCCGCCCGGTTGCGTCAGGTCGTAGGGAAAAAGCGTCGTACAGGGCGCAGCAATCGCCTGGTGAGTTGTTGCGTTATAGCAGGGAAGACCGGCGCCATCGACTAGAGAAGACAGAAAGGTAGGATCGACGATTCCCAACTGATCGTTCTCGTTCAGCAAGGTCTGCGCATACACCGCACCCGCCTTGACGTTGTGAATGCCTTTGACGTACGAGAGGTCGGAACGCAGTCCGGCATTGGTCAGGTTGCGGCTCTGCCCCACGCTCTCGCGCTGCAGGTTGAGCGGCCCAAGATCAGCGAAAGGATTGGCGCTCGGGTAGTAATTGAACTGGTCGCGGCGTACGAACCCGCCCAGCGTGAAGACAGCCTTCGAACTGATCAGCCGCGTCCACGAGGGTGCGATGTTGAACGTCTTGATCTGGGAGCGCTGATCGGCCGGGCCCACCAGGGTCCCGCGCGGATCGAGTCCGCCATTGTTCACGACCACACCGTTCCACGCGGTGGCATCCTGAGAATCGTAACTGTTTGGCGTCTGGAACCACGATCGGGTATAGCCCAGGTTCACGTGAATCGAGTCACCTTGAGAAATCTGATAATCCACGCGGTCGAACAGATTTTCTTCATTCCCCTTATCGTGGATCACCACAAATTCCGGAGGATCAAGGAATCGTCCGCTCTGCAGCCCGCTCGCCGTAAAGAAGTTTCCCCAGTTCTTTCCACCATAGGCAATGTTGAAATCCACATTGGACGTTCCGAACGATCCATACGACGTCGTCAGACTGCCGTGTGGAGTCGTGACACCCTGGCCCGATTGTGTCGTTACATTGATCACGACGCTGGTTTTGTCTCCAAACTCCGCCGGTGGTGCTCCGGAGATGACCTCCAGGGACTGAATCGCGTCCATGGGAATCTGGTTGGAAAAGATCTTGCTCTGCTGGTCGGTAATCGGCTGACCATCGAC
>Ga0209698_10004286_pt1 | contig 15658 bp, 12 predicted proteins | sample LitLauG_LLR_2012_FD_187203 | JGI IMG/M metagenome (GOLD analysis project Ga0209698, IMG submission 187203) | Freshwater sediment microbial communities from Pennsylvania, USA - Little Laurel Run_MetaG_LLR_2012 (SPAdes) (version 2) | ecosystem: Environmental > Aquatic > Freshwater > Creek >...
TCTCTGTCTTCTCTTACGGGTCTCTTCGCAGCTATATGATCCGCCCGCGCCGCTGTCGATCCACGAAATGGCTTCGTTTTTTCGAATCGCCTCGATCGGCGCAAAGTTGGCTTCGACCGTGCAAAATGCCGCGGATATCGTCCCGAGCGCACAGGCCGCCACTCGGGCGGCCGTTGTGCGCGGTCAAAATAGGAGCCCAAAGGCCGCCACTCGGGCAGTTCGTTCTGCGCGGCCAATTAGCTGTCGAAATGAGCCAACTGTCCAAATGAACCACCCGAATGTTATATTTATTCATAGAACTGAATAATTAACCATGAGCGCTTCGGTCGGAGTTGTCGGTTTCAGAGGTTACAGCGGGGCGGAGGCCGTGCGGCTTCTCTCGCACCATCCGAATTGCGAGCCCGTCCTTTTAGAACACCGTGCAGATGCCGGGGGCGACGCCCGTCTCCTCCGCAAATCTACTATCCGCCGCGCGCCTGCTTTGGCCGAGTCGGTCAAAGCCGAAGGCCTGAAAGCCGTCCTCTTCGCCACGCCGCCGGAAGTTTCCATGGATCTGGCGCAGAAATTCCTCGACGCCGGAGCGGTGGTCGTCGATCTCAGCGGCGCCTTCCGGCTCCAGACCGCCGAGCGCTACAAGCACTGGTATAAAGAGGAGCACACCGCCGCCGCGCTGCTGGCCGAGGCCGTCTACAGCATTCCGGAATTCCACCGCGCCCAGGCCCGCACCGCGCGCCTGATTTCCAATCCCGGGTGTTATCCCACGGCCGCGAACCTCGCGCTGCGGCCCCTGGTGGAAGCGGGCGTCATCGACCGCAAGTGCGGCATCGTGTGCGACGCCAAGAGTGGCGTCAGTGGCGCGGGCCGCAAAGCTTCGCTCACCACCAGTTTTTGCGAGGTGACCGAAAATTTTTCCGCCTACTCGGTGCTGAACCATCGCCATGTGCCGGAAGTGCTGCTCACCAGCGGCATTGAGGAAGGGGAATTCAGCTTCACTGCGCAGCTGATTCCAATCGACCGGGGCATTCTGGAAACCATCTATTTCCGGCCCGTGATGCCGATGTCTGCAGCCGAGATCCTGGAGGTTTACGACAAGCAGTATCACGATGAGCCATTCATCCGGCTTTATGAGGCGGGGAGCGTGCCGGACCTCCACGCGGTCCAGCGCACCAATTTCTGCGATATCGGCGTAATTGCCGACGCGGCGACCGGACGCGTGGTGGTAGTGAGTGCCATCGACAATCTGGTGAAGGGCGCAGCGGGGCAGGCCATCCAGAACATGAACCTTGCGCTGGGACTCGAAGAAACGGCGGGGCTGCTTTGATCGATATGAGCCTTCTGACATGCGCGCACTGATCAAAGTGGGCGGGAGCCTGCTCGATGACCCGGCCTCCCGCGCCGACATCGCCAACCAGATCGCAGCCGTCGCAGCGTCGGGCGTGCACGTCACCGTCGTCCACGGCGGCGGCAAACAGATGACCCGCTTCCTCGATGAACGCGGTGTGAAAAGCACCTTCGTGCGCGGTCTGCGCGTCACCACGGATGAAACTGTCGACGCCGTGCTGAAGGTCCTCGCCGGGTCGGTCAACACGCAGCTTGTGGCTTCGCTTGGTTTAGCGGGATCCCGCGCCGTTGGCCTGACAGGCATCGATTCCGGCGTAGCCCTCGCCGAACAACTCCACCCTGAACTCGGCTGGGTCGGCCGCGTCGTTTCATCCGATCCCCGCGTGCTCGAAACGCTGACCGGCGCGGGTTACATTCCCGTGGTCGCCTGCGTCGCCGGCGGGTTTAACGGCGAAGTCTTCAACGTGAATGGCGATTCCATGGCCGTCGCCGTGGCCTCGGGCTGGAAGGTCGACCGCCTGGTATTTCTGACAGACGTCCCCGGCGTGCTCGACGCGGAAAAGAACCTCATCCCCGTCCTCACCGTGGAAGGCTGTCGCGACCTCATAGAATCCGGCGTGGCCTTTGGAGGCATGCAGGCCAAGCTCAACGCTGCCACCGACGCAGTCCTAAACGGCGTGGCCGAAGTGCGCATCGTGCGCGGGTTTGACCCTCAAATCGTCCGCCGCGTGTTTGATAATGAAGCTGCCGGAACCAGTGTGGTGTCTGGCTCATCTAAGTAAGTAAGACCAGTAACGATAAGATGCTCAGCGCCCTCACTCCCGACGTAGTTCCCGATTCCGTGCAGCGCCCCGCGCGCGGCATCGTCGTCCGCAAAGCCACCATGCAGGACATCCCTGCCCTGCTCTCCCTCATCAACGGCTACGCCGCCAAGGGCATCATGCTCTCGCGCACCGAATTTGAATTATCCGAAGCCATGCGCGATTTCATGGTTGCCTGTGACGGTGACGTGCTTGTCGGCTGCGGCGCACTGCACTTCTATTCTCCGATCATGGGCGAAGTCCGCTCCCTCGCCGTCTCCCCCAGCCACAAGACGCACGGCATCGGGCGGCTGCTGATCGACGCGCTCGTCAGCGAAGCGAAGCATTACGGCCTCGACGCCGTTTTCGCCTTCACCTACGTGCCCCGATTCTTCCGCAAACTGGGCTTCAACGAAGTGGAGCGCGGCGAGCTCCCGCTCAAAGCCTGGAAGGATTGCCTCCGCTGCCCCAAGTTCCAGGCCTGCGATGAAATCGCCGTTGTGCGCGTCCTGCGCCCGGAGCGCTGGCAGCAGCGCAACGAAGTGCCACCTGTCATCGGCGTCGAAGATGGTCTGGTAGTGTTACTGCCGACGGTAAGGCGGTAGTGTCGAATGGTAACGCGAATCACGAATCACGAGAAGATAGGTCGTGCATTGGCATGTCTGCAACGCGCGCTGGTACCGTTTATTGAATCCAGACTTCGACCGGAGCAGAAAGGCGTCTGGCAAAAAAGTGGCCCGAACCGCAGTACAGGATGGAATGCCTCTGCGCTCGACGCAAAGGAATGCCTCGAAATCCTGAACAAGTTTGCTGTCGAGGTCTTTCACTTTGAACGAGATGAGCGGGCTTGGGTCAATGAACTATGCGTGATTCGAAATAGGCACGCTCATCCCACGCATGCAAATGGCTTCTCGGATGACGATACCTGGCGAGCGCTCGACACTGCTGAACGGCTGCTTTCTGCAATACGGTCTCCCGAGGCGCAAGCCGTACGTGTGATTCGCCTGAGCCTCAAAGACGAGCTGCTCGCGCCGACCCAGCACGAAGTTTCACCTCAAGCGCGTAAAACGCCTGAGATTGATAGTGAGCAACGCCAGCGCCACATAGCAGCTCTTCTACTGGAAAACCGAGGAGAAGGAACCGATTGGGGAGAGTTTCAACTTGGCGACACGCCGTGGTCGAAGAAACTAGCCAACAGATTTCTCCTGGGCTGCCTGCTCGATTACCAGATAGATTCCGAGTTGGCCTGGAGGAATGCTTATCGCCTGCTAGACGATATTCTTGGTAACGCCGATGATGTGTGGCGTGCCATCACTGCCGTTTCGGCTGAAGAGTGGAACTCGAAACGTACTGAGTACAAGCTGCATCGCTTTCCTGCTGCCCATAACCGCCTTTGGTCAATTGGAAAGCGGATATGCGATCAATACAATGGCGATGCCAGACAGATATGGGAAGGAAAAGATTCACGCGGAGCCTGCGAAGCGCTCTGGGATTTGGGCGCCGGTGACCAGATCTCCCGGATGATCGCGGGCGCGCTGGCCGATTGCGGCCAAGTCAAGGGTGCGGGTGACGTAAAGGCGGACAGGTATGTTTACCGTGTACTTGGGCGCGCCGTGCTGGGAGACCCGACTGGTCCCGAAACAGCCGTTCGTCTCGCCAAAAGCATGTATCCCCCCGATCCCTGGCAGTTGGACGCGCAGCTTTGGTACGTTGGCAAAAACTATTGCCACGCGAGCGGCCCGGATTGTGCACGATGCTACCTCGCGCCTCATTGCGCCTATGCGCTTGAGCACCGCGTTGGGTAGGTTTGGCCTGAGGAGGCGAGTGACTGATCGCCGTTCGGGACTGGAGAAACGCTCCATAGGAAGATAGAACACAGGCCTACCGGTAGCGCGCGCTGCGGCCGATCTTCCTCATGGCGAATCTCGCGACCACCCTTCGCGCCTTCCAGTCCCGCAACTACCGGCTGTTCTTCTCCGGCCAGGGGGTCTCGCTGATCGGCACCTGGATGACGCGCCTCGCCATGAGCTGGCTCGTCTACCGGCTTACCGGCTCAGCCGTCCTGCTCGGTATCACCGGCTTCACCAGCCAGATCCCGGCCTTCATCCTCGGCCCCATCGTCGGCGTCTGGCTCGACCGGTGGAATCGCCACCGCGTCATCGTCATCCTGCAGACGGTTTCCATGCTGCAGTCCTTCGCCCTCGCCGCGCTCGCGCTCTCCGGCGTCATCACAGTGTGGGAGATCATCGCGCTCTCGCTCCTGCAGGGCATAGTGAACGCATTCGAGATCCCCGCCCGCCAGTCCTTCGTGGTGCAGATGGTGGAAAAGCGCGAAGACCTCGCCAACGCCATCGCCATCAACGCGTCCATGGTCAACGCCGCGCGCCTCGTCGGCCCGGCAATTGCGGGAATGCTCGTCGCCACGGTGGGCGAAGGTTACTGCTTCCTGATCGACGGCATCAGCTACATCGGCGTCATCGTCGGCCTGCTGATGATGGACATCACGCGCAGGCAGCCGCAGAACCCGCGCAGGCACCCGATGCACGAACTGGCCGAAGGCTGGCGCTACGTCATCGGTTCGGCCGCCATCCGGTCTTTGCTCATTAACCTGGGACTCGTCAGTCTCTTCGCCATGCCCTATTCGGTGCTGCTGCCGATCTTCGCCAAAGAAGTCCTGCACGGGAATGCCAACACGCTCGGCTTTCTCAGTGCGGCCTCGGGCGTGGGAGCGCTGGTCGGCACCGTGACTCTCGCGATGCGAACCAGCGTCGTGGGCCTGCTCCGCGTCATCTCGGTCGCCACAGCGCTGTGCGGCATCGCGCTGGTCTTCTTCGGTATGTCGACGAACCTGTGGCTATCGCTCCTCTTGATGGCGCTACTCGGCTTCGGCATGATGCAGCAGATGGCCCCGAGCAACACGGTGCTGCAAACCGTAGTCGATGACGAAAAGCGTGGCCGCGTGATGGCGTTCTACTCGATGGCGTTCCAGGGCATGGCGCCGTTCGGAAGCCTGTTCGCCGGCAATCTTGCGGCGCATATCGGAGCGCCGAAGACGGTGGTCATCAGCGGCCTCGGCTGTATGGTGGCGAGCCTGTTGTTCACGCGGAACCTCAAAGCCATGCGCGATGTGGTGCGGCCGATATATCGGAAAATGGGGATCCTGCCGGAAGAGACGGGTGCGTAGCAGATACAACAACTTGACTCGAAGCCGAAATACCGATACCTTCTGTAACAGTCTCGAATTTGCCGCCCGGGCCTGAGGGGTGCCGGGAGGTGCTTCGCGGTAATCGTCACGGCGTCAAATTCCATCCGGGTGATTACGGCTAAAAACAGGGGGTTGTTAACGCTATGAGAACATCGGCCGTCATATTTGCGCTGTTATTGTTCGCATCGGCTGCGTTTCCGCAGAGCGATCGCGGTACTATCACCGGAACTCTTACAGACCCGGCAGGCGCAGTCGTCGCCGGCAGGGCCGTCATCGCAAGAAATACCCAAACCGGCGTTAATTATGAGAGCGCCAGTTCGGCCACCGGCAACTATACGATCTCCCAATTGCCGGCCGGCAACTATGACGTTTCGACCTCCGCACCTGGCTTCAAGAAATATACCCGCAGCGGCCTCACAGTGGAGGTTGCGCAAACCCTTCGTGTCGACATCGCCCTCGAAGTGGGCGCCGCCACCGATTCGGTCACAATTACCGCTGCAGCCACGCTCCTCAACACGGAAAGCGGCGACGTGCGCCACGATATTCGCTCTGAAACTCTGGACGATCTTCCGGTGATGGGTATCGGCGCGGGCCAGGCCGGCAGCGCCGGCATCCGGAATCCCAACGCGATGGTCAATTTGATTCCGGGCACGTTTTTTATTGCGAATTCCGAAGTCCGGATCAACGGCGCTCCCGACAACACCCAGTCGTTCCGAATTGAGGGCCAGGACGCCTCCAACACCGGCACCCCAGGCGTCGCCGCGCAGACACAGCCGAGCGTGGACGCGATTCAGGAAATTGCCATTCAGACCAGTAATTACGCCGCCGAATATGGGCAGGTGGGTGGCGGCGTCTTCAATCTCACCATGAAATCGGGAGGCAACCAGTTCCACGGGAGCGCCTATGAATATTTCGTCAACGAAGATCTGAACGCCAACCAGCCGTTTACCAATACGCCGCGGCCCCGCAACAGGAGAAACGATTACGGCTTCACCGCCGGTGGCCCGGTGTGGATTCCGAAAGTGTACAAGGGCCGCGACAAGACTTTTTTCTTCTTCAATTTTGAACAGTTTCGCGAAGCGCTCGGGATCAACACACAACTGGAAACGGTGCCTACAGCGGCGTACCGGCAGGGTAATTTCGCCACCGCCACCATCGGAAATCCCATTGGCACGGACCCGATCGGCCGTCCGATTTTCCAGGGAACGGTATACGATCCAACCACGAATGCCACGGCGCCAGATGGCCGCGTGTATCGCAATCCATTCCCGAACAACGTCGTCCCCTCCAGCCGTTTCGACCCCGTCGCCGTAAAGATTCAGAACCTGTTTCCGCAGCCGCTCGGGCCGAATGCCGGCGGCATCGTGAATAACTACGTTCCCAACATCCCTACCACGCGCGTGACACAGATTCCTTCCGTCAAGATCGACCAGGTGATTGGTAATAACGGGAGACTATCCGCCTTTTGGCAGCGCACGGAGACCACCGCACCCATTTCGGCGACCTTCGGACAAATCGACGGCCTGCCGGACCCCCTCGCCACGAATCTCGGAACGTTTCAGAATGCCCCGCTCTACCGGCTGAACTATGACCACACGCTGCGGCCGACGCTCCTGCTGCACCTCGGCGCGGGCTACCGCTCCAACTATTTCTTCGTGCCGACGGTTACCGAGCAGGGTGTGGTTCCGAACTATGACGCTTCGGCACAACTCGGATTGAAGGGAGGCATCACCAACACGTTCTTCCCGCCGTTTTCGGGATTGTGCGCGGGCTCCACAGTCAGTTCCTGCACCGGCCAGGGCGGGATGATGAATTTTGGCAGCGCGGCTTATGCCAACAACATCACACAGTCTCCCTCCTTCAACGCGAGCGTCACACTGGTCAAGGCGAACCACACTTATAAATTCGGCGGCGAATTTCGTACCGAAGGTTATCCCGGCCACGTGAAAGCGAACACCTCGGGAAGCTACGTATTTGCGGCGGATCAGACCAGCCTTCCCTACCTGAACGGAACCACCCTCGCGGGCGGCCAGACTCCGGGTTTCGGCTACGCCAGTTTCCTGCTGGGCTTGGTAAAGTCGGTGAGTATCTCGAATCCGGTGGACCCCCGCCTAGGCAAGAAGCAACTCGGATTCTATGCCCAGGACTCATGGAAAGTAGCCCGTACTCTGACCGTCGATTACGGGATGCGCTACGACTATTCCACCTACCTGCAGGAAGAACACGGGCGCAATCCGTATTTTTCGCCCACCACGCCCAATCCGGCGCTGGGAGGTATCCCGGGGGCATTGGCCTTCGAGGGGAACGGCCCCGGGCACTGCAACTGCAACTTCGCGCACAACTATCCACTCGCTTTTGCGCCACGGCTTGGCTTGGCTTGGCAATTCATCCCGCAGACAGCCCTGCGGGCGGGTTTCGGCATCGTTTATGCGGGCACGGAGAGCAATAACAACGCGAATACGGGCCTGGCCGGCTCGTCGAACTCGGTCAACCCGGCCAGCTTTGGCGCGACCGTGACCACACTGTCCGCCGGTATTGCAGGCGTCCCGTCGGTCTATCCGCCCGCATGGCCGAACCTGAATCCGAGCCAGTTAAACCTCTCGGGCACGCCGGCCGGCACCACCCCGCCAGTAGTTTTCATGGATCCGAACGCGGGCCGTCCGGCCCGGCAATATCAATGGAGTGTCGGCATCCAGCGTGAGATCTTCAGGAACTTCGCAGTAGACGTCTCATACATCGGCAACCATGGCATCTGGTGGTACGCGCCGGGGCTCACCAACATCAACTCGATCGACCCAGCCACGCTGGCCGCCGACGGCCTCAACATTAACAGCGCCGCAGACCGCGCGCTCCTGACCGGGCCTCTGAGCGCGGCGTTATCGCGCGGCTTCAAGGCGCCCTATGCCAGTTTCCCGCTGACCCAGACGCTGGCTCAGTCTTTGCGGCCTTTTCCGCAGTTCACCACGATCCTCGATTACTGGGCTCCGCTCGGCGATACCTGGTACAACGCGCTGCAGGTGAAAGCCACCAAGCGCCTGACCAACGGCCTGAGCTTCGTGAGCACTTTCGCCTGGCAGAAAACGCTCGATATCGGAACGGAGCGCGACGCCAACCCGGGCACGGCAGGCAATGCCCTGACCAACAATATCTTCAACCGCAGCAACAACAAATACATTTCGGGCTTCGACCAGCCGCTGGTTTTCAACATTTCCCTGACCTATACGACCCCGAAGTGGGGCTTCAATAAGTTCGTGTCATACCTGGTCCAGGATTGGACCTACGGGGCCTTCCTGCAATATGCGAGCGGCCTGCCAATCCAGGTACCCTACGCCAACAACAACCTCAACGCGCTGCTGTTCAATGCCATCCCGGGGACCGTGGGTTCCACCGGCACTTTCGCCAACCGCGTTCCCGGCGTACCGCTGTTCACCACGGACCTGAACTGTCATTGCTACGATCCGAGCAAGACGTTTGCACTGAATCCCGCGGCCTGGACCGATCCTCCCGCCGGCCAGTTCGGCAGTTCCGCGGCCTATTACAACGATTACAGGGCACAACGCCGTCCGGTGGAAAACATGAATTTCGGCCGCACCTGGCGGATCAGGGAAAAAATTACCTTCAACGTCCGGGCTGAATTCAGCAACATATTTAACCGCGCTTTCTGGAACAACCCGACCTTCGCCAATGCCACCGCGCCGCAGCAGCGCCAGGCGAACGGCAACACGCAATCCGGCTTCGGGTTCATCAACACGACGACGTTCAGCGCCTCGACCGGCCCCAATATTCTGCCGCGCCAAGGCGTCCTGGTGGCACGCTTCACGTTCTAAGTGCGAGCGCAAAAAGCGCGGTCGGTGGATCGCAGGATTGGGTGGAGAGACTATTCCCCGCCCAATCCTGCCTTAAGACACGCCCGCACAGCCGCCCGGTCCGAGCCTGAGAGTCGCCCGATCAATCGGACCTCATGCTGCAGGAGGGTGACAGGAAACAACCTGAAGTACGACGCCGCGTGCAAGCCCGCTTGCTTCCAATCAGTCAGCGCGCAATCGGTCGGGGTCAAAGGGTTCGGAACCTGGGTTGTGATCAGGCCAACTACTACATCCGGCCGGTGTTTATGGTAGACCTCGGTCGAGAGCACAACGGCGGGGCGTGTCTTGGTCAACTGCGCGCCGGGAACGCACCCACGACAACATCCCCGGGCTTCAACGATTCTCCAACTCCCGATCTTCAAAGCGCCGCAGCGCTGCTGCAGTCGCCTCGGCCAGATCTTCAGCACTCCAGGAGTCGGACCACTGCACGGTCCGCCCTCCCGCAAGATCAGCCAACTGGCACGCCCAGTCGAGCACCTTACCGGCTTCATCCGGCGGGAGTGCCCGGATAACGGTAATTAGAGATTCTTCCTGTGCACTGAGCACCATGGCTGTATTTTATACTGCCATCGCCCACGCCTTCCGATCGTTTCCCCCGTTACGTTGCGCACGCCACCGCCCGGTCATATGATGGATCGGGGCAGAATCCGGAATCCAAGCCCGGCGAATCGGCAGCCCGACCATCAAGGAGACTACATGAAGAAATCAGTACTTGCCTGCTTCGCCATCGCCGCGTGCCTATCTGCACCGGGCGCATTTGCCCAGAACCTCGACACCCCTATGAAAGGTGGCTACTCCATCTTCGACGGCACCATGGTCGATATGTCCATGCCCGCCATCGAGCAGGCTGCCAAGGATCATGCGGCGATTCTCTGGCCCATGGGCGTCATCGAAGAACATGGCCCCGCCCTGCCGACCGGAACCGATATCTATCAGTCTTATGCGCGCATGAAGCGGGTGAGTGAACTGCTGAAGGCCGACGGCATCAAGACGCTGGTCGCTCCGCCCATGTATTGGGGGCTGAACGAAGCCACTAACAGCTTCGGAGGATCTTTCAGCGTCCGCCCGTCCACCCTCAAAGCCCTCATTGAAGATACATTCTACAGTCTCCGCAAAGACGGTTTTGAGTACGTTTATATCATCACCGGACACGGCGACCGCATCCACAACCAGACCATCGTCGAGGCGGTCGACGCAGCGCGCTTTACTACCGGCATCCGCGGCTACGTCGTGATGAACGGCGCCCTTCGCGACCGGCTCGGACTCACGGGCAAGGAGCCCTATCTGCTGATCCAGCAGGACGCGCCCGCACCACCACCGCCGCCAGTCACCGGCGCCGCTACACGTCCGCAGTATATTGACGGTCATTCGGGCGGCGGCGAGCACGGCGGCATGTGGTACCTGTACCCGAATCTGGTGAACACGGATATTCTGAAGACGCTGAAGCCCACCAATTACGGCCCGGACGATCTGGCGGAGTGGCGGAAAGGCTGGAGCGACGCGCGCGCCAAAACGCCGCTTGGCTACTTCGGCGATCCCGCTTCGGCCGACCGCGCCCGCGCCAAGCAGGCTTTCGACCGCGATACCGCGTCGATCGCCGCCACTATCAAAGCTGACCTTGCCAAAAAGCAGAAGTAAGAAGAACGCGCCGGACTCGTTAAGAACCGGCGCATTACTTCAATGCGTCACTCAAAAATCACGTAGCCTTTTGAATTGGAAATATAGACCGCGCGGAATACGCTCACCGGCAGCAGCCCCGATACGCCGGTCTCTTCCACTCGCGGAATCGCCATCGCATCACCGCGCCAGAACGTACGCCCCTCGATCTGCAGCTTGCTGAAAATGGCGCCGACGTCGGTCGATCCCGACAACGTCAACATCCTGCTGTGCGCGAGGTCGCGGCCCTCCCGGCCGAATAATGTGACCCAGTTCGTGCCGGAATCGACGGCCAATTCGCCGAGACTCGTCGATACCACCGGCCTTCCGTGCAGGCTCCGGAACGGCACCTGCATTCCGTTGCCGCCGCGCTGCAGCGTCCCGAATTCCAGACGCCGCGCGTGCACGTCAAGCAGATAATCGAACCGGGATAAGAACTCCTGGCCGAGAATTCCCTGTACATCAGGCGCGATTTGGTGCACCACCTCCATGCCCGCAAACACAAACTGTTGCCCGTCCGCCCGCACCGATTCCAGCGTGACCTCCACGCCGTTGCATCCCTGCACCTGAATCACGCCGGCGGAGGAAGCAAGTTCGGACCGAAAAGTCGCCTTCAGTCCGATTGACCGCGCGAGCGCCGCGTCAATATGGTTGGACGTTGTCGCCGTGTCCACAAGAAATCGGTAAGGTCCATGGCCATTCACGTAAACTCCATCGACCACGGGACGGCCCTCGATCACGCGCATCTTCATGCCGGCGAAGAGCGGACACGCGACCAGGGCAACCAGGAAAGCGACGCTTCGCATCAGCCAGGCTGCCGTCCCCGATGCCGAAGGTCGCACGGACTCCATGGCCCAAGTAAATAACAATTGCGTTACGAATACAAGACAAATCGATGACTCGCATCTCGCTCACTCCGCGCCGAGCCGCCCGAGTGCCCACCGGGCATGCTCGGAAACGACCGCATCCGCCCCAGCCGCCAGCCTCTCCAGGGGCGCGCGGAACTTCGCCAAGCCCGAATTCCCCATCGCGATCGCCACGTTCCGCAAGAATCCCGCATACTTCGCCCGGCTCACCGGCGTCTTGCGGAATATCGCCCGGAATTCGTCTTCCGACAGGGACGCCATGCGCTCCAGCGGCGGGGCAAATTCCCGCGCCGCGAAATTGGGTTCGTTTGTTCTCACCGCTCGCCGGTTCCCCCCCCAGTTCCAGGGACACACGTCCTGACAAATGTCGCAGCCGAAGACGTTCGCTCCTATCTCAGCCCGCTGCTCCTCCGGGATCGCCCCCCGCAGCTCAATGGTGAAGTACGAAATACACTGCCTGGCATCGAGTTCCCAACGACCATCGGGCGACTCCACAATCGCCGCCGTCGGACACGCCTCGATGCACCGCGTACAGCTACCGCAACGGTCGGGTGCCGGACTCGCTTCAGGTTCCAACTGCAGCGTCGTCAGCAGTTCCCCCAGAAAGAACCACGACCCCACCTTTTGACTAATCAAACATGTATTCTTCCCGATCCACCCCAGCCCTGCATCCCGCGCCAGGGACCGTTCCAGCAACGGCGCGGTGTCCACACAGACGCGATATTGCATCGGCTGTATTTCCATCATGTTAGCCCCAAGTAATTCAAGCTTTGCCCGAAGAATTTGATGGTAGTCCCCGCCCCATGCATACCGCGAAATCCACGCCCGTTCCGGATCGGAAAACTCCGTAGATAGCGGCTCCGGCCCGTTATATACCAACCCCACGCAGATCACTGATCGAGCCCCCGGCAGCAACTCTTCCGGATGGTGACGGAGGTCGCCCCGCCGGTCGGTCAGGTAGCGTATTTCGCCAGCCAGACCTCTGTCCGCCCAGGAACGATAGCGCGCAAAGTCGCCCACCTCCCCGGCCGGCACGATTCCAACAAGTTCGAAACCGTACCCGAGCGCGGCTTTGCGGACGTATTCAGTTGTTATGGCAGCAGCCAAAGTAGATGCCCCAACCATGGTAACCCGATTCGCGGGAAGTAACCCGATTTCCGCCGCTAACTCACACACGGCACGGCTACTTACCATTCGCTTTCACAATTCCCGCCCCTGGCCGCCCCATTCGATTCCCGATTGCCCCATCCGACCCAAAATTGCACCACTTCACTGCTTTCCGGTCGGTCCGTCCACTCCCTTGTATTACCCTGAATAGACTAGTCGGAGATAGCTCAGTTTCCGCCCAGTTGCAACAGCGCACTGCAGTTACTCCTGAAGGGAAGCCCGAACGAAATGCACAAACCGATTAAATACGTCGAAAAAGCGGTCACCGTAGCAGCCGAGGGAGCCTGGCATATTTTTAACGCCTTCAACTCCATCCGGCCCAACCCCTCGTTCACGCCAAAATGGTCCGAAAAGCCCCTCCTGAAGTCCTGGGAAAAGCAGAAGCCGACGCTCGGCTGGCCCCGCACCACCGACTCCCTCTGTCCCAAATGCGTCCCCGACATTCGTAATAAGATCGTCAACGGCGAACTGCCCGTCGAAATTCTCCGCAATCAGAAGGCCGGCGAAATCAAGGCCCAGATCATTGAGCGCGACGGCAAGATCCTCATGGTGAAGGATTGCGAAATCCACGGTCACTTTGAGGACGTGATGGCGATCGACACCGCGTTTCTGGAACACATCGAGCGTGTGTTCCCCGGCCGCGACATCCGCGCCCACGCCGATAAGGACCTGCACAATCACGGCTCCAGCACTGTCACGCACGGCCGCGGTTCGGTCCTCACCATCGATCTCACCAACCGTTGCAACATGATGTGCGACCCCTGCTTCATGGATGCCAACCAGGTTGGTTTCGTCCACGAGCTCAGCTGGGAAGAAATCCAGACCATGCTCGACAACGCCATCACGATCAAACCGCGGCGGCAGATGTCGGTGCAGTTCTCGGGCGGCGAGCCCACGCTTTCGCCCCACTTCCTCGACGCCGTCCGCTACTCCCGCAAAGTTGGCTACAACAGCGTGCAGGCGGCCACCAACGGTATTGAATTCGCCAAGCGCCCCGATTTTTGCCGCCAGGCTGCCGAAGCCGGACTGCGCTACGCGTATCTGCAGTTCGATGGCATCGGCAACGCGGCCAATTCGCACCGCGCCGTCGGCAACCTGTTCGACGTTAAAATCCGCGCCATTGAAAACCTGCACTCGAACGGCGTCGACATCGTCCCCGTCATCACGCTCATCAACGGCGTGAATAACGAGCAGGTGGGCCGCGTGATTCAGTTCGCGCTCGACAATCCGAAGAAGATCTCGTTCCTTTCCTTCCAGCCTGTGTCCTTCACCGGCCGCGATGAAGAAGTGACGACGGAACGCCGCGAGGCCCAGCGCTACACACTTTCGCACCTCGCGCACGACGTAAAGAATCAGGTCGGCATGGGCGAACCCACACGCGACTGGTTCCCCATCTCCTTCATGAGCACGTTCTCCGATTGGGCCGACCTTGTTCACGGGCCTAACGCCGAATGGGGCCAGCTCAGCTGCGGCTGTCATCCGAACTGCGGCATCGGCATGGCCGTCATGATCGACAAGGAAACCAAGGAATTCCGCCCGGTCACTCAGTTCCTCAATGCCGAACAGCTAGCCAAGGATGTGGCCGCCGTCAACGACGCCGCCCGCAGCAAGAAGCTTTCGGTTATCGGCGTGGCGCTCTCGCTGCTCCGCAACTACGATCCTTTCCAGGCTCCCAGCACCTTCAAACTCACTGACCTTTTGCAGAAGTTCGATAAGTGCTTCGGCGCCACGGGCCGTAACTATGGCAAGGTCACAGGCGACCGGACTTTTGACGATATCGAGAAGCGCCGCAGGGACCGCTGGAACTTCCTCTTTATCGCCGGCATGTGGTTCCAGGATCTGTTCAACTACGATTTCCGCCGCACCGAACAGTGCATCATCCCCTACGCAACGCAGGAAGGCGAAATCAGCTTCTGCGCATATAACACGGGTGTGGGCTGGCGCAATATCGTGGAGAAGATGCATATGACGGCCACTTTGACCAAGTGGTACGAAGAGAAGGGCAAGCACGAGATCTTCGCCGGTAACAAGAAGGTGCCGCTGGCGACGCTGCAACATTCGCTGATTCTGGATCAGGAAGCGGTGGACGCCGACATTCAGCACGATCTGGATTCGCAGGGCATCGCGAAGACGGCGCGTGAAGAGAAGATCCGGGCCCGCAACGCCAACATGGCGAAGAAGGCTGCGGAAGATGCGCAGATGGCGAAGCTCTATCGCGAAGTGGTTCTGAAAGAGAAACCAGCCGAAGCGGGCTTCGTTCCGCTTGGCGCTCTGGGCGGCATGAAACCGGCAGCCCCGAAGCCGGCGCCGGCGAGCGAAGACAAGCGCGAAGAAGTCAGCAGCTTCGGTGACTAACTCCGAACGACAGACTTGAGTAAGGCAGAAAGCCGTCGGGAAACCGGCGGCTTTTATGTTTGGCTGGCCAACATCCATTCGACTGGGTAGAGGAACAACCATGTCCGACTGGCAGCCTCGGCGCTATAAAGACTACGAATGGATCGTCGCCGACCCCGAACTTCTTGGCGGCAAACCAGCCATTCGCGGTACTCGTCTTTCAGTCGCCCTTATACTCGAATGCCTCGCTAACGGCATGTCGCTCGACGATATCGACGAATCGTTCCACCACGCGTTCCCGCACGCGGCGCTGCCCGAAGTTTTGGGCTCATCGGGGATTTTAGTGGGCAGGGCCGGATAATGGGCGGGTGCAAGACCGAGAGCTGTATGCGCAGATTCTGGGAGTACGAGAGCCCTGGCGGG
>Ga0209698_10004290_pt1 | contig 15656 bp, 15 predicted proteins | sample LitLauG_LLR_2012_FD_187203 | JGI IMG/M metagenome (GOLD analysis project Ga0209698, IMG submission 187203) | Freshwater sediment microbial communities from Pennsylvania, USA - Little Laurel Run_MetaG_LLR_2012 (SPAdes) (version 2) | ecosystem: Environmental > Aquatic > Freshwater > Creek >...
CAGGAATGACAACGAGTGTGAGGAGGGCTAGGCTTTCCCGGCCTCTCCGGCCAGTGTGCGAACGATTTCTTTGAACACATGGCCACGGTGCTCGTAGTTTTTGAATTGATCGAAGCTGGCGCAGGCCGGGGCCAGCAGGACCACGTCTCCGGGCTGGGCCACGGCATGGGCTTTGCGGATGGCGTTTTCCAAGGTCTCGGCGTGGACGACTTCAGCTTTGACTTGCGATTCGATTTTCGCCGCCGCTGCGCCGATCGTGTACACGCGCTTCACCCGCTGCCGGAGCAAGTCGTTGAGCACGGTGTAGTCGCTGCCTTTGTCTTTGCCACCGAGAATCAGGTGAATGTTGGCAGGGAATGACTCCAGGGCCTTGATGGTTGCATCTACGTTGGTCGCCTTGGAGTCGTTGTAGTAGTCGACGCCGCGGATCGTGCCGACGAACTCCAGGCGGTGCTCGACCGCCTTGAAGTCGCGCACCGCCTGGCGGATCTTCTCCGGAGCACAACCCATCAGAACGCCCGCGCACACCGCCGCCAGCACGTTCTCGAGATTGTGCGCGCCTTTGAGGGGAATCTCGGAGACTTGCAGAATCTCGCGCTGTCCGGCTGCGTCTCTGAAAAGGACGTTCCCTTCCCGCACCCACGCGCCTCGCTCAACCTCTTTCAGACGGCTAAACCAGAAGACTTGCGCCCGCGTCCGCGCGGCCATGGTCACGCACGTCGGGTCGTCGGCGTTGAGCACGGCGAAGTCGCTTCCCTGCTGGTTTTCAAAAATGCGCGCTTTCGCATCCGCGTAGACTTCGAAAGTGCGGTGCCGATCCAGGTGATCGGGGGTAACGTTCAGCACGACGGCGATCTTCGGGCGGAAGGTCTGTATGGTCTCCAGCTGGAAACTCGAGATTTCCAACACAATGACCGTCTCCGGGTTGGCCCGCTCCGCCAGAGAAATCGCGGGAGTTCCGATGTTGCCGCCGACCAGCGCCGGGAATCCGTTGGCGGTCATGATCTCGCCCGCGAGCGTGGTGGTGGTGGTCTTGCCGTTCGATCCGGTGATGGCGACGATCGGACCGGGCAGGAACTGCGCGGCTAACTCGACCTCGCCAATGACGCTCTCACCCAACGCCCGCGCCTGCACCAGCGGAGGCGCGTCGACGGGCACGCCCGGACTGACCACAATTAAATCTTGCCCGCGAAAAGTCCTGTCGCCATGGCCACCGGTCTCGACCGTAATTCCATGATCGAGCAGCACCGGAATCTCGTTCCGCAGTTCGTCGCCGCTCTTGGTGTCGGACACTGTCACGCGAGCCCCGTGCTTCTTCAAGAACAGAGCCGACGCCACCCCGGACTTGCCCAGGCCGACGACCAGCACGCGTTTGTTGTTTAGTTCCATCGAATCCATTTCACCACAGAGTGACAGAGACGCCGAGGAATTCAACATCGTTGGCCACGGATCGCCACGGATTCTCACCGATCAAATACTTGAAACAATCAAAAGTCTCATCCGTGTCGATCCGCGTAAATCCTTGGCCAGAACTCCTAGCGCAGTTTCAGCGTCGTCAGTGCGAACAGCGCGAATACCAGCGACGCGATCCAGAAGCGCACGATGATCTTCGACTCTGACCATCCTAGCAACTCGAAGTGGTGATGGATCGGTGCCATCTTGAAGATGCGCTTCTTGCGCAGCTTGTACGAGCCCACCTGCAGAATCACTGAGACCGCCTCGATCACGAATACGCCGCCGATGAACGGCAGCAGCAGTTCCTGCTTGATGATCACCGCGACCGTGCCAATGGCGCCGCCCAGCGCCAGCGATCCCACGTCACCCATGAAAACCTCTGCGGGATGCGCGTTGTACCAGAGAAATCCGATCGATGATCCCACCATCGCTCCGCAAAAAATGGTTAACTCGGCAACCTGCGGCATGCGCTGCAGTTCAAGATAAGTTGCAAACGTCGCATGACCGCTGACGTAGGTGAGCACGGCCAGCGCCCCTGCCGCGATGACCGTGCAGCCGATCGCGAGGCCATCGAGGCCGTCGGTGAGATTCACCGCGTTGCTCGAAAACGTGATTACCAGCGCCACAAAAGCAATGAATGGCACGAACGCCAACGGCCATAGCTGGGGATGGCGTTCCAGGCTCCCCACCACAAGATCGGGATGAAACTGCTTGAAGAAGGGCACGATCAGCCGGGTGGAGTACATGCCGTACGTCTGCATAGCGATAAGCATCGATGCGATTACGATGCCGGTCGCGATCTGCAGTCCCAACTTGGCGCGAGCCGTGAGACCGAGGTTGCGGCGACGCGTCACCTTGGTGTAGTCGTCGGTGAATCCGATCGCGGCGTACGCGCACGTGGAAAAGACGGCAATCCATATAAAACGATTGCCCAGGTCCGCCCATAGAAGTGTGGGGACGACGATGGCAATCACGATCAGCAATCCGCCCATGGTGGGGGTGCCCGCCTTTTTCTGGTGCGCCTTGGGACCCTCTTCGCGGATGTACTGCCCGATCTGAAAATCGTGCAGACGGGCGATGACCAGCGGGCCCACAATCAAGGCGGTAAACAGGGCGGTCAGGCTGGCGAATGCCGTGCGGAAGGTGACATAACGAAAGATGCGGAAGGGCGCAACATAATGTTGCAGCTTGACGAACAACAGCCAGTAGAGCAATCAGCCTCCGACTACAGCAATCAGCATTCAGCAATCAGCATTCAGCCGCCAGATTGGCTGATAGCCACGTTATCGCGGATCAACCCTTAACTAGGACTCGGATTCCTCTCAGCTACGCCATCGCGCCTCACTTGCCACGTCTCAAACGCTTTTTCGAGCTTCACGCCCCGCGATGCCTTCAGCAATACGACATCGCCGTCGCGCGTTTCACGGGCCAGCCATTCGCCAGCTTCCTCAGGCGTGGGGACGAAGACAGCCGAGGTTCCCGCGTGCTGCGCGCTTTCCACCATCGCCTGAGCCCGGCCGCGGACTCCCACGAGAATATCAATCTTCCGCTCGGCGATATGCTGACCCGCACCGCGATGCATTTCTTCCCCGGCTGGCCCGAGTTCGAGCATCTCTCCGGCGACTACAATACGACGCCGGGCTGGCATTGCTGTTAAAGCATCTACCATGGCGTTGAGCGCCTTCGGATTGGAATTGTAGCAATCGTTGATGACGGTGATGTTACCCAGTTGGACAACCTGCCCGCGCTTGTCAGCGGGCACAAGAGTCGCCAGCGCGCTCACTGCATCTGACAATTTGAGACCGCGAGCCAGGCCGACGGCCACCGCTGCCAGTGCATTCAGAATGTTGTGCTCGCCCACTAGCGGCAAACGGGCATGCTCGTGCCCGCCCGCGGTGACAACATCGAACTTCGAGCCTTGCAGTCCGCAGGACTCCACGTTTTCCGCCCGGACATCGGCGGTCGCTCGCGTTCCGTAAGTAATGACCTTGCCCGCGAGGTCGCGGCTGAACTGTGAAACGTATTCGTCATCGGCATTCAGGATGGCGGTTCCACTGGTGGGAAGCGATTCGATCAGTTCGTATTTCGCGCGGGCGATGCCAGCCAGTGAATCGAAAAACTCCAGGTGCACGGGGGCGACGTTGGTAACTACTCCGATCTCAGGTTGAGCGATCTTCGCCAGCGCGCGAATCTCTCCCGCGTGCGACATTCCCATTTCAATTACCGCGACATCGTGTTCCGGTTCGAGCTTCAGCAACATGAGCGGCAGGCCGAAATGGTTGTTGAAGTTGCCTTCCGACTTGAGCACGCGGAACCGCGCGCTCAGAACGTGGGCGATCGCTTCCTTGGTAGTTGTCTTCCCTGCTGACCCGGTAACGCCGATCAGAGGCTTGCCCCAGAGTTTACGCACCGCGGTGGCCAGCGTTTGCAGGGCGACCAGCGTGTCGTCGACAGCAAGCAGGCGGGCAGAGTCCGGATAACGATGTGATTGATCCTTGCGCACGACTGCTGCAACCGCGCCTTTTTCCAGCGCCTCGCTTACGAAGTCGTGGCCGTCGAATCGTTCTCCTTTGACCGCAAAGAAGAGGTCGCCCGCGCGGATCGTGCGCGAGTCGATCGAATAGCCAGCCGCCACTTCGTTGCTGCGAGACGCTGCCGCGGCGGAAATGAATTCAGCAGCTCTTGAGAGTGGCAGCTTCATGCCGGACGCCCTTTGGCGGAGCACTCGAATCCGGCGGCGCGCAGCGCTTCGCAGGCCACTTCGACATCATCAAACGGGCGAGAGCCCTCCCGCGTCACTTGCACTCTCTCATGTCCCTTGCCCGCGAGCAGTAGGATGTCGCCCGCCCGTGCCAGGCCGATCGCATGGGCAATCGCTTTGCGGCGATCCACTTCTACGCGATAAGCGACGCCGGTCTTCTGCAGCCCGACGAGCGCGTCGTTGATGATCGCGAGCGGATCCTCACTGCGGGGATTATCGGAGGTCAGCACCACGAAATCACTGCCGCGCCCGGCCGCCTCGCCCATCAGCGGACGCTTGGCCCGATCACGATCTCCGCCGCAGCCGAACAGCGTGAGGACTCGACCTCGGGGGTCCGCTCGCGTCACAAACTCGCGGGCTAGCGCCGTGAGATTGCGCAGCGCGTCGTCGGTATGAGCATAGTCAACCACAACTGTAAATGGCTGGCCGCAGTCGACCCGCTGAAACCTGCCCGGGACGTGCGTGAGCGACTCGACCCCGCCGGCAATCGCCGTCGGAGTGCAACCCCGCGCGTAACATGCAGCCGCCGCCGCCAAAATGTTGTAGACATTTACACGCCCGATAAGAGGAGAGAAGACGGCGATCTTTTCCTCTGGAGTAACAATGTTAAAGCGCGTACCGCGAGGGCTGATGTCGACGTTCGCTGCATGGAAGTCTCCGCGCTCCCAACCATAGGTCAACACAGCGGAACCGTGCTTCCGGCTGAACTCGGCCAACTTCGCGCCGTGCTCGTCATCTAGGTTCGTGACGGCCGCGCGCGGCGCATCGGTGCCGCATCCTTCAAAGAGCGCTTGCTTGGCGGCGAAGTACTCGTCCATCGTTTTGTGATAGTCGAGGTGGTCGCGCGTCAGGTTGGTGAATACGGCCACGTCGAACGGGATTCCGAATACGCGCTGCTGGGCCAGAGCGTGCGAGGAGACTTCCATCACGGCGTCGGTGGCGCCTTGTCCCAGCGCCTCGTTGAAGATGCGGGCCAGTTCGAGCGCTTCCGGCGTGGTATGCGGAGCGGGGCAGACGCGGCCGGCTACGTGATATTCGATCGTGCCTATGAGTGCGCTCTTTCGTCCAGCCGCGGTAAGAATGGCCTCGATCAGGAATGCGGTCGTACTCTTTCCGTTGGTGCCGGTTATTCCGGCTACCGCGAGCCGTTGGCCTGGTCGCTTGTAGAAATTCTCGCTGACGCGCGCCAAGGCACGCCGACCGTGAGGCACGACGGCCCACGCCACTCCCTCGCGCTGTGGCTCGACCGAGGAGTCGGTCACCACCGCCACCGCCCCGGCTTGAATGGCGCGGTCAATGAAGCGGTTGCCATCGGACGTCTCGCCGCGCATGGCCACGAACACAGATCCGGGCTTCACCTTGCGCGAGTCGTATTCCACACTATTGACGTCCGGGTTCCCGCTCTGCGCAAGAACCTCTGCGCCATCCAGCAAGTGTTGGAAGGTCATTGCTGGAAATTATAGGGCACAGGGAGACGGACGTGGCTGGAAGACGGTCATGCGGCTTGCGATTGCGCGTAACAGCGATTACCAAGGTCATCTTCGATCGCTCGCCATAGCGCGCTACATTACCTTTATGAGCACTGGAACCGGCCACGCAAAATACCGTTGCGCGCAGTGTGAGCAACCGGAAGACAATTGCGAGTGCGAGAAATATTGCTGCCTGTGCCAGGCCGCAGTCGACATACGCATTTGCTCCGACGGCCTGATGTATTGCGAACCCTGCCGCAAAGCCTGCGACTACAAGACGTCGGACTGACGTCCGACTAAGGCAGTCCTGCTACACTTTTCTCGCGCCCCTTTCTCACCGGATTCCAGCTTCAACGTTTTCACCTTCGGAGGAGATTCTTGGCCTACATCCAATTTCTTGGCGCCGCCGGCACCGTCACCGGCTCCAAGCATCTGATTAACACAGGAGATCCTTCCGGCAAGAGCGGATTGCAGGTTCTGATCGATTGCGGGCTCTTTCAGGGGCAGAAAGACTGGCGGGAGCGCAACTGGCGCGACACTCCGGTTCCGGCAAAAGAAATCGACGCGGTCATTCTGACCCACGCGCATCTCGACCACTGCGGGTGGATTCCGCGCTTAGTCAAGGAAGGATTCCGCGGGCCCATCTATGCCACGCCACCCACGATTGATTTGTGCGGGATCATCCTTCCCGACTCCGGCCACCTGCAGGAAGAAGACGCGAACTTCTACAACAAAACGAAAAAGTCGAGGCACGATCCGGCCCTGCCGCTGTACACCTTCGAAGAAGCGCAGAGTTCGCTGCAGTACTTCAGGCCGGCACAGGTGGGCCAGACGGTTTCGCTCTCTCCCGAACTCTCGTTCCACTTCGTGCGCGCGGCGCACATTCTGGGATCTTGCATGGCCGAAATTTTCCTGAACGCAAACGGGCAAGGCCGGCGCCTGCTGTTTACCGGCGACATCGGCCGCGTGCAGGATCACAAAGTCGCACCGGGGAAGGTCGTACATTCCGGTCCGGCGGAAGGCGAGATCGCCGATCTTGTGGTGATGGAGTCGACGTATGGGAACCGCGCGCATCCCAAGGAAGATCCGCTGCCAGAGTTGGCAGGGCTTATTGCAGCCACAGCCAGGCGAGGAGGCAGCGTTGTGGTGCCGGCATTCGCCATTGAGCGCACGCAGAAGTTCGTGTTCATCGTCAAACACTTGATTGAGTCGGGGCAAATTCCGCGCCTGCCGGTTTTCTGCGACAGTCCCATGGCCATCAAGGCCGTCGAGATTTTCCTCAAGCACGACGAAGAGTACAGCGAAGAAACGCGCAACATGATCCGGACATATGGCTCGCCGCTGGAGTGGCCGGGCTTCACGTTTGCTTCGACGCCGGAAGAGTCGAAAAAGATCAACGCGGTCGTGACTCCGTCAGTCATCATTTCGTCCAGCGGGATGGTGACCGGCGGGCGCATTCTGCATCATCTGGCGCAGCGCTTGCCGGAACCGAAGAACCTGGTGCTCTTCATCGGCTTCCAGGCGCCCGGCACGCGCGGGTTCGCCATCAAGAGCAAATCAGATGAAGTAAAGATCTTTGGGGATTTGGTGCCCATTCGGGCTCAAGTAGCCGCGCTCGAGCAGTTCAGCGACCACGCCGATCCGCCGGAACTCCTGCAATGGCTGCGCACGTTTGGGAATCGGCCTGCTTCGACGTATCTGGTTCATGGAGAACCTGACGCTTCGGGGCAACTGCGCGACTTGATGGAGAAAGAGTTGGGATGGAAGGTTCAGGTGGCGCAGTATTTGGAGAAGGTCGAAGTGAACTGAACGATGCATGATTGGAACGAAAACTTCGCGGATCTGCAGGGGCAGGACATCCACGGGTTGTTGACTCGCGGCATGCCCGAGGACATGGTGGCGAAAATAAAGCTCTTGTGTGTTGCCTACCGGGACGCGCCATCTGAAGAACGAACCACGATGAGGACGGGGCGTCGGAGCCATCCAGCTTAGGTCCTGCTGATTTTCAGTTCGCACATGGCAACTGTTGCGATGCAACAGAAGGACAAAGCGGCGCTAGACCTTGCCGTAATCGCTTTCGATCTTTCGGACATCATGAGAATCGACTATCGAGACGCTTTTGGTCACGTTGGACAGCTGGCGTTCGCAGCCAAGGAGTGCGGCGTTGATCTAATTGATCGAGTGCGAGCGCTAGTCCACGAGATTTTCACCCCGACTCATGGACATGCTTACAGCTCCAAGACTTCCACGTGTCGTGCGAGACACTGAAGGCAACATGGCTTTTTGGAATCCTTGGCGAAAGCAGTAGTTTTGTTTTTCTACGACAGACTGCCGAATCGCGCTAAGGCTTCCAGCTTTCCGGCGGCGGCGCCGGAGTCGATCGACTTTGCCGCCAGCGGGATCGCGTCGGCAATGTGATCTGTTCTTCCCGCGGCAACCAGCGCAGCAGCCGCGTTGAGCAGGACCACATCGCGGCGCGGCGACTTTTCTCCGCCCAGAACCGCGCGAATGATGGCTGCATTCTCCACCGCGTCGCCGCCGGCGATGTCTTCCAGCGCGGCACGCTTCATTCCGAACTCCTCTGGCTCGATTTCATACGTTCGCACTGAGCCCTCGCGGGCTTCGGCCACTCGCGTTGGGCAGGTGATTGAGATCTCGTCCAAGCCATCCAAGCCGTGCACCACGAGGGCGCGCCGCAGTCCGAGCATGCTCAAGGCCTCTGCCAACTTCTCCACCAAGTCGAGCGAATAGACGCCGACCAGCTGCCCGGAAGCTCGGGCGGGATTGGTCAGCGGGCCGAGCAGGTTGAACATCGTGCGCATGCGCAACTCGCGGCGCACCGCCTGCACCTGCTTCATGGCGGGATGCAGATTGGGCGCGTATAGAAAACATATGCCCACCTCGCGCAGGCATTGCGCGGCACGCTCAGGCGAAAGCTGGATGTTCACGCCCAGGGCTTCGATCACGTCGGCAGAGCCGCACTTGGAGCTGATGCTGCGATTGCCGTGCTTGGCCACGCGCACGCCCGCTCCGGCGGTGACCAGCGCCGTTGCAGTTGAGATATTGAAAGTGCCGCTGGCATCACCACCGGTGCCGCAGGTGTCGACCAACGCGGAGTCATCCGGGAACTCCTCGACCAGAGCATCGCGGCCCGTGCCACTGACGGCGAGCGCGTCGGTTGCGCTTGCACGTTCAATCGGTAAGGACGAGGCCGCCGCGCGGATCGCCTCGGCAAAGCCCACGATCTCCTCAACCGTCTCGCCTTTCATGCGCAGGGCGATGAGCAGCGCCGCGATTTGCGCGTCCGTACACTTGCCTGTCAGAACTTCGGACATCACGGCGCGAGCCTCGTCGCGGCCAAGCGACTGGCTATGGTGGGCAAGGCGATGGAGCGCGTCGAGGATCATGCGTCAGGTGGCATTGTAAGGCATAGCTTGCGCTGCTGACTGGAGAGCAGGCGGCTGATTTCGACAGTTATGACCGGCGCGACTAAAATAGATGGCACCCCAGATATACGTACGAAAAAAGAAGATGATCGAGTTCGATTTGTTCCAAGTCGAGGCTGGCTGGGCGCATGCGAATATCAGTGCCGGTGATGGAAAGCTAGCCATCAGCGCGAGCTATACTCCGACGGATTCGGTCCGTGACTTCGTTGATGCCGTTGCTAGCCTCCAGACCGCTGCGTCGGCTCACTGCTGTTGGTTTCAAGAACCCGGAGAGATGCATTGGCAATTCTTGCGGTTTGAAAGAAATGTGGAGGTGAAAGTTATCCACTTCAGCGGTGTGCGGATGCCGAAACGACATGGACCCGACGGGACCACCGTATTCAAAGCAGACGCAACATGGCTTGATTTTGCGACACAGGTTCTTCGAGCCTTGGTCAGGGTGCGCCGTTCACTCGGCGTCGACGGTTATGAACGCGAGTGGCGACGCCCGTTTCCACAAGAGGCGTGCGACAAGCTAGAATCCGCTATCCGGTTGGAGACATCCCGGTCTTCTGCACTTCCGCCCACCGGATAACTTCAGAAATCGCGATGCACGCTCATCAGCGGCATTTTTCTAACGAGCCTTAGCTCTTCAGCGCGTCTGTTCGAGACAGGCGCGGCAGAAAATAGTCGCGCCAGTCTTCCGGCAGTGCTGGGGAGTTGATGGCTTTCTCAAGTAAAGCGTGATTGTATTTCTCTTTAACAAACAGCCGGTTCATCTCCGCGATCGTGATCGCTTTCTGATCGTGGCTCAGAAACTCGAAAGAGTCGCCGGCGGCCACCGTGCCTTCCTGCTCCACGGAGAAATAGAAGCCGCTGCGGCCGCTGTGCAGAAAGCGTTCCAGCATGTCGTCGCGCTGAAACTTTGCCGCCAGCTTGTAGCAGGGCATGCGGGGCTGGCGCACCATCACAATCGCTGAGCCGATTTGAAGACGATCTCCGATGTGTAGCTCGCTCTCGGTCAGACCCTCGGTCGTAAAGTTTTCCCCAAACATGCCAAAGGGCAGGTCCATGCCGGGCAATTCCTTCTTCCAAAACGCGTAGTGCTCGGACGGGTAACCGTACACCGCCTTGTATGGGCCTCCGTGAACGCTGAGATCGGCCTGCCGGTCGCCGTCCAGGTTCAGTGTGCGTAATTGGATCGGTCCAGACACGGGCTGCTTGAAGATTCCGGTATTGATGGTGGCGCCCTTGTAGAGCGCGAGGCGCGGGCGCGCAACGTTCAGCGAGATCAGCGTCATCAGTCCCCCACGATCGGCTAACTGATTCGATCTGAAAGTTGGATGTTTCGCGGATCGAAAAGGCGCACGATTGCTGGATTGACATCGCCTTCCTTATCGGGACTTTTGGATCGGAAAAAGCCGACGATGTTTGCCCTAGTCTCTGTCTCTTCTATAAAATCATTGGTTTGCTGCCCGCAGTGCGACGCCGCAAGCAAGATCCTTCCGATTCTTAACTGAAGAGTCATCATCTATGAAAATTCATGAGTACCAGGGAAAAGCAATTCTCAAGAAGTATGGTGTGACTGTGCCGCGTGGTGCGATGGCCGGCTCGCAGGATGAGGCCGAGTCAGTTGCCAGGGAACTATTCAGCTCCGGTGCCACGGGAGTCGTGGTCAAGGCGCAGATTCACGCCGGAGGCCGCGGCAAGGGCGGTGGAGTGAAGATCGCCAAATCGGTGAACGAAGCCGGCGAACTGGCCGCCAAGATGCTGGGCATGAAACTGGTGACGCACCAGACTGGCCCGGAAGGTCGCATCGTGCGCCGCCTGCTGATCGAGGAAACGCTGCCCATCGAAAAGGAACTTTATCTGGGAATTCTGGTTGACCGCGCCGAGGGCAAACCTGTTTTTATGGCTTCGGCTGCGGGCGGAATGGAGATCGAGCAAGTTGCGGCGGAGAATCCCGACGCGATTCTGAAGCAGCACATCGATCCCGGCATGGGCCTGGAGGCTTTCCAGGCACGCAAGATTGCATTCAAGCTCGGCTTGAAGGCGCAGCAGATTAACCCCGCGGTGCAGTTTCTGACCAGTCTTTATAAGGCTTTTCTCGATACCGACGCTTCCCTGCTCGAGATCAATCCTTTCATCACCACTACCGATGGGCGCCTGTTCGCGCTCGACGCCAAAATCAACTTTGACGACAACGCGCTGTTCCGGCATTCCGACCTGCGCGAGTTGCGCGACATCACCGAGGAAGATCCGCTGGAAGTCGAGGCCTCCAAGTACAGCCTCAACTACATCAAGCTCGACGGCAACGTGGGCTGCATGGTCAACGGCGCCGGTCTGGCGATGGCCACGATGGACATCATCAAGTACGCGGGCGGGATGCCGGCAAACTTTCTCGACGTGGGCGGGGGAGCCAGTTCCGAACAGGTGGCACATGCGTTTGAAATCCTGCTCAGCGATAAGAACGTGAAAGCGGTGCTGATCAATATTTTCGGCGGCATCCTGCGCGTCGACACTCTGGCCACGGGCGTGGTCGAAGCCGCGCGCAAGACCAACATCAAGCTGCCGATCGTGCTGCGGCTCGAAGGGACGAACGTCGACGAGGGCAAGAAGATTCTGATGAACTCGGGATTCAACTTCGTCGTCACCGACACGATGAAGGATGCGGCCGATAAAGTCGTCGCCGCGGCGCAGGGCTGAACGTTTTGGTTAGAAGCGAGGACTTTTCTTTATGGCAATCTTAGTTGATAAGAATACGCGGTTGGTCGTCCAGGGCCTCACGGGCCGTGAAGGCACATTTCATGCGAAAGCCAGCGCGGCCTACGGCACGCAGATCGTCGGCGGAGTGACGCCGGGCAAGGGCGGCACTACCCACGAGGGCTGGCCGATTTTCAACACGGTGCGCGACGCAGCCGACAAAACCGGCGCCAACGCCACTGTGATTTTTGTGCCGCCGCCGTTCGCCGCCGACGCCATCATGGAAGCGGCGGATGCGGAGATCGACCTGATCGTGTGCATCACCGAGGGCATTCCGACCCTCGACATGGTCAAGGCGTGGGAATTCCTGCAGGACCGGCGCTCGCGGCTGATTGGGCCGAATTGCCCGGGGATTATTTCGCCGGGCAAGTGCAAGATCGGCATTATGCCAGCTTCGATTCACAAAGAAGGACCGATCGGCATCGTTTCACGCTCGGGCACGCTGACCTACGAGGCCGTGCATCAACTGACACAGCGCGGCATCGGACAATCGACTGCGATTGGCATTGGTGGCGATCCGATTATCGGCACGAATTTTATCGACGCGCTGGACCTGTTCAACCGTGATCCGGAAACCGAGGCCGTCATCATGATCGGCGAAATTGGTGGCAACGCCGAGGAGACCGCTGCCGAATTCGTGAAGACTCATATGAAGAAGCCGGTGGTGGGATTCATTGCCGGGCAGACCGCCCCTCCCGGACGCCGCATGGGGCACGCGGGAGCGATCATCTCTGGTGGCAAGGGCACGGCTGCGGAGAAGATCAAAGCACTGGAAGCGTGCGGAATTCGTGTGGCGAAGTCGCCCGCGGCGATTGGGGAGACCCTGGCGGCGGCCATCGGAGTAAGCGTTTAAGTACCGGGCGTTTGTACCGAGGACAGGGAAAAAGCAGGTTCCTCGTACGCGCGAAATGACAACCTTCCATGAACGACAAGCTTTTTAAAGATGTCAGATTCAGATCTCTTCACGCCGCAGTTCCGCCGCACGAGTTACTATTACCGGCCAACGACTGACGACCAAGGACTATCGACCGAACTATGAAAACTCTGCAACGCACCTTCACCATAGTTAAACCTGACGCCGTGCGAAAGAATGCTGTCGGCGACATCATCGAACAATTCGAGAAAAACGGATTCCGCATCCTGGCCATGAAGATGCTGGAAATCTCCAAACATCAGGCCGAGCAGTTTTATGCCGTGCACGCCAGCCGGCCGTTTTTCAATACGCTCACCGACTTCATGTCGAGCGGGCCGATTGTGGTACTGGCGCTGGAGAAAGAGAACGCGATCGCTGACCTTCGCAAACTTATGGGCGCGACCAACCCGGCCCAGGCGGAGGAAGGCACGATCCGAAAGAAGTGGGCGACCAACATCGAGCACAATGCCATTCACGGCTCGGACGCAGAAGACACAGCGCGGTTCGAGCTGAGCTTTTTCTTTGCGGGATATGAATTAGCTAAGTAGCGCCGCCGTCTCGGCGGCTATTGCGAGCGCCTGCCCCGATCTTGTCGAGGGGGCATCTTGCCATCGCGGCCGGAGCGTGCGACACGAGGTCTTACGGAGCTCTTCCATGCCCATGGTTCAGATCACAATGCTCTCTGGCCGAACTGCCGATCAGAAGCGCAAGATCGCAAAGCGCATAACGGATGCGTTAGTCGAAGAAGCAGGGGCGCGGCGGGAAGCGATCGTAGTCGCCTTCCACGAAGTGTCGAAAGAGAGCTACGCCTCGGGCGGCGAGCTGATGATCGACAAAACACCCAAATAGTAGTACCCCGCTGCGTACGGCTGTAACAGATATCCCGCTCTTCGAGGTTTATACTGCACTCGAAGCGAGGAGCTACATCATGAAAACGTGGACAGTGGCCGCTGCTCTGCTTTTTGTGTGTACATACGGCGCGGGGCAAACAGCAAGAAAACCCTGCGAAGAGCTCAAGGCCGAAATCGCAAAGAAGCTGGACGCGAAAAACGTCGCCGGCTATTCACTGGAAATCGTGGATAAAGGCAAGGAAGGCGAAGGCAAAGTGGTTGGCACCTGTGATGGCGGGACTAAGAGCATCGTCTACAGCAAGACCGCGCCAGCGCCCGCTCAGCCCTCGGACGCGAAAAAGCCAGAATAACCGGGCGGCCTGGAGCGACTATCCCAGCGGCTCGAACAGATGCCCTTCCACGCGGTCTGCCACTCTGGGCAGATCTTTGCGCGCGAATTGCAGGAAGTGGGGAGCCGTGCGGTGCGCTTCGAGCGCGACATCGTCCTTGTACTGCTCGTAGATAAAGAATCGGCGCGCCTCGGTCTTGTGCCGATGTACCTGATACATAGCACAGCCCGGTTCCTTGCGGGATTGTTCGGTCAGTTTTTCAAGCAGCGCGGCAACTTCGGTTTCGTGCCCAACCTTTGCCATCCAGGTAACCGCCAACACCACCATCGTTCGCTCCTTCCCTGCTGGGGGTCAGCCGGGGAGGACATTTTAGGCCTTCTTCGCAGCCATCTTCAACTCCGCGACGAACTCGTCCACCAGAATGGTGTGGTCGCGGTCGGGACCGGTGGAAATCATGCCTACCTTCGCTCCGGCTTCCTTCTCGACGAATGCGAGATAGTCCCGCGCATTCTGGGGCAGCTTTGAGTATTTCGTAATGCCCTCCGTCGGAGTTTTCCAGCCGGGTAGTTTCCGGTAAATGCACTCAATTTTCTCGTAGCCAAAGGCTTGTGCCGGGGCCTCCGCGGTGGTCTTGCCGTCGATCTTATAGCCGACGCAGACCGGTATCTCGCCCAGATCGTCGAGCACGTCGAGCTTAGTCACCACCAGCCACGAAGTACCGTTGATCATGCCGGAGTAGCGCAGCAGCGGCAGATCGAGCCATCCCGTGCGACGAGGGCGACCTGTGACCGCCCCGTATTCGTTGCCGCGCTTGCGCAGGTTCTCGCCGCCCTGGCCTCCTTCCTCAGTCGGGAACGGCCCCTCGCCCACGCGAGTGCAGTAGGCCTTGGTGATTCCGACGACCGAGTTGATGGCGTTCGGAGCCACGCCCGTCCCGATGACCGCGCCGCCCGAAGTTGCGCTCGAGGAAGTCACGAACGGATAGGTGCCATGGTCGATATCGAGCATGGTCCCCTGCGCACCCTCGAACAAGATTGATTCGCCGCCGGCGAGCGCCTGGTTCAGCAGGACAGCCGTGTCGCATACAAATGGCGCAATCTTCTCCGCGGCCTGAGCGTATTCCGCATACATCTTGTCTGCGTCGAGCGGCTCGGAGTTGAACAGGGCGTGCGCGATCATGTTCTTCTCGCGCACCGCGTTCTCGATGTGCTTCTTGAGCAGTTGCAGGTCGAGCAGATCGACCACACGCAGGCCGCGGCGGCCCATCTTGTCCTCGTAAGCCGGACCGATGCCGCGCGAGGTGGTTCCAATCTTCACTCGTCCCGGCGCATTCTCCGCGGCCAGTTCGATCATCCGGTGATAGGGCAGGATCACGTGCGCGCGGTTGGAAACGAACAGATTGCCGTCGACTTTCACCCCAGCTTCGCGAAGCGCTCCGACCTCCTTCAGAAACGCCAGCGGGTCGAGCACAACGCCGTTGCCAATCACGCTGCGGCAGCCCGCGCGCAGCACGCCGCACGGAACGAGCTGGAGTATGAATTTCTTGCCGTTGATGATGACGGTGTGGCCGGCGTTGTGGCCGCCAGCATAGCGGGCTACGACGGAGAAGTTCTCCGACAGCACGTCGACGATCTTGCCTTTGCCCTCGTCGCCCCACTGGGCGCCTACGATCACCGCGGTCTTGCCTTTT
>Ga0209698_10004292_pt1 | contig 15647 bp, 14 predicted proteins | sample LitLauG_LLR_2012_FD_187203 | JGI IMG/M metagenome (GOLD analysis project Ga0209698, IMG submission 187203) | Freshwater sediment microbial communities from Pennsylvania, USA - Little Laurel Run_MetaG_LLR_2012 (SPAdes) (version 2) | ecosystem: Environmental > Aquatic > Freshwater > Creek >...
GAGATACTTTCCAGCGCGCCAGGATTCTAGCGCGCTCCAGCCGAATCCGCGCTGGGGTAGATCGGCACGCGAGTAGATGGGCTGGTCGGGGGCGGTGGCTGCGCGGGCGATCCAGAGAAGGGATTGTCCCTGCATTTGCGACGGGACGGACACGCCGGCGATTTCGAGCAGGGTGGGCGCGATGTCGGCGAGGCGGACTTTGGCGGACACTTTCTTGGCGCTTGCCTGGCTGCCGGGAAGTTTCACGAGGAGTGGGACGTGGATCGTCTCGTCATAGAGGAAGATGCCGTGCGTGTCTTCGCCGTGCGCGCCTAGGCTCTCGCCGTGGGCGGCTGCTACAACGACCGCTGTCGTGGCATCGAGTTTCTGCTGATGCAGGATGGCCAGGAGCTTGCCGATGGCTGCGTCTTCGGCGGTCAGGGCGGCGTTGTAGGACGCGGCGGCATGGCCGGTGGCGGCTAGGTGAATCCAGAGAAAGAATGGGGCTGGCGCGTTACGAGTGAGCCAGGCGGCGGCGCTGGTGACGGCTTGGTCTGGGCGGCGCTGAAAAGAATGCTGGCCGCTCTTTGCTGCCGAGCTGCGCTCGGCTTGGACGGGCGAGTCGCCCGTCCCCACATTAGCCGTCCCCACATTGGCTGTCCCCACACTGGCTGTCCCTGCACCTGCCTGGTAGGTTTGGAAGCCTCGATCGAAGCCTTGGGCTGGGCCGTTGCTGGGATCGAGGTCGATGGTGCTCACAAACGCTGCGGTGCGGTAGCCTTGCGCCTTCAGCAGGTCGGGGAGGTAGGGAAGCGAAGACGGCAGCGTGCCGCCGATTTCGCTCATGCCGGTGGTTTGAGGATAAGCTCCGGAGAGTATGGTTGCGTGCGAGACGACGGTTCCGGGCGCCTGGGCATAGGCGTGCTCGAAGACCAGGCTCTCGGCGGCTAGACGGTCGAGGTTGAACGTGAGTCCGGCCTTGGCGCCTAGGAAGCCCATGCGGTCGGCGCGCGCGGAGTCGAGCGTGATGAGGACGAGATTGGGCTTGGTGGCTGCATTCGAGCAGACGGCTAGCAGAGTAACGACTAGCAGGGCGCCGGTGAATCTTCGTTGCTGGATCATCGGACAACAGTGTAATCGCTGGCGGGGCGCTGACCAAAGTCGGTACAACGTCTTTGAACGCAAAGAGCCCTAAGGATTCGCTAAGAGCGCGAAGGAAGTGTGCCGGAGAGATTCAAACGCAGGGCTGGCCTGGATCGTCCCGGCCTTGACGTTGGTGGCACTCCGGGTACAATTTATGTACCTGCTCCTCGGGAACTCCAGTCTGTGGTCACGCTGTGATCACCTTGCATCGCTTGCGGGAAGGGCGGTGCCGCCTCCGTGAAGCTGGACCTGATTGAAATGATTGCGCCCTTGAGAAAACGCGTTCTGGCGGTGTGCCTGCTAGCCCTGTGCGCGGCGGGACTGAGCTTGCTGGTTTCGTGCCAGCGCGCGCGGGGCGGACCGGCCGGTGCGAAGAAGCTGATCATTCTTGGCGTCGATGGATTGGACCCGGACCTTCTTACCAAGTTCATGGCCGAGGGGACGATGCCGAATTTTGCCCGGCTGGCGCAGGAAGGCTCGTTCCGCCGTTTGACGTCGAGTATTCCGCCGCAGAGTCCGGTGGCCTGGTCAAACTTGATTACGGGGATGAACGCGGGGGGACATGGGATCTTTGATTTCATTCATCGCGATCCCAAGACGTTTCAGCTTTACTTCTCGACCTCTCGCGTCGAGGGGCCGAAGCACAGCTTTCACTTGGGCAGCTGGGTGATTCCCCTGGGCAGTGGGACGGCGGAAGAGTTGCGGCACGGCAAGGCATTCTGGGAAATTCTGGACGAGCAGAGTGTGCCGAATTATGTGTACCGGATTCCGGCAAATTTTCCGCCGATTACCGCCAAGGGCCAGACGCTTTCAGGAATGGGCACGCCTGATCTGCGCGGGACTTACGGAACCTTCACGTTTTATACCGACGATCCGACGGCCGTAGCCGGCGCGGTTGAGGGGGGAGAAGTTCTGCAGGTCGAGGTGCAGAACCATCGGGTCGTGAGCCATCTGATCGGGCCGGCGAATACGTTTCGCAGGAACTCGCCTGCGGCTACCGAGCCGTTTACGGTGGATGTCGATCCGCTGGAGCCGGTGGCGCGCGTGGCATTCCAGGATCAGCAGATTGTTCTCAAGGAAGGGGAATGGAGCGGATGGGTGCCGGTGGAATTCCAGCTGATGCCGCTGATCGGGAACGTGAAGGGCATCTGCCGGTTTTATCTGAAGCAGGCGCATCCGCGGTTCCAGCTGTATGTTTCGCCGATCAATATTGATCCGGCGAATCCGGCGCTGCCGATTTCGACGCCGGCGAGTTACTCACGCACGCTGAGCCGAGAGATTGGCGAGTTTCACACGCAGGGAATTGCGGAGGATACGAAGGCGCTGTCGGACGGCGTGCTCGACGACAAGGAGTTTCTGGAGCAGTCCCGCACGGTACTGGCTGAGCACCGACGGGCGTTTGATGTGGAGTTCCCGAAATTTCAGCGCGGGCTGTTCTTCTTTTATTTTTCCAGTCTCGATCTGAATGCGCACATGATGTGGCGGCTTACGGACCCGCAGCATCCGGGGTACGATGCGGCGCTGGCTTCGCAGTACGGGAAGGCACTTGAGGAATTCTATGAGCAGATTGATCAGGTGCTGGGCGAAGTGCTGCCGAAGGTCGACGCAGACACGACGCTGCTGGTGCTTTCCGATCACGGGTTCGCTCCGTATCGGCACTCGTTCAATCTGAATACCTGGCTGCTGAACAACGGCTATATCTCGCTGAAGAATGGCACTGGCGGCGACGAGGCCGAGCCGTTTGCTGGCGTGGATTGGAGCCGCACACGTGCTTACGGTCTGGGGCTGAACGGACTCTACCTCAATCTGCGCGGACGCGAGCGGGAGGGCGTGGTCGAGCCGGGTGGGCAGGCGGAGAGTTTGCTGCGGGTGATCCGGCAAAAGCTCCTGGAAGTTCGTGATCCGAAAGACAATTCCCCTGTGATTACGCGGATCGATTTGGCGAGCGAGGTTTACCAGGGCCCGTATGCGCACTCGGGGCCGGATGCGCTGGTCGGGTACAACCGGGGATATCGCGCGGGGTGGAAGACGATTCTGGGCGCGTTTCCTCCGGACGTGCTGGAGGACAACACGAATGCCTGGAGCGGCGACCATTGCATGGACTACACGCTGGTGCCGGGCGTGCTGTTGAGCAATCGAAAAATTGACGCGCAGACTCCCGCGCTGACCGATATCGCGCCGACGATTCTGGCGGAATTCGGGATTCCGAAGACGAAGGATATGATGGGGCGGTCGGTGTTTCAGGGGCATTGAGACTGTGGAGGGACGGGCGTTTTCGCCCGTCCGCTTTGCCAATGCGGCGATCCCGAGGGCGAGGGCGCGCTCGGGACAGCCGGCGGGACGCCGGCGCTACGGTCGAGGTTTCGGAAAGGATGAACGATGTTTGGTTCGCATAAAGTGAAGATTGAAGGGGAACTGCTGGAGAAAGTGAAGCAGTGTTCGGACGCGGCGGGGTATGAATCGATTGACGAGTTTGTGATCCACATGCTGGAGAAAGAAACAAACAAGATTCTGCCGCCGGACGAGAGCAACACCTCGAAAGAAGACGTGCAGAAGCGGCTGCGCGGGTTGGGGTACATCGAGTAGCGTGACGGCCCTGGCACCAGCGACGACCGGCCAGGTGTGGCCCGCGGCGGTGTTCAATGCGTTTCTGTTTACGAGTCCGCTGGCCATCGTGGTGGTTGTATCAGTGGTGGTTGGGCTGGTGATGGTGGTGTTGTTTGGCTACACGTCGGATCAGAAAGCGATCAAGGTCGCAAAAGATCAACTGAAAGCGCATTTGCTGGCGGTACGGCTGTTCCGGGATCAACTTCCGGTGGTGGCCGGGTCATACGCGAAGATTCTGCGGGGCACGGGGCGGTATTTGAGGCTGGCGTTCATGCCGCTGGTCTACGTCATTATTCCGATTACTTTGCTGATCGTGCAGTTGGATCGGTATCTGGGGTCGACGGCGATCCACGCGGGTGCTCCGTTTCTGGTGACGGTGCGGACGGACGGAGCGGAGGCGATGAATGCGCTTTCTCTCGACCTGCCCGACGGGATTGCGATGACCGCGCCGGCGGTGCACGTTGCGGCCGAGAATGAAGTCGTGTGGCGGCTGGTGGCGAGCCGCGAGGGCGATTACGAGATCAAGGTCGTTGCGGATGCAAGCAACGTAGCGAAGAGCGTGCGTGTGTCGCCGCAACTGGCGCGGGTTTCGACGGTACGGCTGCGGGGACATTTTTGGGAGCGGCTGTTTACGTCCGGAGAGCCGGCGCTGCCTGCGGACAGCGCAGTCGAGTCGATTGCGGTCAATTATCCGGAACGCAATATCGAAATTGCGGGGTACGAGATCAATTGGATCGTGCTTTTCTTTGTGCTGTCGATGGTGGCGGGATTCTTGTTCAAGGAATTATTGGGGATTCAGATATGACCACCTATTTACTGATATTTTCGACATCGCCGATGAACTCCAATAACGATGTGTATGCTTTCGACAGCCGGGAGGAAGCTGTAGCTGCATACGATGAACTCATTCGTTCCACTGGAGGAAAGCTCTTTTCGATTAGCGTAGGGTCGTTCGAAGTCATCAAGCAGAGCGGCGCGCCCAAGTACGGGAGTCAGCAATGAGCCGTTTAGGACTGTTCTCCAATTCACGGGCGGGCAAGAATGCCCGCTCCACACGGGTCCTGCTGCTTGCCTTCCTGGTTTTGCCTTCGCTGGCTCATGCTTACGCTGGGCCGGGGGCGGGATTTGCGGTGTTGTCTTCGTTCTGGGCGATCTTTGTTGCGTTTCTTTATTCGTTCTATGCACTGGCTACCTGGCCGTTCCGGCAGTTGTTTCGTTTTATCCGGCGGAGGAATGCTTACGGGAAGGCGAAGTTCAAGCGGGCTGTGATTCTTGGATTTGATGGCATGGATCCGGAACTGGCCGATCGTTTCATGAACGAAGGGCGGCTGCCGAATCTATCGAAGCTGCGCGCGCGGGGAACCTTCAGCAAGCTGCGCACTACGTTCCCGGCGATTTCTCCGGTGGCCTGGTCCACGTTCATGACGGGGGTGAATCCCGGGAAGCACAACATCTACGATTTTCTGGCGCGCGACACGAGCAACTACCTGCCGTTTCTTTCGTCGGCTGAAATCAAGGGGCCGAAGAGGCATTTGAAGATCGGTAAATACTCGATTCCATTTGGCAAGACGCAGATCAAAGGCATGCGGAAGGGAACGCCTTTCTGGCACTGGCTGGGGAAGGCGGGAATTTTCAGTTCCGTGATTCGCGTTCCGGTGACTTTTCCTCCCGAGAAATTTCAGGGCGTGCTGCTTTCGGGCATGTGTGTGCCGGATTTGAAGGGCAGCCAGGGAACGTTTTGCCTGTGCACGACCCGCGCCTCGAACGACAAGTTCCGCGAAGGCGGCGTGCGCGTTCCGATTGAGCGTATGAATGGTGTTTGCCGTTCCTATGTTCCGGGTCCGGATAGTCCGCTGGCGGAAAAGCCGGGCAGCGAGTTGCGCGTGGCTTTTGAAGTTAAGCCGGACGCGGACGCCAAGCAGGCGCGCATCACCGTGGGAGCGGAGAAGTTCACGCTGAAGGTTGGGGAATACTCGGAGTGGATTCCGGTCGAGTTCAAGGCGGGGCTGGGATTCACCGCGCACGGCATCTGCCGGTTTTATCTCAAGGAAATCGCGCCCGAAGTTGAGGTGTACATTACGCCGGTGAATATCGATCCGGGACATCCGGACCTGCCGATTTCGCACCCTGTGACTTACTCGATCTATCTGGCGAAGCTATATGGGCCGTATGCGACCCTGGGGCTGGCGGAAGACACCTGGGCGTTGAATGAGCACGTGCTCGATGACGACGCGTTTCTGGCGCAGGCATACTCGAATCACGAAGACCGTGAGCGCATGCTGTTCGATGCGCTGGAAAAGACGAAGCAGGGATTGTGCACGTGCGTGTTCGATACTACGGACCGCGTGCAGCACATGTTCTGGCGGTACCTGGAGGAGGATCATCCGGCGGCGCGCGAGGTGCCGCGGGAGCAGCGTCGCGACGTGATTCAGGATTTGTATCAGCGCATGGACCGGCTGATCGGGCGGGTGATGGAGCAGATTGATGACAAGACGCTGCTCATGGTGGTTTCCGATCACGGGTTCAAATCGTTCGCGCGCTGCCTGAACCTGAATGCATGGCTGCACCAGAATGGATATCTGGCGCTGAAAGATGGCAAGACCGAGAGCGGCGACTGGTTTGAAGATGTGGATTGGTCGCGCACGCGCGCCTACACGATGGGACTGAACGGGCTGTATCTGAATGTCAAGGGGCGCGAGAAGCAGGGGATTGTCGATCCGGCTGAAACTGACGCGCTGAAGAAAGAGTTGCAACAGAAATTGAATGGGCTGGCGGATCCGGCTTCGGGCGCGGCGGGGATTACTGGCGTGTTCATTACGGACAACGTGTACCGCGGTCCTTATACCGACAATGCGCCGGACTTGCTGGTGGGCTATGGCGCGGGATACCGGGCGTCGTGGGATTCGGTGATGGGGAAAGTTACGGCGCAGGTGTTCGAAGACAACGTCAAGGCGTGGAGCGGGGATCATTGCATTGATCCGCGGCTGGTGCCGGGCGTGTTGTTTTCCAGCCACAAGTTTGTGGAAGAGAAGCCGGCGATTGTCGACGTGGCGCCGACGATTTTGCAGTTGTTTGGGCTGCCGCTGCCGGGGCACTTTGACGGGAAGCCCTGGGCCCTGGCTCCGCAGACTGCGCCGGAAGGGAAGGTGTAGCCGTGCAATATACCGCGGTGGCTAGCAATCCGTTTGCGGTGCTGACGGCGATTGTGGCTCCAGCCATCCTCACCAATGCTTCGTCGGTTCTGGCGCTGGGCACCAGTAACCGGCTGGCGCGCGTGGTGGATCGAACGCGGGTAGTCGCGGCCGAGTTGTCGATCTATGAACCCGGCAGCCCAGATCATCAAATGTGGAAGGCTCAACTCCAGCCCTTGCAGGTGCGGGCGCAGATGCTGCTCAAGGCTCTGCGATTCTTCTATGCTGGAATTGGATTGTTTGCTGCCTCAGCCCTGGTCTCGGTGGGCGGTTCCATAGCGGCCTACTATGGCCAGAGACTGCTGTTTGAGGCGGCCGCCGCGCTGGCGGTCCTGACCGGAGCGTCTGCGATCCTGGGGTTGTCTGCTGGGTGCAGCTTGATGGTTCGTGAAACAAGGCTGGCGGTGCAAAGCTTAACCGAAGAGGCCGCTTTTCGAGCACAACATCATCCCGCCGTCCGGCCGCCCAGGTAGTCGGACCTCGCCCGGGTCGCAAGCCACCCCACACATGCCAGCATTCCGCACCATCCCATGATGCGGACGATGGTTGCGATGGTCGTGTCGTACTGGAGAATTCCGAGACTCGTAAAAATTGTGTTCCAGTCGTGCTCGACGTAATCGGAGTTTCCAGTGGTCACGAGGGGCAAGACCATGGCGCGGGCGTCGGCCATGTAAGTCGCGGTGTAGAGCCAATTCTCAAAGAAGAAGAACATGCAGAACACGAAGGCCGCGGGCTGACGTTCGCGGAAGAAATAGGCTGCCAGCAGGAACGGGACCAGCCACTGCAGAATCGTTCCTCCCCACAAGCCGAGGGTTGGGCCGAACCATCCGAAGAGCAGGTGGCCGCCTTCGTGGACGACGAGGTTGGCGGAATCGATGAACAGGAAGCCGCCATGCATGCGGAAGGCATAGATCAGGAACAGAGCGTAAAAGACTAGCCACGCTCCGGCGGCCGGGCGCGAGACGGGACGCCAGTCTTGCTGGGTGTTGAACCATTCCAGGATTGAGTCCAGGTACTCGCGCATGCTGGGGTCAATTGTAGGAAGGGTGGGCGGCGGAGGCGAGATTACGGCCGTGCGCAGGCTGGGGATGGCACGCTGCGGGGTGGACGGGCGAGGGCGCCCGTCGCTCCACTTACTTGGCTTCTTCTTTCAGATAGCCTGGGGCGAGCGTGGCTTTCTTTTTTGCGATCTCGAGCAGGGTCGGATAGAACTGCACAAATGTCGTATCGACGGCGGCGTGCTGCTCGTGGCAGGAGTAGCACACAGCTTCTTTGGGGATCTGCTTGGAAGGCTTGCCTTCGTCAAAGCCGAAGAAAGCCCACTTGCCGGGGAAGCGCGACTCGTCTTTGATGTGGACAGACTGCATCATGACGTCGTTGGTCTGGTAGTGTCCCTTTTTGTTGATCGAGCCCTTGTTGGCGGCCATGCGGCCTTCGAGCACCAGCATGGTCTTGTCGGGCCAGGTGCCAGTGGCGACGAACGCTTTGTAGGCCTCGGGATTGACGAAGACGTTGTCGAACATGGAGTGGTCGGCCATGGCGGGATCGGGGTTATAGTCCATATCCATGCCGGTGGTCAGGTAGATCCATTCGCGATAGTTCGCGGGAAACACGAGCCGTCCGTCGGCCGTGTAGACGGGCGCGCTGGAGTTGTTGGGAGCGGCTTTGGGGGTATCCTGCGCCATCAGCAGGGCAGTAAGGCACAGCAGGAAGCAAGAGCGCAACATAGAACTGTCTCCTCGGGAGCCCACATCCGGTGCGACGTGACGTAGAGGTTGCCGGTCGCCCTTTTTCTAGACGGATTCTCCCGGTATTCGTTAGCGGCTATTTCCCGAACATGGGATAGTGACTGGCGGCTCCCATCAGGAACAGCATCGGGAACGACAGGAAGAAGTTAGCGCGCGAGCAGAGGAAGGCCTGGCGTGCCAGGTATTTCGCTTGGTCGGGCATGGGCGTGCCGTTGGCGGCGTTGTCGGCGGTCCAGTTGATGATCTTTTTCTGCGCTCGCCAGATTACGCCCCATACGTTCAGCATCATCATCCAGCCGAAGCCTCCGCCGATGCCGATGGCGAGCAGGCGATTGCTCTCCCATCCGCGGCTGTTGAGGTGAAGGAAGAGCCACGCCGCCACGGCCACTACGATGGTGTAGATCACCGCCAGCACGGGGCCCTTATCGAGGGCACCTTTGCCGGGGATGAGGCAGGCGTACATGATGGCCCAGGTTATGGTCCAGATCAGGAAGAAGCACAGGGTTGGGGTGCCGACGGAACCCCCGCCGTTGTGTGCATCGGAGGCAACGATACTTTGCCAATACGCGAAACCCATCAAGACGGTGACGACCGATCCCCACCGGAACCACCACAGAGCGCGCGACATCAGGCTGGGCAGGATCTTGCCCTTGATGGCCGGATCAAGTCCTTTCATAAACGGGACGTTGACGAGGTTAAAGAAATACAGCAGCCCGATCCAGGTGATGCCGGCGACAAAGTGCAGCCAACGAAACAGCATCAAGAGGTTAACCTGAAAGTCGGTGGGGAGGTTGATGAGGTTCATGCGATCTCCTTCTGAGATGGACGATTGTAGACGGGCGGCGGCAAAAATGAAAAGGGGCCTGCTTTTGAGAAGGGGAATCGGCAAATCTTCACTCCCGAAGATACCGGCCGCAGAGGGGAAGCTTTGGAGGTGAAACGAGGTGTCTGGCGCATGAAACGCGGAACCAATGCAAATAAGTATCTTGGGCTAGAAAGTTGAAAACCTTGGAGTAACGCCGTATTGTGGAATCGCACAAGAAAGCCGTAGCCAGTTACCTGGCCAAACTGAGTGGTGCGGCGTCTAAAAAGAACGAAGGAGATCGGCAGATGGAAACCAAGCCGGCACAACAGAACATTCAAGATTCTTTCCTCAATACCGCTCGAAAGGAACGGCACAACATCACGATTTATCTCGTCAGCGGCGTGAAGTTGACGGGCCGAATCCGATCGTTTGACAAGTATTCCGTGGTGCTCGAAACGAGTAATCAGGAGCAGCTCATTTTCAAGCATGCAATTTCAACCGTGGTGATGGGGCGCGGTGTGCACGGCCACATGGAGGCCAAGCCGACGGTAGTCTCTTCCCATCCCGAGGAGGCAGGTCCGACTTCCGCTTCCGGCACGGAAGGATGAAGTGAGCCTGATTGCCTCGAAATAATTCCAGAGTGACCAGCCGGGACAGTTCCCGGAACGCGCTCAAGCCGGTGGTGAATCCGGCGCAGAGGCAGGAATCGGCGTTTCTGGTGGGGGTGGAGTTTCGCACCAGCCGCCGTGGCGCAGGGAAAACTGCGTCCGTATCGTTGACGTCGGGGGCGCAGGCGGCCCGGGATCACGCCACCAGTACCGCGGCAGCGCTGCCTGTGGATTCGCCCGATTTCAGTTCCGAGGAATCGCTTGACGAACTGCGCGCACTGGCCACGAGCGCGGGCGCGCGCATCGCGGGTGAATTCATGCAGCGTCGCGACCGGCCCGATCCCGCCACGCTGATTGGCAAGGGCAAGCTGGAGGAAATTGCGGGCGCTGCCGCTTCGGTTTCCGCCGATGTCATTCTGTTCGACCACGATTTGTCCCCTTCCCAGCAACGCAATATCGAGCGGGTGGTGAACACGCGCGTCATCGACCGGACGCAGCTCATCTTGGACATTTTTGCGAAGCACGCGAGGACCCGGGAAGGCCAGATGCAGGTGGAACTGGCGCAGCTGGAGTATCTGCTGCCGCGGCTGGCGGGACGCGGGGTGGAAATGTCGCAACTGGGCGGCGGGATTGGTACTCGCGGACCGGGCGAAACGCAGCTGGAAACCGACCGCCGCAAGATCTACCGGCGCGTCCGGCATGTGAAGCAGCAGATCGAGAATGTGCGGCGCATCCGGGCGCAGCAGCGGCGCCGGCGCGAGTCGGTTCCGGTGGCAACGGTGGCGCTGGTGGGATACACGAACGCCGGCAAATCGACTTTGTTCAATGCCTTGACCAAGGCGGACGTGCTGGCTTCACCGCGCATGTTTGCCACGCTCGATCCCACGATACGGTCGGCGGAGTTGCCTTCGAAGCGGATGGTGCTGCTGTCGGATACGGTGGGCTTCATCCGCCATCTTCCGCACACGCTGGTGTCGGCATTTCGAGCGACGCTGGAAGAGGTGCAGCGCGCGGCCCTGATTCTGCAGGTGTCGGACGCGAGCAGCCCGATCTCCGCCGAGCAGGATGCGCAGGTGGAGAGTGTGCTGAAGGAACTCGAAGCGGACAGCAAGCCCAGGCTGCGCGTGATGAACAAGATCGATCTGCTGACGGCGAAGCAGCGGGAATCGCTCCGCGATGATCAGCAGTCCATCCACGTGTCAGCGGCCAAGCGAATCGGGCTTACTACACTTCTGGATCGAATCGACGGCCTGCTTGAGGAAGACCGTCCCAGCCGCGTGCGCCTGCGCATTCCGCAGGAGGAAGGCAAGACGCTCGCGCTGTTGCAGGCGCGTGCGCGCATCTATTCCCGGCAGTATCAGGACGGACTGGTGGAGTTGGAGGCGGAAGCGCCCGATTCGCTCCTCCGGAAAATGCGGCAATGGGTGATTGATTGAGAGCCGCGAGCTACGAGCTACGAGCTACGAACCGCGAGCTGCGAGCACCTCAGGTTACGACTTCGACTTCGCGCTGGCGGGTTCCTGGCACGGACACTCCTTCCATTGAAATGCTTGCTCGTGGCCGTAGCTCGAGGCTCTTCAGCTTTTCTCCTACACCCTTCGCTCGAGAATCAAGGATGGCGCTAAAGCTGCACTGCTGAGTCCTTCCAACAGTCGCGCGGGACGCGCATTCTGATCCCGCGATGGACCTTGGCTGCGAGTGGAGATGCGGCGGCAAGTCCATACAGTTCAATCAGATAGACAAGAATCGATCCTGGATCACAGCGCCGGATTCCGGCAGCGCGTAGACTTGCCGGGAAGCCCGAGTGTAAAGAAATTTCGACTGTCCAAGGGGTCTTCTGTGATCGAGAAACTGTACACGGGGTCGTCGTTCACCGCGTCCGACCTGCCCTCGTTTCGACGCCAGGAGACCGTATTCATTCTGCTGAACGTCGGTTTTCTGGCGCTGTTGCTGACGGTGCACACCGTCTTTCAGTCGTATTGGGGGCGTCCGACCGTCACACTGGTTTTGTTGGCGGGCGCGGTGTTTGTGGTCAACGCGGCAGAACTGGTGTGGGTGCGGAGTCTTAAGCATCAGCCGAAGCCGTGGACCTTGACGCTGCTTACGTGGAGCTCGATTTGTTTGAGCCTGGCGGCGGCGGGATTGCTGACCGTGATGGTTGACCGTGACGACAGCCCTTACTTCGCGATCGCGATCGTGCCGGTGCTGGTGGCGGCCTTTCGCTTATCCCTGCCGGCACTGGCGGGAGTGGTCGGGGTGGCGACGTTTCTGAATCTAGCTTCGGTCGATTACTACTTCCGGCATCATCCGCCAGTGGACTCGGGCGAGTTTTTTGAGGCGGGAATTAACTCGCTGATTTTCGCCATCGCCGGGCTGCTGGTTTCGCTGCTGGTGAGGCAGATCCGGGAACACGAAAGCCATCTGGCCAGCAACGTGCTTGAACTGAAGCAGACAAGAGCGAAGCTTCTGGAAGAAGAAACGCTGGCGGCAGTGGGACGGCTTTCGAGCGCGATTGCCCATGAGATTCGAAATCCCGTGGCGATGATTTCGAGCTCTCTGGCCATGGCGAAAAGAAGTTCCATCGACACCGAGCAGCGGGACGAGATGTGCGACATCGCAGCGCGCGAGGCGGAACGGCTGGAAAAACTGACCACGGACTTTCTCAGCTATGCGCGGCCGCGGCAGCCGGAGACCTCGCCGACCGTGGTGCTCGACACGCTGGAATACGTTGCCAGCGTGTGCCGCGCCCACGCCGGAGACCGGCAAGTATCCATCGAAGTCGAAGCGCCGGAAGGGTTGGAAGCCGAAATCGATCCCGCACAGATTCAGCAGGCGCTGCTGAACCTGGTGATGAATGCGGTGGATGCCTCTCCCCGCGGAGCCAAGGTCCGGCTGGAATCGGACTGGGACGGATTTTCGGAAGTGAAGGTCTGGGTCGCGAACGACGGGACGCCGATTCCGGAGACGGTCTTGCCGCGGCTCTTCGAGCCGTTTTTTACGACCAAGGCGCGCGGGACAGGGTTGGGGCTGGCGATCGCGAAGAACATCGCCCGCGCCCATGGTGGAGATCTTTCGATTTCTTCGAACGAGCGCGACAACATTTGTTTTTGTCTGCGGCTGCCGGCTGCCAAGGCGGCTGCGGACGAAGGGACCAGGGACTAAACATGGCTCGTATTCTGATCGTCGATGATGAACCGCACATGCGGCGCATCCTCGCCTCCAATTTACGGCAAGACAAACACGAGATTGCGGAAGCTGCCGGGGTCGAGGAAGCCCGTGCCACGCTCGCCGGGAACGATTTTGACGTGGTTTTCACCGACCAGAAGATGCCGGACGGTGAGGGCCTGGAAGTACTGGCCGCAGTTCACGAGGGCAACGCTGCGATTCCGGTCATCATGCTGACCGCGATGGCCAGCATCGAGCTGGCGGTGGAAAGCATGCGGCAGGGAGCCTTCGATTTCCTGACGAAACCCTTCCAGCCGGAAGTGGTGCGAGCCGCCGCGAATCGTGCGGCCCAGCATGCCGTCCTGTTGCGTGAGAACGCACTGTTGAAGGGCGCCGTGGTTCGGCTGGAGGGCAAGTCCGAGATCTATGGCGCCAGCCTGGCGATCCAGAAGGTCCGCGACACGCTGAACCGCGTGGCACCGACGAACGCGACCGTGCTGATTACCGGCGAGACGGGTACAGGCAAGGAACTGGTGGCGCGCGCGCTTCATCGCAACAGCCCGCGGGCCAACAAGCCGTTTGTCGCCGTCAACTGTGCTGCCTTTACGGAAACGCTGCTCGAAAGCGAGCTGTTCGGCCATGAAAAAGGAGCCTTCACCGGCGCCGATCGTGCGCGCCAGGGCCTGTTCGAGGCGGCGCATGAGGGCACACTGTTTCTGGATGAGGCGGGGGAGATGTCTCCGGCGGCGCAGGCCAAACTGTTGCGCATTTTGACGGATGGGCAACTATTGCGGGTGGGATCGACGAAACCTCGCACGGTGGACGTGCGGGTGCTGGTCGCAACTCATCGCAATTTGCAGCAGCGCGTGCGCGAAGGCATCTTCCGCGAGGATCTTTATTACCGGCTGGCGGTCGTGCCGATCCACATCCCGCCACTGCGCGAGCGCCGCGAAGACATCCCGCTGCTGGCCGAGATGTTCGCAAAGCGCACCGCGACCGAGTTGAGCCTGCCCTCACGGAAGCTGAGCCCGCAAGCCATGCAGAGCCTGGAGCAGTACGATTTTCCGGGGAACATTCGCGAGCTGCGGAACTTGATTGAGCGCGCGTATATCCTTTCAAACCGCGAAGAAATCGGGCCAGAAAACTTCCCCATGCCGCGCGCGTCGGATCTGCTGGTTGCGCCCACCAACGGCCACTCGACGGCGCAAGCTTCGAACCTGCGCTTTCCCCCCGAGCCCTTCGACCTGACAGGATTTTTGGAAGGGACCGAGAAAGAATTGATCTTGCGAACGCTGGGATCCACGAATGGAGCGCAGGCTGAGGCGGCCCGGCGCATGGGCCTGTCGCGCAGCGCGCTGGCATACAAGCTGAATAAGTACGGGATCCGGGCCACGGCGGAGTAAGACCCTGATGGAGAGCCCGGCATTCCCGCCCGGTTGAAGGAGGCAAGATGGATTGCCTCGTGTGTCGTCCCTCCGGGACTGCCTCGGATTTTCCACGTACCCAGGACTTACGTCCTGGGCTAACCTATTGCGCCCCTCCGGGGCTGGTGCCTCGCAGGATCTGTTCCACCGGTGTTACGCGCAGAGAAGTTCTCACGCGCACACTGAAGCGCTGAGCCACCCAAAATCAGACGCAACATCGACTTTTTCAACAAGGTGTCACGCGCCGGGCTAACGCATGCGGACCGCTCCACGGCTAGCGGGTGGCCGCAAACTGAGTCGCGGCACAACAGTTCCGCCACACTGCGCATCCGGGTCACCAGTCCCGTGTGATCTTAGTCACCTCCGGTAGTGCTAAGATCACCGCGCCCGGGCCCCGACATTGGTAGACTCAGTTTACGGGAGGGTACTGATGTCGACCGCCTGGACGTCCCGTTACGCGCAACGGGCGAAGAACCTCAAAAGCTCGGCGATCCGCGAGCTGCTGAAAATCACGCAAAAGCCGGAGATCATTTCTTTCGCGGGGGGACTGCCCGCGCCGGATGTGTTTCCCACCGAACGCTTCCGCGAGGCTTGCGACAAAGTCCTGGAAAAACAAGCGCACCTGGCGCTGCAGTATGGCGCGACCGAGGGCTACGAGCCACTGCGCGAGATGATTGCGCGCCATACCTCGCGATATGGCGTCAAGGCGAAGCCGGAAAATGTTCTGCTCACATCCGGTTCACAGCAGGCGCTGGACCTGATCGGCAAGCTGCTGATCAACCCGGGCGACCGCGTGCTGGTGGAGGCCCCGACCTATCTGGGGGCGCTGCAGGCTTTCAATGTCTACGGTGCGGAGTACGTCTCGGTGCTGAGCGACAACGATGGCTTGCGCTCCGACTTGCTGGAAACGTCTTTGCGGCTAGGCCCGAAATTCATGTATGTGCTGCCGAACTTCCAGAACCCGGGCGGCACTACGC
>Ga0209698_10004295_pt1 | contig 15645 bp, 14 predicted proteins | sample LitLauG_LLR_2012_FD_187203 | JGI IMG/M metagenome (GOLD analysis project Ga0209698, IMG submission 187203) | Freshwater sediment microbial communities from Pennsylvania, USA - Little Laurel Run_MetaG_LLR_2012 (SPAdes) (version 2) | ecosystem: Environmental > Aquatic > Freshwater > Creek >...
TGTCGATGGCGGCCTGAAGAATGCCGCCCTAGTCCTCGACGAGACCTTCGTCACTCCCAATACCAGCCACCAGACGCTCGAGACCCGGACGGCCATGGCCTACTGGCAGAACGGGAAGGTCTACGTGCATTGCTCCACGCAGAGCACCGCGCAGACCGTCCCGGCCATCGCCCGCTGGCTCGGTCTCCTCGATCCCAGCGGTCAGCCCGACATCACCAAGGTGGTGGTCATTAGCGAATATACCGGCGGCGGCTTTGGCAGCAAGATCACCAGCGCCATCTCGGCCATCATCCCGTGTCTGCTTTCGAAAAAGGTAGGCGCGCCGGTGATGATGCGCATCAGCCGCGAGGAAGAGCACTACATCGGCCGCGCGCGTCCCAGCCTGCACGGCCGCCTCAAGGTCGGCTTCACCAAGGAAGGCAAGATCACCGCGGTCGACATGTTTGTTGTCATGGACAATGGCCCTTACGATCCGCAGGGTGACGCCAACCAGTCGGGCCGCATGGTCTCGCTCATGTACCAGCCGCCGGCCATGCGCTGGCGCGGTATCACGGTCTTGACCAATACCCCGCCGCGCGTTTCGCAGAGCCAGCCGGGTGGTTTCCAGGGCATCGCGCTGATGGAGCCGATCCTGGCCAAGGCCTCGCGCAAGCTCGGCGTCGATCAGGTGGCCATCCATCGAGTCAACGCGCCCATCGGCAAAGCGCCGATCGGACCGCCCGGACCCAACGGAAAGCGGCAATACGTCACCAGTGCCTACGTGCAGCAAGCCCTCGATCGGGGTATCGAAGACTTCCAATGGGAGAAGCGCAAGGCCCAGCCCAAGCGGAGCGGCACCAAGGCGCGCGGAATCGGCGTGGCCACAAGCTGTTTCGTCGGCGGCTCGGTGGGCTTCGACGGGCTCGCCATCCTCAAGCCCGATGGCCGGCTCTACATCCAGTCCGGTATCGGCAATCTCGGCACGGCGTCGGTCAGCGACTGCCACCGCGTAACCGCGGAAATGCTGGGTGTGCCCTGGGAAAAATGCGACATAACCTGGGGCAGCACAGCCCGGAATCTGCCGTGGAGCTGTCCTTCCGGGGGTAGCCAGACGACCCATGCGCATACACGCGCCGCCTACGCCGTCGCTTTAGACGCCAAGGACAAGCTGACGCAGATCGCGGCTAAGGACCTCGGCGGCAAAAGCGAGGATTACGAGGTGGCCGGCGAGCGCGTCTTCCGTAAAGGCGGCGGCCCCGGCATGAGCCTGGCGCAGGCCGCCAAGCGCGCCATCGAGCTGGGCGGTATCTACGATGGCCACGAACTGCCGAAGGGCATTAACAAAATGACGGTGGCCTCGGCGCAGTCGCTGGCGGGCCAGGGCCTGATGGCGGTGGCCCGCGACACCATGCCCCGCGACGGCCAAACTCATTCCTACGTCGCCGGTTTTGCCGAAGTCGAGGTCGATCTCGAGACCGGCAAGTACCGCATCCTCGATTACCTGGCAGTCGCGGATGTGGGCACCATCATCCACCCCCGCGCGCTGGGGGGTCAGGTTCTGGGCCGCTCCATGCTCGGCATCGGCCACGCCCTCGGGCAGAAGTGGGTCTACGACCAACATTACGGGCTGCCCCTGGCGAAGCGCTTCCACCACAACAAGCCGCCCACCATCCTGGATGCGCCGGAAAAAATGGAGTGGGCCGCGCTCGATATTCCCGATCCGGAAACCCCCATCGGCGCGCGTGGCATCGGCGAGCCGCCCGTCGGAGCCGGCTGCATGGCGATTATCAACGCTCTTTCGGACGCGCTCGGCGATGAGATCTTCCGCCGCGCGCCCGTGACCGCCGACGTCATTCTCGCTTCGCTGGAAGCGGGCAGACCAGCCACGGAGGGCCTCACGGCCCACATCTAGCCAGAAGGAGAACCGAATATGGCGATCATTCGCGACATCATGCCGGCTTTCGAGCTCTTCCAGCCGGCAACGACTGAAGACGCGCTGGGCCTGCTAGCAAAACACGGCAAAGCAGCCTGGCCCATGGCCGGCGGCCTCGACACCTTCGACTGGCTCAAAGACCGTATCAAGCGCCCCTCCGTGGTGGTCGATCTCAGCCAGATCAAAGAACTGACGGGCATCCGTCCCATGGGCGGCGGGCTCGAAATCGGCGCGCTCACCACGCTCACCGAAGTGGTGCGTCATCCCACCGTGAAAGAGAAGTTCGGTCTTCTCCACCAGGCCGCGGAACTCGTTGCTTCCCCGCAGATCCGCAACCAGGGAACCCTCGGCGGCAATGTCTCCCAAGACGCGCGCTGCTGGTATTATCGTGGCGGCTGGAAGTGCTATCGCGCCGGCGGCAACATCTGCTTCGCCGATACGCCCAGCGCCATCAACCGCGAGCACGCCATTCTGGGGGCGGACCGCTGCGTGGCCGTTAATCCGTCCGACACCGCTCCGGCCCTCATCGCACTGGAAGCCCAGATGGTCGTCCGCAATGCGAAGGGCGAGCGCGTGGTCGAGGCCGAAGACTATTTCATCGGTCCCAGTACCGACATCACCCGCATGACGATCCTGCGGCCCGGCGACCTGCTCACCGCCATCCGCATCCCGGATAAATGGGCGGGCGCCACTTTCTACTTCGAAAAGATTCGCGACCGCCAGGTTTGGGATTTCCCGCTGGTCAACATCGCTTCGGCGGGGGTCTTCTCGGGCGGCAATATCGAACGCATCCGCATCGCGGTCAACGGCGTGGCGGCGCATCCGCTACGTCTGAAGGCTGTGGAAGACGCCGTCCGCGGCAAGCCGCGCAATGCCGCAACCGCCGACATGGCCGGACAGTTGGCCATCCAGGGCGCCGAGCCGCTACGCTACAACGGCTATAAGATCCCGCTCATGCGCAACCTGGTGAAGCGGTCGATTCGGGGAGTCGAGGAGGCAACGTGGGCATAGTCGAGTGGGCGACAAGTCCCTGGGGTCAGGAAGTCCCCATACACATTGCGTTCTTCTTGATCTGGGTGTCGGCGATCGGTGGCCTGCTGTTCCTGATCGTGCATGCCATCTGGGCCAAGTTCTTCGACACGCCCGATGAGTATGCGGACACTACGCCGCCCCGTGTGGCTGCGAGCATCCCCGATAAGGTGGAACGCCACTCCCTGGCTGCGCGCCTGTTTCACTGGATCATGGCCCTGGCCATGTTCGCGCTGCTGATTACGGCGTTCCTTCCCAAGGTCGGAGTCCAGTTTCCGTGGGTAACATACCACTGGATCGCCGGCATTGTGCTCACCGCGTCGATTCTGTTTCACATCGTGCATGCCAGTTTCTTCATGGACTTCTGGTCCATCTGGCCCGACAAGATCGACATCGAAGACGCTTCAAGAAGGTGGCGGCGAGCCACCGGAAAGAGCGCCCCTGCGCCCCGGCGCTTCGCCAAGTATCCGCTGGAAAACAAGATGTACCACACCATCATCGTCCTGGCGGGGCTTTCGGTGATGTTGACCGGCGTATTTATGATGTTTCGCGTGCGCACAGGCATCTTGCCGCGTAATCCGTACCTGTTCGCCGATATGACCTGGGGCCTGATGTACGTGCTGCACGGCCTGGCGGGTGTGGGGCTGATCGCGTTGATCATGGTCCACGTCTACTTCGCGGTCCGCCCGGAAAAGCTGGTCATCACCAAGTCGATGATCTTCGGCACGCTAGACAAGGAACACTACCTGGAGCACCACGATCCCGCGCGCTGGGCCGGGGAGGGTTCGTCGTCCGGAAGAGCGAGCGCCGCCGACTAGATGCTCGAAGACGTCCGTCAGCGCTGCGACGCCATCGAAGAGTGTTACGAGTTCCTGCTGGCATACGCCGCCCAGGGTCTACCCGGCGATGCGGGCAGCCAGTCCGGCGGCCAACTCCGCGATCTGTTGAGCCGCACGGTGGAGGCGCTTTCCGGTCTGGCCGAATCCTACGCGGCGGCGGTGAAACACGAAGGTCTCGCCCCCGCCGAAAAGTATGAGGCATTTCTCCAGGTGCTCGATCGCGATGCCCGCGACTCGCTCGCCTGCCTCGAGTTGGTGCTGGCGCAACCGGCGCTCAGCTCGCAATTGATCGATAATTTGAACGCCTCGATTCATCTCCGCGCTTTGCTCACCGACCTGTTTCTGATCGACGAGATCCTGAAACTGAACCGCATCGCGGCTACGCCGGCCGAAGCGGAGTCCTGAATACACACCGCCCGCGAAAGTAAGCGGGCCGGTTCCCGTTTTTGCCGCCACAGGTCCGGCCACCCGGCGACGGGGTTGTTATTTCTCTGCCGTCAAAGCCTTCAAGAACCGGTAATAGAAATCGGCCCCCTCGAAATACGCACTCACCCGCACCCGCTCATCCTTACCGTGCGCCCGAATGTCGTCCTGATCGATTCCGATACCGTTGATTCCGTAGCTTGGCATGCCCGCCGCGATGGTGTAGATGGTATCGGAGGCGCCCGTCTCCATCTCGGGAATCACCGGTGCGCCCGGCCACATCTCCGCCGCCACCCGCTCGAGCGGCCGTAGCACCTCGGGCGAGGGCAACACGGTGGGAAATCCTTTCGATTCGGGCGCCCGGTCCACTCCGCCCGCCGCATCCACGTACCGCACAGTCACCTTCGGATCGCTGACCACGCGGATTAGCGTCTGCCGCGTCTCCTCGGGCGAATGTCCGGGCAGGATGCGGCAATTCACGATCGCCTGGGCCGTTTGCGGCAGGGCGTTGTTGGCATGGCCGGCGCTCAACCGCGTAGCCACACACGTGGTGCGGAGCATCGAGTTATAGCGCGCATCCTGGCTGAGCCGCCCCGCCGCCGCGGTATCCGGCGGGGTGTGCAGAATGGCATTCATGTCCGCCTGGATCTGCGCAGATTCGAGCCGTGCCCGCCGCTCGAAATACGTACGTGTCACCGCGTTCAACTCCAGGGGAAACGGCGAATGCTCCAGCCGTGAAAGCGCCCCGGCCAGATGATAAATCGCATTGTCCGGCTTGGGCAGCGAACTGTGACCGCCGAGATTGAGAGAAGTCAGCTCGAAATCGGCGTACTGCTTCTCGCTGGCTTCTACATCTACATTCACCGGCTTCCCGCGCATGGTGGTGAGGCCGCCGGAATCCGCGTTCAGAACGAATCCGGCATCGATCAAGTCGCGATGATTCTTGAGAAGCCAATCTACGCCATTGGATTTACCACCCTCTTCGTCCGCGGTCAGCGCCAGAATCAGGTCCCGGTCGGGCCGGTACCCTTCGCGCCGGAAACGGAGGAAAGTGGTCACCAGAATCGCGTCATTCACCTTCATGTCCTGGGTGCCGCGGCCGTAGAAATAGCCGTCCTTTTCCACGAACTGGAACGGGTCGGTGGTCCAGTCTTGGCGCCGCGCCTCCACCACATCCAGATGACCGATGATCAGCACAGGCTTCCTGGCGCCGCTGCCCCGAAAGCGTGCGATCAGATTCCCCTTGCGGCCGTTCGGGCCCAGCACCTGGACATCGGCCTGCGAAAACCCGGCGTCCTTCAGCCGCTTCGCCATGGCTTCGGCCGCCCGCGTGGTGCTGCCCACCGAATCGGTGGTATTGATCTCGATCAATTCCCGAAAAATGTCCCGGCTCAACTGGCGCGTGGCGTCATCCAACGCCGCGCACCATGCGATTCCGCCCAATAACAGCAAACCCGCAACTCGCATTGGACCATTGTAGTGGACACCCTCGGGTCGTTGCGTCGTGGCGGACGCGTCCCGGATGCGTTCCCACGTTGACAGGCGGGCCAAAAAATGAGACAGTACGGCCCAGGGGAAAAGGTGCCCCTCCTCATGAAGCGTAAGGCGCTGATACTGCTTACAATCGCCGGCGGTTTAGGGTTAACTGCCGTGCCCGTTTTCGCCCATCACGGCGATGCCGGCCGCTACGAAGATAACCTGACCGTTCTGACAGGAACCGTGGTGGATCTGCAACTGGTCACTCCGCATTCGATCATCGTCCTGGATGTCACCGATGAGGACGGCAAGGTGGTGCGGTGGCAGGCAGAAATGGGAGCCCGGCCGGCCATGATCCGGGATTTCGGATGGACGAAGGATACCCTGAAGCCCGGCGACAAGATTACAATTACCGGCCGGAAGGTGAAGAGCGGAGCAGCTTACATGAACCTGACGGACCGGGCCAACGTGGTGTTGACCGACAGCGGCAAGGAAATCTTCCGCACCAACAACTACGGCACGGAACAGCGCAAGCGACCGGCGGCAAATCTCGGAAACTAGCTTTTCTCACACTGCTGCCGGCGTTGGGCCGGCGCGGGAGGCGCGATGAAAACTCTTTCGGCAATATTCCTGGTGTGTCTGGCGGCCGGCGGTGGGGCCGGTCGCGGCCAAGCTCAAACGCGCTCCGCAGGTTCAGCCTCCTCTTCCCCGGCGGCGCCATTAAAAGAGGTCGCGTACCTGAAGGCTTCGAATACCAAAGCCAATGACCATTTCGGCAATGGGGGCACGCTGGAAGGGCACGGCGTGGCCCTCAGCGGCGACGGGAATACGCTGGCGGTGGCCGCTCCCTATGAGAGCAGCGGCGCCAAGGGCGTGAATGGCAACCAGAGCGACACGTCGGTCTACAGCTCCGGCGCGGTTTATGTTTTCACACGCAAGAACAACGCGTGGGTCCAGCAGGCGTATATCAAAGCCTCCAATCCGGGATTGAGTTACCGGTTCGGACACGTCGTCACGTTAAGCCAGGACGGCAATACTCTGGCGGTTTCCGCTCATTTCGAAGCCAGCAACGCCAAGGGAATTGACGGCGACCAGAACGATCATTCCATCCCACAGGCTGGAGCCGTCTACATTTTCACCCGCCGGGGCGAAACGTGGAGCCAGCAGGCGTATGTGAAAGCCTCGAACACTGGGGAAGCCGGGACTGGGAATCAGCTCCCGGATGGAGATCAGTTTGGCTTCTCGATCGGATTGAGCGCAGACGGCAACACCCTGGCGGTCGGCGCGATCTCCGAGGATAGCGGCGCCAAAGGCGTCAACGGAGATCAGAACGATAACTCGCAGCAATCGTCCGGGGCGGTTTACATTTTCGTCCGGAACGGCGCCAAGTGGGCGCAGCAGGTGTATCTTAAGCCTTCGAATACCGATGCCAACGACCTGTTCGGCTACTCGGTGGGGCTGAGCGCCGATGGCAACACTCTGGCGGCCAGCTCCTACGATGAGGACAGCTCGGCGCGGGAGATCAACGGCGTTCAGGACAAGGGCCGGCGCGGGTCGGGCGCGATTTATGTGTTCACGCGGACGGGTGCGGCCTGGGCGCAAACGGCGTATCTCAAGGCGTCGAACGCGGAGGCGGGCGATTCCCTGGGATATGCGATTGCCATCAGCCAGGATGGGAACACCGTAGCCGGCGGGGCGGCCGACGAGGACTGCTACACGCCCGGCATCAACCCTCCGGGATGCGATAATGACGTGAAATTGGATAGCTCCACCGGCGCAGCGTACGTCTTCTTTCGCGATGGCGGCAAATGGACCCAGCAGGCCTTTATTAAGTCGTCTCACCCGAATAAGGAGGACTGGTTCGGGTCGCGTCTGACGCTCAGCGGCGATGGCAATACGCTGGCCGTGGGCGCGCAATTGGAAAATGGCGGATCGAAGGGCATTAATGGCAACCAGGAGGATCTGTCGGCCGAGGACGCCGGCGCTCTGTATCTGTTCTCGCGCAACGGCACAACCTGGACGCAGAAGGCCTACGTAAAAGCTTCCAACGCGCAAGCTTACTCCGAGTTTGGCAGCGCCATGGCGCTCAGCAAAGACGGGAAGATCATGGCCGTAGGGGCCCGCAGCGAGGCCAGCGCCGCCAAGGGCGTCAACGGGGACATGAAAGATACCTCCGCTCCCGGCGCGGGGGCGGTGTATCTGTTCAGCGTTCAGTAGGAGATCTTGCCATCAAACACAACTGCTCCTGGCTGGGTTTTTCGCCGCTTTGCGAAAGCGGTTTTCCATTTATCCGTGCACCGAGACCCGGATGAGGGTCCGTACCGGACGGTATCTGATCCCCGACGTGGCGGTTTTTTGGCCCGACGAACCACGGGGGTACCGGAGACTCCCCCGCTTGTTGCAGTCGAGATTCTGTCTCTGGATGACCGGCTCTCTGAAGTCCGCAACAAGCTCGAAGAGGATAAGAGTTGGGGGGTGGCGCATGTGGCGCATGTGTGGCTGGTGGACCCGCACTGGCGGCGGATGTACACTTGCGAGATCGGGCTCGTAGAGACGCAGTTACTCAAAATCGCCGAATTGGGCGTCGACGTAACTGCCGCGGATATTTTCGATTAGACATCCGACGAACATCTACCGGGTTGCGGGTTTCGACGGCGCCACCGACGGCGCCGGTTTGGCGAATTTCGCCGCGTCGATCGCGACATTGGGCCGCACTTCGGTCAGTTCCACGTTCTCCCGGCCGTCCAGCCACGTCATGGTCCAGCGGAATGGCATCTTCACACCGGAGACCTCGCGATAGTCGGCGTAATCGAACTGCGTAGCCATGCGGCCAACCGGCGAGCTGGCATAGCGCATCAGCCGCACGAGCAGGCCCGTTTCGGCATCGAAATAAAAGGTCGCCATGGCGGCGCCATCCGCACTGACTCCCTGGACCACTTCGACCTTGCGATCAGCGATGACCGACTGCCGGCCGACACGCCATTGGCCGAAGGCTTGCTTGATCCGCGAGGGGAAAGCGAGCTCCGCGTCCAGCCTCGCACCATACAGATCGCCTCCGGTCAGCGGAAGTACCGCGATCGGCCGGAGCGGCGCGGCCACCCAAGCGCCGCGGCCGTCGTAGGCCGTAGTGTTGTCTCCGTTGTCCGTGTGAATGACGAGAGTGCGCCGGTTCGGAGCTTGGGCGAAGATTTCGATTGGCCGCTTTTCGCTCTCCGGACCGTATCCCGAACTGGTTCCCGTAGCCACGACACTGGTGAGGCCGGCAAGCCGCCCGGTTCCGCCGAGCGCCTCCAGGTATTTGTCAAAAAGTTGATCCGGAGAAGGCGCACCCGGGGCCTGCCTGACGATGTCATCCTCCTCGTCCTCGGTCGAACCTCCGTAGATCGCAGCCAGGCTGGCAGTGACCTTGGGATGGTCGCTGCCGCGATGGCAGGAGTAACAAGTCACCATCTGCCGTCCGTTAAAGTAGTTCTTGTTGAGGACCGCCATCATGCCGACCATGCGCCGCGCCATCTGCTTTCTCGGGCTGTTGTCCTGGGCGTAGTTTTCCCACTTGCTGTCATTGGCGGCGTGGCAGTCCTCGCAGGACATGCCCAACGCCGCGGAAAAGACGCCCATCGTGCCCATAAACTGGTCCGCCGGAATCCCCTTGAGCACCTGGACATTTTTGAAGACCTCTTCGGCCATCAGCGGTCTCTGTTCCGGGCCTGCCTGGCCGTGCACCAGGGTAACGCCGAGCAGGCATACCAGCGCAGTGCCCAAGGCGTCTAGAATCGTTCGGGTCGAGCCGAGCTCCATGTTCTCTCCCTCCCTATTGTGCACGATGCATGCGCCACGGCGCAGGTCTTTCCGAAATCCGCGAAAGCGGCAACGGACCGCAGGGGGGTTCTCGTCTCCAGGAGTCTAGCCGGCCCCTCTAGTGCACCGTGACCGTGACGCTGGCGGTGGTGCGGCCGTATTGATTCGTCGAATACAAAATATAGGTGGTGGTGGCCGCCGGTGTGACCGTGATGCCGGCGCCTCGCACGGGACCGGCCTGCGGCGAAATGATGTTGTATAGGGAGTTGCTGGTGGACCAGCTCAGCGTCACCGGCTGACCGGCGCTAACTACCGGAGGATTCGCTGTGAAGCTGCCGATGGTGGGTGACTGCCCCGTGGGGACATTAGCCGGGGTATAGATCGCGCTCATCATCACGACTTCAAAGTCGGAGGTAGGCAGAGTCTTGAGCTGCGAAAGGTCGTTGTTGTTCCAGCGGCTGTCGGGAGCGCCACTAATGTACAAGGCGCTGCCGTTATCGGCCAGGATCATTCCATACTTCTTCAATGCCGTGAGGATCACCTGGTTTTGCGGCGAGAAGCCGGAGATATCGACGTCAGCCTTGAGGCGCATGCGCATGCCCATGGGCGGAGCGTTCGAATTCGTGACGGAGGAGGCCCAGTGCGAAGCCGGCGGGGTGAAAGCCTGCTGCGTGGCCGGTACGGTGAAGCGGATCGCATGCCGTATGACGCCCGCGGCCACTTCGTCGTAGCGGACGAGGCCGGGGAAAATCGGTAGGCCCGCGGCATCGGCGGAAGTCCAGGTGTAGGGGCGCTGCTCGTTGCTCAGCATGTCCCAGATCGCGGCTACATCGGCGGACCACTGCCCACGGGTCAGATAAGCCTTGCCTAATTCATAAAGCCAGCAACTGTCTTTTTCCAGCACGAGCACGTGGCGGTCGCCGTTGCCGGGCCGGGGATAGCCCTCGATGAGCGCGTTGGGGGGAACCGGCTCGGGACCGGGGTCGCTCTCACTGGCATAGGCCTTGAGCTGTACCTTGAGCTTGGGCTGGGTGCCGGCCACGACCTGGTAGGGAATGCCGATGGAGGAACCCTGGTAGGTGCCGGAACCAAAATCGGGGTGCAGCGGCGCGCTGCCGCCGATGTAGTTGATGTAGTTGGCGGAGTTGGCATCGACGGGAGCGGTGGAGATATCGGTGTTCCACAGGTTGTCCGCGGGAAACGGGATGAACCCGTTGAGACTCGTCAATTGACCAACGGTCATGCCGGCGCACGTGCCGTTCTGCGCGGGTAGGCACGGAGCCGTCACGGCTAGAGCAGCGATGGTTAACGAAAGCCGTATCCATTGCATAGAAGCACCTCGTTGTGAACCCGGTTGGGCACTTTCAATTGTAGGGTGCGACCGCGGGCGGGTTCACGGGGCAAATTCCCGACTATCGGGCTAGCGCCAGGTTCTTCTTACAGACCGATTCCGGCCCCTGCATTTTCCACCCAGCAGCACTGCCGATGGCATAGAATAGAGTGTCCTAAGACCGAATCGGAAGCTCCTAAGAGCGGGACGGGGAGCGCTGTCCCGGCGCACGTCGGTTTAACAAATCATCTATGGATTTGGCACATATACACCTTTTACTGAATCACTTTCCGACCATCGGCTTCCTCGTAGGGCTAGGTGTTTTTCTGCTGGGCCTGGTGGGAAAAAGCAATGATTCGAGGCGCGCCGGGCTGGTCATCTTCATGGGCATTGCCCTGCTGTCGATCCCGATTTACATCAGCGGCAATGGGGCACAGGAAGTCATTTGCGAGGCGCCTGCCGACCAACCTTGCCCCGATGCGGTAATCACGGTCGCGTTGAAGGCCGGCGGCACGGGTTACACGTTCGCTCCTTCCATGAAGTTTTCCGGCGGGGAGTGCCTTTCTCCTCCCACGGCGATTGCGAGGGTCGACTCGGGCGCGGTAACGAACCTCCAGGTCGCGTACATGGGATTCGGCTGTACTGCGCCGCCCACGGTGACCTTTTCCGGGGGTGGCGGTTCGGGCGCGGCCGCGACGGCCGCCATGTCGTCGCAACGCATCCTTGTCTCCAAGGCCACGATTCAAATGCATGAAAGCGCGGCTCTGATCGGCCTCGCCTTCATGGAGTTGACAGGCGCTTTTGCCTGGCTCGGGCTCTGGCAGTTCCGCCGTAACACGCGCTTTTCACGCGGCACGTTGTCCGTTGTCTTGCTGCTTTCCCTGTGCACGTTTGCCGTCATGATAAGGGCTTCGAACCTGGGGGGCGAGATCCGCCATCCGGAGGTTCGCGCCGCTGCGCTGACTGCGTCATCCACCCTGCTCGCGGAACCACCAATCGCGCGCCAACTGGGCGATTGGGTCGGCGGCGCAGGATGGCCGTTTCCGACTTGCGAGACGTTGCATTTCATTGGACTGTGTCTGCTCTTCGGCGTAGCCGCGATCGTGGATCTGCGCATGCTCGGAGTCATGAAAGGAGTATCGTTTCAGTCCTTGCACCGGCTGCTCCCTTGGGGGATTTTGGGCTTCGGCATCAACCTGGTGACCGGCATCCTGTTCTTTGTCTCGGATCCCTGGCAATACGTGCACACCGGCGATTGGATCGGCTCGCAGAACTCAGCTTTCCTGTGGAAAATGATTTTCATCCTGCTGGCCGGGTCTAACGTCCTCTACTTTACGGTGTTCGATGAGCCGTGGCATCTGGAGTCCGGGGACAATGCTCCACTGGCCGCCAAAGTGGTGGCCGCCGCCTCACTCATCCTGGTGGTGGGTATCATGTTTTGGGGCCGTATGCTGCCTTTCCTGGGCGGATCCTTCTGAGGTAGATCATGCCCTTGGCCCTCACCGTCGCTCTCGTGGTGTTTGCGGTCGTCGCCCTGGTTGGGGTAGTAGGCTACCTCATCGATAAGAACGCGGGACGAGAAGAGCGCGAATAGCGACGCCGGATTTCATATGATGGATTTTCTCTCGAAGCTGGAGCAATCGTCGTTCAGCCAGTGGGTGCTTTCGGCGAACACCATCTGGGCCTACCCCATGATTCTGTTCATGCACACGGTGGGCATGGCTCTGGTGGCAGGGATCAGCACCGCCATCGACCTTCGCCTTTTGGGCTTTGCGCCGAAGCTGCCGATCAAGCCGCTGGAACGGCTCTATCCGTTCATGTGGGTGGGCTTCGCGATTAACCTGATCACCGGCACAATTTTGCTCATAGCGGATGCGACCACCAAGCTCACCAACACGGACTTTTACGTCAAGATGGTTTTCGTGTTATCCGGCGTGACGCTGCTCGCCATCATGCGCAACAAAGTATTTCGCAATCCTCAAGTGGAGGAGGCGCCGGTGGCCTCGGTCGCGAAGCGCCTGGCTTTCCTCTCAATCGTCTGCTGGGTGGGCGCGGTCACGTGCGGACGTTTGCTGGCTTATGTGGGTGCGGTCTCCGGCCTGCACGGTCTGCGGGGACGGTAGCGAGGCTGGCGGATTGAAACCTGCCCCCTCACTTCGCCGTGCAGGGCGCCGGACTCCATTTAGAACCGTCGGCCTCGCGCTTGAAGTGCGTGCTGGTGATGAACGGCTGCTGCAGGTATTGCGGGTCGTCCACGATCGTGGTTACAACCAGCCAGGAATCCCCGTTCGGCTCCATCGTGCGGTCGTAGTATTCGGTGACTGTGGCATTCGCGCTGTACGGAACGCCGTTCTTGCGCAGGTATCCTGCGCGCAAATGGGTGGTCGTCACCTTCAGCGTACCGCCGCGATTCTGCACTTCCCGCGTGGCTCCGGGTCCCGATGGCGCCGGGGCCTGGCCTCCTCCACGACCTGTGGGGCCGCCTTCCCATTGGGCCACTGAATATCCCTGCCAGTCCGGTGCTCCGGTGGGAGGTTGGGGAGCGCCGAAATGGAAGAGCCGCGTTTGCGTTCCGGCGTCCATCTCGACTTTCAGCGTATTCTCGTTGTCCCAGGTGACATGCACGCGGCCTGGCACGCGCATGATATTGGCAGCGCCGTAGGACCGGCATTGTTCGCCGGCGGCCTCGTCTTTGGCGGGATCCCAGGTATCGGCCACGCGGCGTCCCTCGGGGTTAAGGGGCACGCTGGCATAATCCCCTTTGGGGGGAGTGACCATGCGGAAACGCCAATCTTCCGTTACCACCGCCACCCAATAACCGGTGAGGTCCACCAAGGCGCCCGCCTGGGGCGACACCGGAGCCGCGGGTGCGCCCCCCCGGCCGCCGCGCCCTCCCTGGGCCTGTACACGTACCGGTAGCGCGACCGCCAGCACCGCCAAGGTGGCCGCCAACAAATTTCGCGGGCTATTCAAAGGTACCGCCCCATTTCCATCCATCCGCAGGCCGCGTGATGTTCACCATGCGGAGACGGTGGTCCGCCGGATTGCGGCCCGGATTGCCGACCACGACCACCTCATCGCCCGGCTTCAAAGTTTCCCGGGTGACACCCTGCCGGCCCAACTGGCCGCCCGCGCCCCATTCCACCGCCCAGGTCTGCATCTCGCCCTTGTCGTCCGGCGCTTCCACGTGAACGAACGAGTGCGGATTGCGGTACAGGAACTGCACCAGTTTTCCGTGGACGGTCACCTTCTGGTCTTCAAAATAGGTGGCGGCGAACGAGTGGTGGGCGAAAGCGCGAACCCCCAACAGAGACGCTGTCGCCACGAGCAGGGCAAACAGTTTAGTTTTCATGGCTGGTTCTCTCTAACCATTCTTGTAATACCCAAGGCTACGACCGTTGTCAATCTAGTCGATCCGGAGAGCGTGTGGCTTGCAGGAATTCCGCTTTCGTGAACAGAATCTTGACGTAGTTCGATGCGAAGTGCCCTGCCGCCACCACAGAGACTGCCGCTCGATGGCCACCGAACCGCGACCGGGAAGGAGCGAGACGTAAACTTTGGCCGGTACGTCAAGATTCTGCTCATGGGAGTGGGGTTTCTGTAAGCCGCGGCATAGCCTGCTCCCATACAATACCGCCTCAGAAGAACCAGAGGGGTCGCTCCGCGCCAGAAGGGAATCGCGCGGGGCGCCGAACCGCAACATGTGGCAAGCGGGCCAGTAAGGCTGCTGAAAGAGGGGTGCTCGATATGCAACGGTACAGGAGAATCCGGAACTGGGCGGCGATAGGCGCCCTGAGCGCACTGGTGTTTTTCAGTGGATTCGGAGCCGTCCGGCTGAGGGCGCAGGGCGCCACGGGGAGCATCCTGGGCACGGTGACCGATTCGACTGGGGCGGCGATCGCGGAAGCGGCGATTCAGGTAAGAAACGCCGGCACCGGCATTACCCAATCGGTTTCCAGCGACGGCCAGGGCCGATACCGTGTGCCCGACCTGGTGATCGGCGAATACGAAGTGCAATCCGCGAAAGTGGGATTCCAGACCGTGGTCCACAAGGGGATTACCCTTACCGTGGGCAGCCAGCCGGTAGTGGACTTCACCCTGCCCGTTGGCCAGGCGCAACAAACGGTCACGGTTCAGGGCGATGTTTCGGTGGTGGAAACCCAGTCCACGGCAGTAGGGGCGTTGGTGGAATCGGCGCAGATGCGCGATCTTCCCTTGAACGGCCGGAACTTCACCCAGTTGCTCACATTGGCGCCAGGGGTGACGCAGATCCCTTTGGGGGCGCCGGGCTCGGGCAGCACCTTTTACGGCAACGGGCAGAAGTATTCCATCGCCGGGTCCCGCCCCTCCGGCCAGGCTTACCTGCTGGATGACCAGGACATGACCAACTTCTGGAACAATGGTCCGGGCGCCGGCGGCCTGGGCACGGCTCTCGGCGTAGAAGGAATCGCGGAGTTCCAGACGCTGATCAACACCTACAGCTCCCAATATGGCGGCAACGGCGCGGTGATTAACGCCTCCAGCCGGCCGGGCACTAACGGCTTCCACGGATCGGCATACGAGTTTCTCCGCAATGACAAGCTGGAAGACCGCAATTTCTTCGATCTCCAAAAAGGCGCTCCTCCGTTCCACCAGAACCAGTTTGGCGGCAGCATCGGCGGTCCCATCAAGAAGGACCGGATCTTCTTCTTCGCCAATTACGAAGGGCTGCGGCAGTCGAAGGTGACCAGTTCGATCGTCACCGTTCCGGATGCCTGTGCCCACCAGTTCCTGGCCACCGCGACGGCTGCCGGCGGCTGTGGTGGGCCGGTGGCGCAGAACGGAACGCCCTTCGCCAC
>Ga0209698_10004296_pt1 | contig 15644 bp, 16 predicted proteins | sample LitLauG_LLR_2012_FD_187203 | JGI IMG/M metagenome (GOLD analysis project Ga0209698, IMG submission 187203) | Freshwater sediment microbial communities from Pennsylvania, USA - Little Laurel Run_MetaG_LLR_2012 (SPAdes) (version 2) | ecosystem: Environmental > Aquatic > Freshwater > Creek >...
CTGCTTCTCAGGGCGCTCTCGTGACTCGGCAGTGAATCTACGACAACATTTTTGGTGGGCCGTACAGGACTTGAACCTGTGACCCCTTCCATGTCAAGGAAGTGCGCTACCAGACTGCGCCAACGGCCCCTAAGGGTTCTACCCTACCACTTTGGACGTTTTTCACGAACCGCGTAGCGGGGCGCGGTCGGCGTCGAATTCGAGTGGCAGCGATATCTGAGGGTCGGCTGCTCGCCGCTCGGCGTCGTTGAGGGCCACTTGGGCGAGGAACACCTCGACGGCGGCGCGGGCGTCGCCGAGGGCGTCGTGGCCGCCGGGAACGACACTGTAGTGCTGGCAGAGATTGGTGAGGCTGCGTCGCCGACCCGACACGGCTCGCGATTCAATCACCTCGTCGTGCTTGATAACGTCGATCACGGGAAAGCGATCGATGTGCAGGTCGTCGAGGAGGTTCTTCTGCAGAACCGACGCGTAACTTCGGCGCAACATCTCGAGATCGAAGAACGTGACGTTCGCCCCGACGATGCTCGCGCCACGAGTGAGGTATTCGCGCAGCACCCCCACCGCGCGGATCAGCCCCATCGGCACCGAGAGCGCCTCACGGGCCTGGTACTTGGCCTCCAACTCCTCCATCGACACCCCGTGGACGCGCTGGGCACCGGGCGAGATCGGGCGGTCGGGTCGAACGTAGAAATGGTCGCTCCATATCGGTCGACCTCGTTGGAACGCGCAGAATCCATACGAGATAGCCCTCTCGCAGCCGACGTCGAGCCCCGTCGTCTCGGTGTCGAAACCGAGGAGTAGCTCAGGGACAGCGAAGTATTTCTTATGCACGGGTCAACCTTTGTCGACCGATGTTACATCGACCCTCTGACACGAAGCCCGGCGCACCTAGCTGTTCGCGTAGTGCTCTTGTAGTTCGTTCGCCAGTACGTCAACCGAACTCACGATTCGCGACGGACGGTACGGGAAGTGCTGGGCGTCATCCTCATTGGAGACTCCCGATAGCACCAGCACGGTATGCAGACCGGCTTCGAGCCCCGCCACCATGTCGGTGTCCATGCGGTCGCCCACCATGGCGGTGCTCTCGGAATGCGCCGAGAGCTCACGCAGGGCTGATCGGATCATCAACGGGTTGGGCTTGCCGACGAAATAGGGTTCCTTTCCGGTCGCTCGGCTGATGAGCGCCGTCAGGGCACCGGTGGCCGGCAAGGAGCCGTCGACGCTCGGACCCGTGGGGTCGGGGTTGGTGGCGATGAACCTCGTGCCATTCTCGATGAGGCGCACCGCCTTGGTGATGCGCTCAAAGCTGTAGTTCCTCGTCTCACCGATGACAACGTAGTCGGGCTCGTTCTCGGACTGGGTGTAACCGACCTCGTGGAGTGCCGTCGTGAGGCCGACCTCACCGATCACGAACGCCGACCCCCCGGGCCGTTGAGCCGCCAGGAAACCCGCGGTCGCCAGCGCCGAGGTCCAGATGTGGTCCTCGGGAACATTGAGTCCGCCGAAATTGAGCCGCGCACTCAAGTCGCGTCGCGTGTACATCGAATTATTGGTCAGCACCAGAAATGGCGTCTGCGACTCGCGCAGAATGTCGAGGAACCGGTTCGCCCCCTCGATCGGGTGCTCCTCGCGCACCAGTACACCGTCCATATCAAGCAGCCACGAACCGATCTCGGACGCATTGCGCACGTTGGGCCACGTGTGGGGTCTCTTCTGCGCCATCATCCTGCTCTCCTTCGGGCCGCGTCCCAGGGACACGGCGCCTCGTCGCGCCGTTGCGGTGGCGACACCAGTCGCCTCGCCACCAGAGTGATTGTAGGCGACACCCTTGGCCGGGTGGAGGCTAGGCCCTGCGCGTCGGTATCCAGGTGGGCCCCGCACTCGCGTCGAGTCCTCTGGCGGCCACGGCGCCATGCGTCGCGCAGGTGTAACGCGACGTAATCTCACAAGACGAGATAGGCAGTACTCGAGAAAGCAGAGATTATGTCCTTGACGCCCCAGACCCTGACCGTCATCGGTGCCAGTTGGTGCCCCGATTGCCGGCGCACCAAGGCCTTCCTCGCTGAACAGCGCATCGCCTACGAGTGGATCGACCTCGACACCCACCCCGAGGCCACCGAGGTCGTCGAACGCCTCAATGGTGGTAGTCGCATCATTCCGACGGTCGTCTTCCCCGACGGCAGCCACCTCGCAGAACCTGGAAATGACGAACTCGCCGACAAGCTGGGTCTGTCGCGGGTGGCGACGACGAACATGTACGACGTCATCATCATCGGCGGAGGACCCACCGGCATCACGACATCGATCTACGCGGCGAGGGAGAACTTCTCGGTCCTGATCATCGAGAAGTCGGCCCTGGGCGGTCAAGCCGGTGTGACCGAGCGTCTTGACAACTACCCCGGCTTCCCTGATGGCGTCGCCGGACGCGACCTCGCTGAGCGCATGACCCGACAGGCGCAGCGCTACGGGGTCGAGATGCTCCAGGCCGTGGCGGTGACCGGGATCGACCGCGACGGTGACGTTTTGGTCGTCGCTACCTCGACCGGTGACTCCTATCGCGCGAACGCCGTACTCCTCGCCACCGGTTCGACCTATCGGCGTACCGGCGCCGAGGGCGAAGCTGACCTCATCGGGGCGGGTATCCACTTTTGCGCCACGTGTGACGGACCCTTCTACCGTGGGGCCGATGAGGTCGTCGTCATCGGGGGTGGCAACAGCGGACTCGAGGAGGGACTGTTCCTGACGCAGTTCGCCCGACACGTCACCGTGGTCGAGAGGTCCGAGCGACTGCTCGGCAACCGACTCTTGCAGGACAAGGTGCTCGCCCACCCCCAGATGAGTGTCCTCTATTCCCAGAACGTCGTCGCCTTCGAAGCCGATGAGCAGGGCAAGCTCGCGGCCGTGGTGTTGGAGGACACGACGGGTGCCACTCATCGCCTCGCGGCGACCGGTGCCTTCGTGTTCATCGGACTCGATCCCAACAGCGGATTCCTCGCGGATGCCATCGACCGCGACGAGCGCGGGTTCATCGTCAGCGATCAGCAGTTCCGCACGAACATCCCGGGAGTATTCGCCGCCGGTGACGTGCGCGGCGGATCGACCAAACAATTGGCCAGTGCGGTCGGCGAAGGTGCGGCGGCGGCGATTCAGATTCGCTACCACCTCGACGCTGTCGCGAACGCTCAGGTGGTGGCCGCGTCAGCCTCCCCGCCAGCGCGATGACGCCAGCGCAACGTTGTCGAGGGTCGCGTCGCGCTGCGACGCTCAACGTCCCAGCGTGACCGGATCGCGAAGGTTGGGCCGCCGTTGAAGTGGGATCCTCGACGGTTCACCGGCTCCCGCCACGCCGTGGGGTGATCGGCGATAGACGTCGAGCACCCCACACGCGCGGTGCGACCATCGACATGACGATGCTCTGGAGGCGGCGTCCGGATTCGAACCGGAGTACGGGGCTTTGCAGGCCCCTGCCTAACCGCTCGGCCACGCCGCCAGAACGACCATCCTAGTCGGCGCCCCTAGGACTGCTTCTTCTTCATCATCACTCGGGCGATCAAGTAGACCGCGCCGACCACGATGGCGATCTCGATCACCGTCTTGATGATGCTCGTGAGAAACGTCACCAGAACGAGCAACACGATGGCCGCAATGATGACCCCGACAATCGTTGACTTGGTTCTATCCACACTCCACCTTTTCTTCGACGGCTCCACTCAGCGTAGGAGACAGGGAGTTCCACACCGGTATTAGGATACGGCTCGTGAGAACATTCCTGGCTAGAGCGGCCGCAGTGGCGGCCATTGTGGGCTCCGTCGTCGTGCCGGTTGCCACGAGTGCGCAGGCGCAGACCTCGATGCTGGTGCACGTCACGAGCCAGATCTCACCGAACATCTCGGCCACGATGCCCCTGGTCCGCCTCCAATTCACCACCCCGGTCACGGCGAGCGAACTCCCTGCGCTCAAGTTGGCGCCCGCCCTGGCGACCAGGTGGCAGCAGATCGGTCCGAACGCGGTTCAGGCGGTCGCCGTGACCACACCGGCGGCGGCCCTCTCCTACGCGATCACGGTACCGACCTCGCTGCGGTGCTCGACGACCTGCACCGTCGCCACGACGCACGTGATCCAAACTCCGGTGAGCGTGAACGTGACCTGGGAGGAGCAGATGCTCGCGGAGTTGAACTTCCTCCCGGTCTCCTTCGCACCCCTCGCGGTGCAGTCCTCCCCCTCGCAGGAGGTTCCCGGAATCTTCGCGTGGCGATTCGCGAAATTGCCCGCGTCGCTGTCCTCGCAGTGGAGCGTCGGATCAGACAATGTGATCCTGCGAGGTGCGGTGATGAACTTCCAGAACGTCCACAACCTGCCCACCACTGGCGTCGTCGATGCAGCGACGTGGAATACGTTGGTGGCCGCGGCGAACGCGCACCAACTCGATCCGGCCAGCTACAACTACGTTGACGTGACCGAGAGCTCACCCGAGGTCCTCACCTTGTACCTCAATGGGGTGAGCAGTTTCCACGCGCTCGTCAACACCGGCATCTCCGTGTCGCCGACCCAGCTCGGCACGTACCCGGTCTACCTTCGCTACACCAGCCAGACCATGTCCGGGACCAATCCGAACGGGACGCACTACTCGGACCCCGGCATCCCGTGGGTTTCGTACTTCTACGGCGGCGACGCCCTGCACGGCTTCATCCGCTACTCGTACGGTTATCCCCAGAGTCTCGGCTGCGTGGAGATGCCCTTCGCCTCCGCGGCGACCGTGTGGCCCCACACGCCGATCGGCACACTGGTCACCGTGCGCGCCTAGTCGCCGCTCGTCAGGCCTCGTTGCTCGCCGCGGGACCCTCGGGTCCGAAGGCGTGACTGCCCCGTTGTCGTTCGATGCGCAGGCCCCGTGAGTCCAGGTCGGCCGCGACGCCGACCGAACTGGCTCCGTAGCGCCGGCGGATGTCGTCGAGAGCATCACGTAACGACGCCGACGACACCTGATGCTCGCGTGAGGCGTCGATCGCCGCCGTGCGTCCATCGCTCACCACGCCCACGTCGAAACTGAGTTGGACGTGGTTGTCCTCACGGTCGAGGAACGACGACGCGTAAAGACCCAGCAGTCGAACCGGTCGGCTCAGGTCGACGCTGCGAACCAGGGCCTGCGCGATCGCCGCGAGTGCGCCCTGATCGTCGATCCCGAATGGCAGGGTCTGCGAGCGCGACAGGGATTCGAGATCGTCGAATCGCAGGACCACGCTCACGGTGCGCGCCACACGCCCCTGGGCTCGCAGGGCCCGCGCCACCACGCCCGCATGATGGTGGCACTGGGCCAGTACCTGCTCGAGCGTCGTCAGAGACACCGCGAACGTCTCGTCGTGGCCCAGTGACTTGAGCTCGCGCCGGGTCACCACCGTGCGCTCGTCCTCACCTCGGGCGTAGGTCACCAGCGTGGCAGCCATCGCGCCACCCAGATGCCGGGCCAAGGTCCCCTCGTCCACCTTGGCCAGGTCGCGCACCCAGCGCAGGCCCAGTTGGTGAAGTTTCTTGGCCGTCTGGGGCCCGACACCCCAGAGTGCGCGTACGGGCATCTCGTCGAGCCACTCGCGTTCCAACTGTGGACTGACCCACACCACGCCGGGCCCCTCGACGAGATCGCCCCCGACCACGTGTGGTTTGGACTGCTTCGACGCCAATTTCGCGAACAACTTGTTGCGTCCGAGCCCCACTCCGCACTCGAGGCGCAGTTCCTCGCGAATGCGCTGGCGGAGATCCCACGCCGCTTCGAGTGGGCTCACGTGCAGTCGCCGCAGGCTTCGAAGGTCGGCGAAGACCTCGTCGAGGCCGAGGGGTTCGTACTCAGGCGTCAAATCGTTCACCACCCCGTGAAAGAGGTGCGAATACTCCTCGTAGCGATCGAAGCGGCCGGGCAGGATGAGTAGGTCGGGGCAAAGGCGTCGCGCGACCACCGACGGCATGGCGCTGCGCACCCCGTGACGGCGGGCTTCGTAACTGGCGCTGGCGATCACGCCTCGCTGGCCCGCACCGCCCACGCAGACGGGTCTTCCCCGCAGGCTCGGGTCGTCAAGTATCTCCACCGACGCGAAGAACGCGTCAAGGTCGACGTGCAAGATGGGGGCTTCTTCGAGGGAGGGAGGTTCAACCAGCGAGTTCGACACTACGGAACGCCTCTGCGAAGGCGAGGCCTAGCGACCGTCCCGCCTGTGACGCGCGACCTCGCACGACATCGCTGACACCCTCCGCGTCATCTCCCGTTTGAGAGTGGTGTGCCAACACGGCCTTCACCTTCACGTCGATGGTCGAGGTGACGTCGATCCCCACGTCGGGTTCGTGAGTTCCGCTCAACAGCAAGCGCGCCACCTGGTGCGCCTCGCCCTCTTCGGGATAGTAGAGCGGCATCGCGGCGGCGGGCGCGGCGGCGTCCAGGAGTGCCCATCCAGCCTCTCGATGGTCGCGGTGGTTCACGTAGACCCCACCGAAGAACGTCGCCGTCGGGTCTGGACCAAGGACAATCTCAGGCCGCACGCGACGGATCAGACCGACCAGTCGCGCCCGCAATTCGTCTGAGTTGGTGACCTCGCCGTCAGGGACCTCCAGACAATGGACCTCGTGCACGCCCAAAAGACCGGCCGCCAACTCCAACTCGCCTCGACGCACCTCGCGCAGTCGATCCGGTTTGGTCTGCGAACCATGAGCGCCTTTGGACCCGTCGCAAATCACGACCAGGTGCACTGCGCACCCCTCCCGGGCCCATAGCGCCATGACGCCGCCGGCGGCGACGTCTGCGTCGTCGGGATGCGCATAGACGGCCATCGCCACGCGCGGGCGCACATCGAGACTTCTCATCGCTAACTCCGCAATTTGGGGGCCGTGGTCTTCACCAACATGCCGATCTCGCGAGCGAAATCGTCGGCACCCTCGAAACCCTTGTAGACCGAGGCGAATCGCACGTACGCCACGTCGTCGACATCGCGCAACGCCTCCAGAGTGGCCATCCCCACCTCTTCGCTGGTGACGTCGCGGTTCAACAGGCGCATCGCTTCCTCTACGGACTCGGCGATGGCGTCCAACCGGACGTCATCCACCGGTCGGTTCTTGCACGCCGATCGGACGCCTGACAGTATCTTGGCTCGCTCGAAGGGCTCACGTTCTCCGGATCGCTTGGTCACGAAGATGCCGACTTCTTCGATGCGCTCAAAGGTCGTATAGCGATGGTTGCAGGCCGAGCACTCGCGGCGTCGTCGAATCGCCACGCCATCTTCCGCGAGTCGCGAGTCGACCACGCGATCGTCGTCAGCGGAGCAGAAGGGACAACGCACCACATCAGGTTACACCGAAAACCCATAAAAATTAGGGGATTACGACGTGTTCACCAGCGATGACGACGTCGGAGCGCAGCTCTTGAACAAGTGCACGGCGAGCTTGTGCCGGATTCACTGGATTGAGCTCGCGAGCGATCGACGACAGGGTGTCGCCGGGCTCGACGACGTAGAACATCCCCGACGAGAGCGTCGAACTCGACGCGAGGTCCGTCGAGAGGCCGACTCCATTCGTCCCTCCAAAGGCGTGACCCGGCCACGCCAGCAGCACGAGACTGACCAGCAGACCGGCCGCGAGCGCGCTACGACGGCGCCGTGCCTTCATCCGGGCTCGCGCCGCACGACGATTCGCCACCAACGGACCGCTGCGAATGAGAGCGACAGCGTCGTGATCGCCCACTACGCGAAGCATGCGACGTGGTGAGACGGGTGCGTGGTAGTCATCGAACACCAATTCGACTGCGGCCATCGGACTCTCCTTCTCTACGAGGTGCGAACACCTGTTCGTAATTATAAGCGAACAGGTGTTCGTTTTCAATACCTACTTGTGATGGCTCACAACCCTCGAATCCCAGGTAATTCCCGTCCCACGCGGCCGAACGAGTCAGCCGATGCCCGGCGACCTCGTAGAGCTCCCCTCACGTCGCGAAGACTCCTAACCATGTGAATCCGATGCTCATGGACCAATCGCGCACACTCTACGGAGAGGTTGTGACACGGATGGTCGTTGGAGTCAGTGACTTGACCATCGGTCACCCACACCACGGGCTCGCGCGCGGACGCCGCGCGCAGCGCCCAGCGCAACACCGGACCGTCAACGCCGTTGCCGACGTTGCCACTGCGCACCGAAGTGGCGATTCGTCCGTTGCGAGCGAGGATCCAGACGTTGGGCGTTCGACCCGTATCGCCAGGTCGGTGGCTGTAGCCCACGATGAGTGCTGCGGGAGCGTTGTGAAGGAGTGCATCGAGCTCATCCACTGTGACGTCCATGGAGCCGGATTGGTCGATGACGATGACTCCCCCGGGCACCGTTGCCTTGTGCGCGAACGCCCGCTGCAGGGGATCGGTGAGAAGTCGGCTCGGGTAGCGCATCGCCGTTCCGCATGTGGCCGGTCGCGCGCGACGATGTGCCCCGCGACGAGTCCGCACCACGTAGTCGACGGAAGTGTCGAAGACCAGTGGAGCGAAGGACCCACTGGGTGGTCGTCGGGCTCCCGGCTCCAGCGAGCGCCGAAAGGTCCGCAACGATTCCGGGTCAACCGGTCCCACGGCGCTCATAGATCGGCTGACCAATCGCGCGATCGGAAGAGTCACGTGGAGGAATCCGCGTGGAAATCCCTCCTCCGTCAGGTCGGTTCCACCGATGTGGGCGGCATCGAGCTGGCTCACGACCGAGAGGACCTTCTTCTTCAAGGCACGCAGTGCGCTCGGCCAGGTCGCCTGGGCCGACCGCAGTCCACGCAGGTAGTCTGACTCCCCTCCCGTACCGATCACGGCGAGGAAGAAGCACACTGCTTCGTCCCATTGGCCGCCAGCAGCCAGTCGTTGGGCGCCGAGACGCTCAGTGCCATCGTGAAGTAGCGAGACGTCGAATCCGAGTTGACCCAGGAGATAGTTGACCCTGAATTCTTCCGCACATTCCAGTGCCCGATCGCTCACGTCGAGTTCAAGGGGAACGTGCTCACGATGGAATGGACTGACTCGGATATGCATCAGTTCATGCGCTCGCACGACGCGCGCCACATCATCGGTCGTCAGCGGAACTCGCAGGACGCGCTCGGAGAGATTGCAACTGGCCCCACCGCGCGAGGTCGTCCCGGTCTCGATGCGCCACGGCCCTTGCTCGAATCCATCGAGTCGCCCGAGGACGAATTCAGGGAATACTGCGGCCGTCACTCCAGCGCGCCGATTGCGAGGGCGTCCAAAATCGCCTGGGCCGCGTGCTCGCCAAAGATTAGTCGCGCCGCTCTTTCGGGCTCCAGGCGCGCCCTGAGTTGGTCGAAGGCGTAGAAGCTTCGCAGGGAGACTCGGCGGTCCACGTCACCCACGGAGCCATTCAACGCCGGCCCCTTGAGATCGTCACTCAATACCGCGACGGCGTGAGGGTGGGGGCGGTCAATCCGAATCGCCACGGGAAATCGGTCGCGAAGAGCCGGGCTGATATCGTCCAGATCCTCGCTGTTAGTGGTCATCACGACCGAGAAATCCGGTCCCGGTTTCACCCATTGTCCGGTCTCGGGGTTTCGCCACCGCGCGGACTCCGTCGAATCGGTCACCGCCAGCAATGTGCTGAGCGCGTCACCCGACGCCCGATCGACCTCATCGACCACGAGGCGTCCGCCCCGTCCCGCGTTGTTCCTCCACGCCCGAATGGCCGGACCTTCACGCCATTGCCACTTGCCCGCACCCGCGGGCATCCACGTTCCCGTGATCTCGGCGGACGTCAGATCCTCAGTGCAGACCAGCCTTTCAGAGATCCCCTTGGTGAGGCCCAGTTTGAGTGCTGCGAAGGTCTTGCCAGTGCCCGGTGGGCCATAGAGCAATACCCGGCGCAGGCCCGCGTCCAGCACGTCGGCTACATCACTCCAGCATTGTCCCACGGTCAATTCGCTCGTCACCTCGGACCTCCTCGAGAGACCCAATGGTCGCGTCCGCCACGCACGAGGAACTACAACTGCGTGGGGCGTCGGCCTCGCGAGGCGCGACGAGATCTCACTCGATCGATTCGCCGAGGTAGACCGCACGAACTCGGGGGTCGTGCAGCAGTTTTTGGGCCTCATCGGAGAAGGCGATCACGCCATTCTCCATCACATAGCCGCGATCCGCCAAGCGCAACGCCTGCGCCGCGTTCTGTTCGACGACCAGCACCGTCGTCCCCGCGTCACGGATCTCGCCGATGATCCGAAAGATGGTGTCGACAATCATCGGAGCCAGCCCCATGGACGGCTCGTCCAGCAAGAGCAGCTTCGGTTGGGCCATGAGTGCCCGGCCGATCGCGAGCATCTGCTGCTCACCGCCCGAGAGGTTGCCGCCGAGTTGCTTGCGACGCTCCTTGAGAATTGGGAAGATGCCATACATCCGATCAATGTCGTCGCCGTAGCCGCCCTTACGACCGAAGGCCCCCATGTCGAGGTTCTCCTCCACCGTCATCTGAGGAAAGATCCGCCGACCTTCGGGCACGTGGCTGATGCCAAGTGCCGAGAAGTTATGAGCCTTCACCCTCGTGATGTCCTCGCCGTTGAAGGTGATCGATCCCTCGGTGGGCGCATGCAGTCCCGACAACATCCGAAGCGTCGTCGATTTACCCGCTCCGTTCGCCCCCAACAGGGTGACGATCTCGCCTTGATTGACCTCGAAGGAAATCCCGTGCAGGGCCGTGATAGCGCCGTAGCGAACGACGGCGTGGTCAACCTTGAGCATCAGTCTCCTCCACCACCTGGGAATCGTCCTTCTTCTCAGCCTCACCGGTATCCGTGGAGCCCAGATAGGCCTCCACCACGGCATCATTGGCGCGGATCTCGTCGGGCGTCCCTTGAGCGATGACGCCACCGAAGTTCAACACGTAGAGGCGCTCCGCAAGCGACATCACCAACTTCATGTCGTGCTCGATCAAGAGGATCGAGACCCCCATCTCGTCGCGCACCTTGCGGATGAGATCGGTCAACTCCAACTTCTCCGCTGGATTGGTGCCCGCAGCGGGTTCGTCGAGCAAGAGCACCTTGGGACTCGTGGCCAGGCCACGAGCGATCTCGAGGCGGCGTCGCGCGCCGTAGGACAGCGACGCCGACAAGGTATTGGCTTCGCCCCGCAATCCCACGAAGTCCAGCAACTCAACCGTACGGGCGTCCGACGACTTCTCTCCGCGGCGTGTGGCGGGCCCGCCGATCATCGCCCCCACCGCGCCAAGGCCCTTGTGCGACTCCGCGCCGATCTTCACGTTCTCGTACGTCGTGAGAGCGCTGAACATGCGCGACGCCTGGAAGGTGCGCGCGATTCCCGCGGCGTTCAACTTGTGGGGTTTGCGACCGATGACCGAGACTGACCGGCCCGGCTCCCCAGAGAAGGTGATGGAACCCTCCTGAGGGCGATAGACGCCCGTGAGCGAATTGAACAGCGAGGTCTTTCCAGCGCCGTTGGGTCCAATGACCGCCAGGATCTCCCCGCGCTTCTGGTGCAGGCTGACGTCGTTCAACGACACCACACCGCCGAAGCGAAGGGTGACGTTCTGCACGTCGAAGATGAGATCGTCACTCACGGGGTATCTCCGGTCAGCAGTTCATCCATGTGGCCCTCGCCCGCCTCGGACATGGCAATCTCTCGCTTGCGCCGGCGCGCCGGAATGAGACCTGCCGGACGGAAGATCATCATGACTACCAAAATGGCACCCAGGTACATGTAGAGGTCCTGAGACTGGAAGCCGTAGGGCGCATAGTGGTCCAGCCACGTCGAGACCACCTGGACGAGCAAAGCGCCGACTACCACGCCGATTATCGAGCCCATGCCACCGAAGATGACGAGCGCCAGAATATTGATCGAGAACGACAAGAGAAAGGTCTGGGGCGAGAGGAAGTTGGTCTGTGCCGCGGTCATGACTCCCGCGAAGCCGGCGCTGGCAGCACCGATGGCGAAGGCCATGACCTTGTACTTGAGCGGATTGATCCCAATGGATTCGGCCGCCACCTCATCTTCTCGAATGGCCGTCCACGATCGTCCGACTCGCGAATGCTCCAGGCGCGAGAAGATGATCAAGAAGAGGACGACGAAACCTAGGGTCAGGTAGTAATACGGCCGAGGCGCGAGACCCCAGATATATTTCACCGGCCCGACGTGGAACACGAAGTGCGGCACTTGACCCGATCCCGTCGATCCTCCAGTGACCTTGTACTCGTTGTTCAAGAAGATGGTGACGATTTCACCGAAGCCCAACGTAACGATGGCCAGATAGTCACCACGAAGTCTCAGGGTCGGTATTCCGAGCAAGATACCCGACACCATCGCGATCGCGATCGCGATGGGGATCGCCCAAAACGGGTCCAGATGGACGCCGAAGGGCGGAGCGGCTGGCAACGCCCCAGTGACCCACGCCGTCGCGTACGCGCCGATGGCGTAGAAAGCTACGAAGCCCAGGTCGAGGAGGCCGGCGAATCCCACGACGACGTTGAGCCCGAGGGCCAATAGGACGAAGATGGCGACCTGCTCCACCAGCGACTGTTGCCAGAAGCCGTCGGTCACGAAGATGGGCAAGAGAACCGCGAGGATGATCAGCACACCGTAAGTGCTGTAACGCAGCGACCTCATCTTTTGAAAAGGGCTCTTCACCGCACTGGCCACCTCGGCGGGAATGGCTGCGACGTCGGGGTACTTCGCTCTCAACCCCTTGACCAATTTAATGAGGCCGCTGACGATGAGTGCCAATCCGAACCACACGAGCCAGCGCTGCGTCACGAAGAGTCCGAAGAAGGAGCTTCGTTCAGAGAACGATCCGACGAAACCGGCCGTCGGTTGCGACGTGCTCCCCGAAGGACCGGTCATCACCATCAGCAAGACGGTGACGCCCGCCGTGATACCGACGCGTCGCGCGAGCGGACCTTGAAGGTACTGTCTCACTATGCCGACCTCCCCAGGCGTTCACCGAGTATTCCGGTAGGTCGAAACAAGAGGACGAGAACCAAGAGGGCGAAGACGACGACGTCCAGGTACGCGCCATTGACGAAAGCGATCGAGAAGCTCTCGACCACGCCGAGGAGGAGCCCGCCGATCGCCGCTCCCCGGAGATTGCCGATTCCGCCGAGCACGGCGGCGGTGAACGCTTTGAGCGCGGGTGTGAATCCCATCGTGTAGGTCACGCCGAAACCGAGGCCGTAAAGAAAGCCGGCGGCACCGCCGAGGAATCCGCCCAGCATGAAGGTGATCACGATCGTGCGGTCAATGTTGACACCCATCAACGACGCCGTCTCGGAGTCTTGCGCTACCGCTCGCACGCTGCGTCCCAGCTTGGTGGTCCCCACCACGCGGTCGAGGGTGATGAGCATGACGGTCCCCACGACGGCGATGATCACTGACAGCATCTGGACCGGTGCGCCGAACAAGGTGAAGAGAGTGTGACCAACGAACGGTTGAGCCATCGCAGTGTTGTACCGACCAAACTCCTTGCCGGCGAGGTTGAAGATGAAGTACGAGGCACCGATGGCACTGATGAGATACGCCAGTTTCGGTGCGTTACGTCGTCGTAGCGGCCGGTAGGCGACTCGTTCGAGAGCCATCGCCATCAGCGCCCCCGCGAGTCCACCGACCAGTACGCCGCCAACCACCAAGAGCACCGACGCCGGACCACTGGGAGCGGAGGTGTGGATGAAGGCCTTCATCAAGAAGAAGGACGCGAAGCCACCCGTCATGAAGATCTCGGAGTGAGCAAAATTAATGAGGCGTAAGACTCCGTACACCATCGTGTACCCAATGGCGACCATCGCGTAGATGAATCCATTGGAAAGGCCACCAACGAGGAGCGGCCAGAACTCCTTGCGCAAGATGCCAAAGTGCGCGGTGAAGAAGTTAAAAATGCTTGCCACTAATCGATCCCCATCCTCACCTGCAGACGTTTCACTCTATATGAAAAGGGGGCCGAAAGCGTTTCCGCTTCCGGCCCCCTGATTCAAGCACTTCGATTAGTTGTGTCCGACCTGAACGATCTGACCACTCTGCACCTGGTAGAAGTTAATCTGACCAGATCCCGAGCCCACGAGGTTGCCGTCGGTCTGGAACTTGATGGTTCCTGTGAGGCCCTTGTAGGTGATCTTGTGGAGTTCGTTCTTCAGGTTGTAGCGGATCAACGACACGCTCCCCTTGAGCGAGATCTTCTGCATCGCAGCGATGATGATGTTCGTCGCGTCGTAGGACTGTGTCGCGTACAGAGCGCCCTTCGCCGGGAAGTGCGACAACTTCTGGTAGGCCGTTGCCAGCTTGCCAGTCAGGTTGCCACCCGAGCCACCACCAGCGGCGCTCAGGTACACGCCATTCGCGGCCGAGGCGGGCGAGGTGCCCGTGATCAGCGCGGAGGACTCTGAGCCGTCACCCGACATCACGGCGCCGGTGTAGCCAGCCGTGTGCAGTGCACCGAGCAGGAGGCCGAAGTCGCAGTAGTAACCGCCGTAGAAGACAGCCTTGGGGTTGGCGGCAACGATCTGGGTCGCGGCAGCGGCGTACTCCGACACCGGAGCATAGCCCGGCGAGCAGGTCTGCGGCAGCGAGTTCGTGGTCACCGAGGCACCAGCGGACTTGGCGTCAGTCGCCACGACCTGCGCGAGGCCCGCACCGTAGAACGAACCGTCATCGATCACGTAGACGCTTGACGCACCCTTGGTCTTGACGAGGAAGTTCGCGTCGGCGGAACCCTGGACGTCGTCACCATAGACAACACGCATGAAGTTGTTGTTCTTGATGCCGGTCGCCAGCGCAGCGGCCGTCGCCGACGGGCTCACCGTCGCGATGTTGGCAGCGGCGTAGTAGGGCTCAGCGGCACGAGTGGCGCCCGAGAACGCCGGTCCCACGATGGCAACGAGGCCCTTCTTCGCCACAGCGGCCTGGGCCTGGGCGGGCGAGTAGGTGTTCGAACCCTGGTCGTCATACTTGGCCAACGCCAACTTGAAAGGCAGCTTGCCCGTCGCGTTCGCGTTATTGATCGCCAACTCCACGCCGTAGACCATGTTCAGACCGAGCTGAGCATTGCTGCCCGACAGCGGGCCTTCGTAGCCAATGACGAATGTGGGCTTGGTCGATGCGCTCGAAGCCGATGCAATGCCGACTGCCGGCACTGCCATCAGCAACAGGGCACTCGACGAGACCGCAGCCACCGTCTTATTCAAACGAAACTTCATCAGTTCGTCTCCCTTGTTTGATGTCAAATTGCATTACCACGTACTTGCCACCCATCCAAACAGACGAGAACTCACGCACATGTCACACACGGACCATTTTGGTCACCCTGAGACAGTAGCAGTGCGTTTCTGGGAAAATTGGCGTCGTCGTGTTAACAGTTATGACAATTTGCGCAGGCGAACAGGTGTTTGATTTCGATGAGATGTTGCTCTAGGATACGAACAACTGTTCGTATATGGAGGAACCGATGGCCGAAGTCTTAACACCCATGAGGCGCAAGATCCTCGAATACATCGTCGCCTGCCAGCGAGAGAGGAACTTCCCTCCCACCATTCGCGAGATCGCCGCCCATGTGGGACTCAACGCCCCCGCGACCGTGGCCAATCACATCGACGTACTGAAGAAGGCAGGGTACATCGAGAAGAATCCCAAGCAACCTCGCAC
>Ga0209698_10004297_pt1 | contig 15641 bp, 10 predicted proteins | sample LitLauG_LLR_2012_FD_187203 | JGI IMG/M metagenome (GOLD analysis project Ga0209698, IMG submission 187203) | Freshwater sediment microbial communities from Pennsylvania, USA - Little Laurel Run_MetaG_LLR_2012 (SPAdes) (version 2) | ecosystem: Environmental > Aquatic > Freshwater > Creek >...
GCGCGACACCGACCGCCCCGCGCTCCCCAAACTTCCGTATGCCTTGCCGTCGAGAATCACCGCGACCAGCGCACACGCCACGCCGAGTCCCAGAAACAGCGCGTTCCCTTTCGGCTGCAGCGCGTAACTCAGCAGCGTCCCCACAACCAACGCGATCCCGATCGATACCGGAAAAGCTACGGCCAGCCCTGCCATGTCGATTGCGGCGACCAGCAGCAGGTTTGCCAGGTTAAAGATCGCCCCGCCCACCATAGTCGAAACGATGTTGGATCGGTCCGCCGACTGCACGTTGTTGAGAAAACTGGAAGCATCGTGGCCCGTGCTTCCCATGGTGAGCGCAAGAACGAGCGAGCTCAGGAAAATGCCGATCGCATAGTCCCAATAGAAAAGTTCAAAGCGATAATTCCTGACGCCCTTGTAGGTATTGGCCCACGATCCCCAGCAGATCGCGCTGGTAATCATCATCAGCAGTGCGACACCCAAACTCGACGGCGTGTACATGCGCGTTCCCCCGGAAAACGCGTAACTCTACGCTTCTTCGCCGCCGCCCGCAAGTCATGAGAATCATAACTCCGGCGGCGATGCGCTATTTGCCCTGATCTTTCAGCAGCACCACATCGCCCCGGATGGAATTGTGTGCGATCGCCAGATGTTTTCCGTCGGGGGACCATGCGAAAGTCCGGATGCGGCTTGATGTTTCGCGATTCAGCTTGAACTGCGTCCACTGCTTCGCAGGCCCTCCGTCGATTGGCAGGAGCCACAGATTGTCCACGCCGCCTTCCGTGAGCCCATAGGCGATGAACTTCCCGCCAGGAACTGCAACGGCTTCCAATGCAGCGCCCGCCAACGCGATTTCCTTTGCGATCTGTCCGGTCTCGAACGACACAAACGACAACATTGTTTTGCTGTTGTTTTCACCGAAGGTTCGCGTAATCACCAATAGCTGCTTGCCGTCAGAAGACAAACTGCTCTGAGATATGGGGTTACGCTCCCGCCCGATCAGCACGTCTACCTTGCCGTCGGCCATTCGAAGCCTTTTCAAGGCAGAATCGCTGAAATCAAAATAGGCCAGATACTTCCCGTCCGGGCTGCATCGTGTGAACTGGTCTGCTTTACCTGACGTCACCTGGCGCAGATTGTTGCCCTCGAGATCCATAGACCAGATCTGAACGTCCCCAGTCCGGTCCTTTCGCTCCCCGGTAAACACAATCGAATTCCCAGCGCAGACACTTGCATCAAACGCGCGTATGTCGGTCGAATGCAGCAGGAACGAACGCTGCCCAGCGAGCGTTGCCGATTCCAGCGTCCATCCTTCCATCATGGAAAGCAACAGTTTCTGGTTGTCGATCCAGTCCAGCCACGGTGCCGTTCCGACATTCGTGGCTTGTGCCGGGTCTGGCACGGAGTCCGCTCGATACACGAGGTCCTCGGTCTGCGCGTTGTACATGACGGCCGCGAGGGTCTTGCCATCCGCTGAGCTCGAGGCACTGCCGTAGGTGTTCAAATCATTCGTGAGCCTTCGAAATTCCGCGCCGGGGTAGGTGACGAACCCTAACTGCAGCGAGCCGGTGTCAAGGTTCCGCGTCCTCAACAGCACGCCATTCCCATCTCGTGCCCACAGTACAGAGGTCGCCGCCAGGTTGGTAGCTGTCTTGAAGAAGGACTTTTCCTGTCCCGTACTGACATCTAGCGTGAACAATTCCCCATAAGGTCCCGGGTTCCGAAGGAATGCAATGCGCTTTCCGTCCGGGGACCACGACGGACTATACTGCGCCACCTTATCGAAAGTTTTAAGGATCTTCTCTTCGCTTCCGTCGAGCCTCGCAGCAACCAGCTGCGCCACGCCCGGCTTTGGAAAGTTGTTCCGAAAGAAGCAAAACTGATTGCCGTTAAACGACGGCGCTGAATCAATGTTGTGCGTAATGCGCGTCACCGCTCCGCCAAGCACAGGAACCCGGCTCAGATCGTGCATTCCGGCCGTCTGCTTCTCGAAGCTGCGCAGATAGAGATAGTTCTCGTCCGGCCCGAACGTCACCTCGTCATATTGCGCGTCGCTCGGCGGCACCACCTGGCTCGTGCTGTTCGTTGGCAGATGTTTCATCCACACACTGCCGCGTCCGTCGGCTTCGCGCCGCAGCAAAGCAATGTATTTTCCGTCCGGAGAAATCGCCGTTCCGAAGGTGTCCCCGCTCGAGGTCAGTTGCTCCATTTCCACCGCTTGCCAGCTGATGTGCGCGGCGGGACGCAAGACGAAATAAGCCGTGGCGGAAATCGCCAGCACTGCAAGGATGCCGCCGATCCAAAGCCCTCTTCGAGACCAGGCAGCAGGAACCGCAACGCTCGATGAGAACGCCTGTGATTTCAGCGGTCCGGAATCACTGGCCGCAGCCATCTCGCCGCTTAAGGCAGCGCTTCGCACCCGCCCCGAACTCGAGTCCCGATGCAACCGCTTCAGGTCCGCCCGCAATTCGGCCGCGCTCTGATAACGCAAGTCGCGGTCTTTCTCCAGCGCCTTGTGGATGATCCGCTCCAGTTCCGCCGGGAGATCGGGATTCAATCGCACCACCGGCACCGGATCGCGCTCGAGGATGGAATTCACAATCACGCCAGAACTCTCTCCTCGAAACGGCAGCGTCCCCGTCGCCATCTCGTACAGCACGGCCCCAAACGAAAACAGATCTGTGCGCGGATCGAGTTCCTTCGCCCGAATTTGCTCCGGTGACATGTAAGCCACCGTTCCCACCGCCGTTCCCGGACTGGTGAGGTGCGCCTCGTCCAGAGTCTGCGTCTGCGCGTCACTGCCACTTCCCTGACGCGCGGCTCCCACCTTGGCCAATCCGAAATCGAGAACCTTCGCGTGCCCGCGTTCCGTCACAAAAACATTCGCTGGTTTAATGTCGCGGTGCACGATCCCTTTCGCGTGCGCCGCATCCAGCGCGTCGGCAATCTCAATCCCAAGGGACAGCACCGCCTCGACTTCAAGGGGTCTGCCGCCAATCCTGGCGCGCAGCGTCATCCCTTCCAGGTACTCCATGGCGATGAACGAATGCGCTTCTTGCTTGCCGATTTCATAGATCGTGCAGATGTTGGGATGATTCAAGGCAGAAGCTGCCCGCGCTTCTCGACGAAATCGCTCCAGCGCCTGTGCATCCCGCGCCAGATCTTCAGGAAGGAACTTCAGTGCTACAAAGCGGCCAAGCTCGGAGTCTTCCGCCTTGTACACCACTCCCATGCCGCCTCCGCCCAGTTTTTCCAGAATGCGGTAGTGAGAGATGGTTTGGCCGATCATGCTTTCCCAAGCATTGGAGGACGGAAACCAATCTTATGGATTGAAATCAACGAAGTCAAAGCGCCGCCGGCGCCAGCAATTCATCTACAGATTCCCCACGATCTTCTTCGCAATCTCCGTCCCGCGCGTCTTCGCATCGGGCACCCAAATGGTGTTCAGGTGGATCATGGCATCGCCCTTCTGTACGTAAAACGCGTGGCCGAGCGCGCCGATGGCCGCATGATCGGCAACCCCCGGCACTTCTTCGAACCCAGGCACGGTCGCTTCCACCAGCTTGATCCCTGACCATGCCTGGCTGTCCGCGCCGCGCTGCACGCTGAATGAAAACACCTGCCCATCCTGCACCGGCTGCGACAGTCCCAGCGCCTTTACCGCTCCTTCCAATTCGTTTGCGTTCTTCAGCAGCGCGGGAAAATTGTCCGGCTTCGGCCCCGGCCGATTATTCACCTCGTCCGCCTGCTTTTTCGCAAACTCAGCAGACATGCGCTGCAGTTGCGTGAATGCTGCCTGATTCGTGTAGTAGGCGCATCCCGGAGTGTCGCCGTCCATAATCTCCGCGCTCTTTTCGATTGGCACTCCCAGCACCTGTTGCAGGTCCGACGTCGAGAGAAGCTTGCAGGTGTTCCCATTGGCCACCACTTTCACGGGCTCGCTCGATCCGGTCGTGATCGTGTTCGTGTAGGCGGTGACCTTGTGCTTCACCCAATAGACGCCATACATCGCGGCAGCAACTCCGATCACGAACAACACCAGCAGCACTCCGCCGATTGTGAGCAGGATCTTTCCCGCGCTGCTCTTCTTCACAACCGGAGCCGCAGCTGAACCCGGTTGAACCGGCGCAACTGGAGCGGCGACTGGCCGTGGCGCTGGAGTCGCCACCACAACCGGCTGGTACGGAGGCGGAGGCGCGGCCTGCACCGGCACCTGCGCTGCCGGAGCCTGCGCGCCTACCGCGCGCGCTCCGCACTTATTGCAGAACGAACCCGTCATCGTTGCCCCACAGTTATTGCAAAACGTCGCCATAGATTCTTCCCCCGCGTGCGCTGGATGGGGCGACAGCCGTCTCGGTTGTCGCGCTCCCCCGCGCAAAAAGGCCTCTATTCTACCCCGGTTTTTTCGCGAATCCCCACGCAATTCTCGGCTAAAAACACGTCAGCCCGGGACGCATCCCGGGCTGGCAGGGAACGAGCTTCAATTCTCAGATAGATTTTGCCGGAGCTCTTACGGCCAGCGCTTCGCCGTATCTTCCCATCCCGCCGCGCGTACCGGCTGCGGCGCAGGAATCGAGGCTGTCGGCACTGGAATCCGCGCCGTCGGCTGCGGTCCATTGACCGCGGTCGCCAGCGCGACCTTCGCCACATCCGTGGCGCCTTCTTTTTCTTCAGACAACAGCGGAGCCACCAACCGAAGCGCCTCTACCTCTTTCTCCAAGCGCGTCAACTCCATCTCTTTTTGCCGCAACACCTCGTAGACATTCTTCATAAGCAGGGTACCCGCACGTTCGTGAAGTTGAAAACCTCCTCGGAACTTTAGCAGACTTGCCGCTCTTGTCAAGGAATTCAAGGGTTCCAGGAGTACCAGAAAAGAAACAGGGATGCGCCCCGGGATATTACTTTCCAGCGACTTACGGGGAAAATGGGACTTTCTAATCGAGAGGAACTTCTCAGCGCAGCAGCAGTATCGCCACCACCACGGCGGCAAAAACCAACACCACGCCCACAATGTACTTATTCGCTGCGAACCACGACTCCGAAGACGCAAGTCCTCCGGTGAGAATCGGAGCCCCGTCTGGACTAACGCGTTCAGAAGCGCTATCGGAAGAAGGACGCTGCGTGGCCACCAGGTCCGACAAAGCCACCGGAGTTGTGTCAGCAGCCTTCTCGTCAGCGCGAGGTGTCGCGATACCCGGCCCCGGTGTCTGCCGAGGAGCATCGACCGCCCGCGCCGGAGCGGCGGCCGCAGCCGAGCTCGAACTGCGTTCCGCTGAAGATGCGTTCGCCGCAACAGGCTTCGGCACGCGCAACTGCCCTCGCCATTTTTTCTCTTCGCACTCGACGCACAGCGTCCGGTCCGACGAAACTGGAAATCCGCAGGCCTGGCACTTGCGCAAATTCCGCAGCATGGGCGGAACCTGGCTCCGATCCTCGGCCGCATGCGCGTTCCCGCTCGCGTCCAATGCCGCCGACCAGAACAGTGGTTTCTTCATCTCGACGACTGGCGCAACCGCCCCACCCTGTAAGACGGCCGGCTCTTCTGTGGCGTGAATTTCTTGTGTGGCGCGGACCTGCCCTGAGCGAGAGTCGAAGGGACTCGTGCCCGCGTCTCGCGCCTCCGGCGCAGTTTCAATGGCGGGAACCTGACCCGGAGCCTGGACCGCTTCCGGCACGATCTCCACTGCAATGTCAGCTACCCCGCTCGAACCTTCAACCCCAATCGGTTCGGGTTCAACCGTCGAACTCTGGACAAGCGGTGCTGCGACAACATCCTTCATGCCCGCCGAAACCTGCTCGGATACTTGCGCAAGCCGCACGGCCGTCTCCACCAGCCCGCTCAGCCGCTGCAGAGCCGAAACGTCCCGCTCCCCAAATGCATTCACTTTTCCGGAAAAAAGTTCGAAGACGCCCAGCACCTCATCGTCATGCACCACCGGCATGACCACAACCGAGGCAATGCCCATCTCACGGCACACATCGTGATTCACGCGCGCATCGCGAGCGGCATCGTCACAGCGCATCGCCTGGCGCGTCCGCACGCTTTCCCCCGAGAGCCCAAACTCGGTCGACAGCAGCGCGCCCAGACCCGGTACGTTTGAACCAGTGCTGGCGCGGCAAAGCATGTCTTTCCTGCCGTGGCGCCGCAGCGCGATCGCCGCCCCATTCGCTCCGGTAATGTATTGCGCACGATCGGCGAGCAGCTGTAACGCCGCATCGAGATCCCGCTGCGCCATTTCTGCAATCGTATGCGCCGCCGTCGCAGGCAGTGGCGAAGAGTCCGCTTGCATCGCCGCATTCGACGCGGCAAGCGTCGCCGAAATGCTCGACTGCGGTGGCCGGGTTGTTCCTCCCTGTTGCAGAATCGCTCCCAAAGCTGGCGCGATACGCGCTCCGCGACAAGCCTAAATGATTTGGATACTTGGAGTTTCGCTCGCAGCCCGACCGCTGTCAAGAAACGAAGCGCGCAAAGGTACATGCCCAAAAGTTCGCAAGAAGCGGCGGTCTCCGGGCCGGCCACGCGGGCAAGTGCCTTCATCCCTTCAGGCTGCCGGCCTAGTTCGACACCGCCTGCACAGGACCCGGACCCTTTTGTTTCCCGGACTTCATCATCAGGAAGCGCCGGCCATCGGTCTCATAATCGGGTCCGGCGTGTGCGTAGTGTCCCGTGAACCGTACGCGCGCCGAGTCTGGTTTTCGCAGCGAGAGTCATTGCTTCAGGTCCGCAGGCCAGTTCGTGATCAGGGTGAGCGGTTCGGTAATGGATTGTGGCAGGACGGTGTTCATCACGAATTTCTTGCCATCGGCGGAAACGCTGTAGGGTCCGTTGGCAACGCTCACGGTGGTGGCCTTGAACAGCGCGTGGGGCGTGCCCAGTTGCAGGCTGGCGCCCTTCTGGCTCACGTCCACAGCCATCACTTGCTGGTCAATCGAAAAGAAGAAAAGTTCCTTGCCGTCCTTCCGCCAATTTGGTCTCACTCCCCCGGCGGTTGATACCTGCCAGCGGCCCGTGCCGCTGGGGAAAGGCTGGATGTAAACCTCCATACGGCCGGTCTCATTATTGGCATAGGCCAGCCACTTGCCGTCGGGCGAGAAAGACGGTGTGACGTCCAGGAAATTCGTGGCTACTACAGGAAACGGTTTTTGATCGCCGGACTTATCCGGGAACATGGGGAGCACCCAGATATCCAGGCCCGTATTCGATTTGGGATCGCGCCGCATGTAGGCAATGTATCGGCCGTCGGGGGAAACGGAGGCTGGAGATTCGCTTATACCGGGGGTTTCCAGCAGCTTCTCCCTGTTTCCTGTGCCGTCGGCGTTTTGCCGGTAGAGAGAATCCGCAGTGCCACTGGGCCCGTAACTGAAGACAATGGATTTTCCATCGGGCCACCAGAGAGGCCAGGCGCTGTATTGTGGGCCAAAGGTAATGCGGGTCTTGGTGTGGCGGGCGAGGTCGAACACCCAGATATCGCCGATGCCGTTGGTTTCGAGGGCAAAGGCTAACTTGCTGGCGTCGGGAGAGAGTATGGGCTGGTAGTAGTCGGCTGTCTCGGGCAGCACAGGTTCTCCCTGCTTGCCGGACGGGTCGTACCAGACGAGTTGAGAGCCGCCGCCGGCCGCGCCGTGCTGATAGAGCAATTCGCCGTTTGCAGAGACCGTCAGAATGCTGTGCCAGATGTCGGTATTGACGGCGACATGGTCGGCCAGGGGCTTGGCCTCGCCTTCCAGCCCCAGACTGCGCAAGTTGAAACGTTGCACCATCAGAGTGTTGTCGCGCACGAACAAAAGATATCCCGGGGCCGCGTAGATGGCGTTGGAATCGTTGTGCAGCAGCAACTTGCGCTCTTTGGAATCAAGCGCCGTCAGATAGATGCCACTGTCTGGGTTCGTCGTGCCGTGGGCGAAGTAGAGAAAGTGGTTGCCGTCAGGAAGAAAATCGGGCCAGCGATGGGAAGTCTCCTTGGCGTCCGGCGTGGTCAGGGCGACGCGCGTGCCCCCAGCGGCATCGACGCGCGCCAGGCCAGAAGTGCTATCCGGCGAGAACACGATGGTGTTGGTGCCGTTCCAGGTTCCTCCCCGTCCGGAGGAAGCGTCGCATAGGGCTTGCGGGGGACCGCCACTCGCTTCGACCTTGCTCAGCTTGCCGCCGGCAAAGAAGGCAACGTAGCGGCTGTCGGCGGACCAGAACGGGTAGGTTGCGCCTTCGGTCCCCGACATGGGCTGCGCGACTGCGGAGTTCAGCGGCCGGATCCAAAGCATTTGCTTGCCGTCTGCATTCTTGGCTAAAAAGGCGATTCGCAGCCCGTCCGGCGAGAGCACCGGCGGCCCCGAAGTGTTTCCGGTCAGTAAGAAAGTCGCGTTCTCCGGCGGCAGGATGTAGGAGTGAACCGAAACCTGCGATGCGCGTAGCGATTGTAAGTAAGCGAGCGCAAACGCGATGGCCGCAATTGCAAGCAGTCCTGCCACCGCCCAAGGCAGCCATGGCCGGCGTGCAGGCGCAACTACCGGCGCCTGTGTGGTCGTTAACGGCGCCTCGACAATCGCCTGCAACTGGAGCTTCAGATCGTGTGCGGTCTGGATGCGCTCGTCGGGATCTTTATCGAGGCAGAGGCGGATGACGCGGTCCAGTCCCGGCGGCGTCTGGGGACGCAGAGTGATCACCGAAGGCGGATCCACGGCGAGAATCTGCCCCACGATGCTGGCCTGCGTTTTGCCTTCAAAGCTGCGCTTGCCCGTCACCATCTCGAACAGCATCACGCCGAAGGAAAAGACGTCGGAGCGGGCGTCGGCTTCGATGCCCTGTATCTGCTCGGGCGACATATATTGGACCGTCCCGATCACGGCTCCGGCAGTGGAAAGCGGTGTGGCGGGCGACGGGGAGGGCATGGTCTGCGTCAGGGCCGCGGCGAAAACAGAAGGCGAGGCGCCGCTTCCGGTGCCGGATGCGACCGTCGCGCCGAATGGCTTGGCGAGACCGAAATCGAGAAGCTTGGCGCCGGACTTGGTGAGCATCACGTTGCCCGGCTTCAGATCGCGATGCACGACTCCGGCGCGGTGTGCTTTTTCGAGAGCGTCGGCAATTTCGATGGCAATGGTCAGAATTTGTTCGGGAGCGAGAGGTCCCTTCCGCAAGCGCTCGGCCAGAGATTCCCCTTGCAGGAACTCCATCACGAGGTAGTCGATGGGGCCTTCGTTGCCCACGTCGTGGAGCACGCAGATATGTGGATGCTGCAGCTGGGAGATGACCTTTGCTTCACGTTCGAAGCGGGCGCGCAATTCAGTGCTAGCCACCAGTTGCGCGTTCAATACTTTGATCGCAACCGTGCGCTCCAATCGCGTGTCGCGAGCGCGATACACTTCGCCCATGCCGCCGGCGCCGAGCGGCGATTCGATTTCGTAGGGGCCAAGTCTCGTGCCAGAGGTTAGGGCCATTGGTGGGCGCAATTATAGCCGGGGAGGCCAAATTCGTTGCTAGAGATAAAGCAAAGAGAGAGAAGAAGTTAAAAAGTTGATCACACCTGAGTTGGCCAGCGACTAAACACGAACGACCTCCGCCCGCGGAGGCGCGCTATCTGAGGTCTGAGATCCAAGGGCCGAAGTCCGCCTTCCCCGCGCACGCAGCGCCGATTGTGCCAGCCGGTTCGCTTCCGCATTTCGCTCCCGCGGCACATGCGAGATCGAAAAGAACTTCAGCGCCCGCGCCAGCTTCCGGCAAGTCCAATGGAGCGAATACAGACGCGGACTCCGGCAGGTATACTCGCCCGTCATCTGCCGCACCACGACTTGCGAATCGGAATACACGTGCAACTTCCGCGCCTTGAGCGACACGGCGTACTGCAGCGCCTCCATCAGCGCCGCATACTCGGCTACGTTGTTATCTTGATGGCCAATCCACTTGGCGATCCGGACCGGCCCGCCCTCGTGGCCGCTGATCACGACTCCAATGCCGGACGGCCCCGGATTGCCCAGGCACCCACCGTCTACATACGCCACCAGATCCGGCATCACTGCGCTTTCACAGCTTTCCGTAATCCCCGAGTTTGAAAAATCCAAATCTAAAATCGAAGATGCGCCTAACGCATTGCTCCGTCAAGACCATTATTTGATTCCCTTTCAGCGTTTTGCGGTTGTCGCGGCACCTGTGCAAGCCTATGTGCAAAACTCGTCCGAATTGTTTCTTCCTGTGGATAAACATTGACCTGCCAGTCATTTGCAATTTCAGTTATGCACAGCGTTTTTCCTCTGCACTGCACCAAAACTTTGCGTTGACTTTTTTGAATGCTCTGTTAACTTTGCTTGCGTCGACGGTCGAAAGGGTTGGCACAATAAAACGAGCCAGTCCGAAGTAGACTGAGTGATCAGCCAGACGGGGCGACCCGGAGGGCGACCGGACCTGAAAAAACCGACGGGCCTGCGAGGGTCAGTTGGGGTAAGGGACCGCGAAAGCGGTGATCGCATCAAGGGGCTGTGACGGTGCATGCTTCCACGCTGTGGGCTCTCTCGCAGGAGCTAGCGGCTAGAGCATAACCAATGTCACGGCCCTTTCAATTTTTTCCCGCCTTTTTTCCTTTACCCGACTTCCTAAAACTTAAACATGTGGCCCCGGACGCATTTTGTCCCTAGGGTGCAGGATTTCAATTTGTGGGAGTTTGGTTCTTCAGCCTCCTCTACCGCACCTCGCCGCAGACTTTCCGCGCATCCTTCAACACCGGCACATCCGAATCTGCATCCTTCCAAATTCGTAGGAATTCCTGGCACGCCACATGTGCTCCCGAACCATCGTGGCTTATCGCTTTGGCTTTAGCCAGTTGCAACTGCGCAAGCGACCCAATCGGAAAATTCAGAACGACGCTTCGGTGGTCCACGATCTTCTGAAACTCCCTCGCCGCATCTTCTCCCTGCCCCGCCTTCAAGTAAGCCAGTCCCCGCATGTACACGGGATACATGGTTCCCAGGCTGAACTGCGCTGTCTCCGCCAGGTCGTAAGGCGCAGCCGATCTCAAAATCTCGATCGCCCGCGCCGCGCTTCCGTGATCGATCTCCATCGCCGCCCGGATTGTCGGAAGCCAAAAGGCCTGGACCATCGTGTTCAACGGAAACTCGCGGTCGAGATCGTCAGCCAGTTTGCGCGCTTTTTCGAGCTCCCCAGAACGCGCCAAGGCCAACGATGCCTCGATCTTGACTCCCGTGCCAGAGTTCAATGTCAAAGCCCCGGCGGCTGCGCGTCGCGCACCCGCGGAGTCTCCGAATTCTGCTCGGCGCAGAGCATCGTTCACCATCCAACCGGCCGCAGTCTCATCCGCACCGCTGCGATGCGCAGACTTCACCGCTTCCCCCGACAGCAGCGAAGCCTCTCTCAGCTTGCCGTGATACGCCGCCGTGTCCGATTCCATGGAGAGAAAAATGTCTTCCACCCCCGGTTTTCCGCTCGCCCATTCCACTTGCGCTTTCATCGTTGCGTCGTCGCCCTCCAGAAAGGCAAGGTCGTATTGGCTCTGCCTCAATTCAGCGGCGTCGAGCCCACGTTTCGTGCTTTGATCGACAAGATTGCGGGCATCTTTCAGGTCACCCATCGACACATAGCACCCTTCAAGATTGCCGATGCCAATCGTGGAATCCGGCGCGACTTCGAGCGACTTGCGCATGGTTTCGACACATTTCTCATAGTCGCCCATGGTGGAGTAGTTAAAGCCCAGATTGTCGTAGGAGAGACCATCGTTGGGATAAATTTCTTGCCACTGCCGATACACCTTGTTCGCTTGTTCCAGATCGCCAGTCGCGATCCCGTAATACGCCGACTCGATAAAGAACCGCTCCCGTTCCGTCACGCGGTCGCGCAATTCAAACGCCTTCCGGAAATTCTCGCTCGCCAGGTTCGGCTCGTTGAAGTTGATATAGCGCACCCCGAGCGAGGCATACGCCACCGCGAATTTCGGATCCAGTTGCACCGCGCGTTGCAATCCGGTCAGCGCTTCGGGCTGATCCACCGGAGTTGCCAGCGCAAACGCCCGCAAAGCTTCCAGCGATGAAGTAGTCGCTTCCGGCAGCGGCTTGTTGAAGCGATTCACCGACGCGAGCGACTCGCCCAACTTCCGCCGCAGCTGATTTCCAATTTTCCCCAGCGCGGCCAGCACCTGCTCCCGGTTCTGCGCCTGCTGCTGCGCGCTCGCCAGCGTGTCTCCGTTCTGGCAATTGATCGCCGATACTCCCAGCAGATACTGACTGCCCACGCTTGCAATCGTTCCCGTCAGCATGGCCTTGCTGTTTGCCCGGATACAAACTTCGCGCGCCACCTCGTTCGTGAGCCGTCCTGGGCTCCGGTTCATGCGCTTCTCGGTCGCTGTGACTCGTTCCTCCGAGAGAATGTTCAGAAATGTCGACTGCTCCAACTGGATGGTCAGCGCCCGCTTCAGGATGTCGTCGAACGTCGGATCGCCGGTGGAATTCACGAAATCCGCCACCACGATGGTGTCTTTGCTGGTCAAAGGCGGGGCTGAGCTACCGAGCAGGACGTACAAGCCCGCAACAATCCCAAGCACCACCGCAGCGGTGGCGATCACAAGCCATTTCCGATGCGGGAACGATTTCTTCTGCTCCGCAGCCGCCTGCACCCCTGGCGCAACCTGAGTTGCGGCGGGCTCCTGCCCCTCCACCGGCGCGACAAACCGGTATCCCCGCCGCGGAACCGTCTCGATGTATCGTGGTGTTTGGACGTCATCGCCCAGCACCGAGCGAATCTGCCGCACGCAGTAATTCAGCCCCTGTTCGAAGTCGACAAAGGTCTCGTTACCCCATAACTCCCGGCGCAACTCTTCGCGGCTCACAATCGCCCCGGCGCGAGCGACCAGAACCGTCAGGACCTTCAAGGGTTGGGGCTGAATGCGAAGAACCAACCCAGCCTTCCGCAACTGCTGCGCTTCGGGGTCCAGCTCGAAGCGCCCAAACCGCAGGACCCTGCTCGGTTGCGGCGGAGAGCCCATCTAGGCACACCTCCAGGGTCAAGTTGAGGGCGGATTATACCATCGCTTCGTCGGCAGAGCGCCCTATCCTAATCCTCAGTGCGACTCAGTGTCCTCTGTGGTGAATGCGTGCCAACATCATTACAAAATCGTTTTACTGAATTCACTTCCGTTGTGCCATAATTCCACCGCACAAAAAAATCCGCGCCAGCCATGCCTGTCACGGAACATCCCTATTCATTGTGAGGGCGGAAATTCCATGTCGAAACATCCCCTGACTCGTCGTGATTTCATCAACCTCAGCGCCGGCGCTCTCGCCGCCGCTTCGACCACGAAAATTCTGCTGCAACCCCAACGCCTCTTTGCCAGCGGGCGTCCCGTCCCTCCCAGCGATACCATCCGCTTCGCTTCGATCGGCACCGGCATTCGCGGATGCGAACATCTCGAGGCATCCCTCAGCGTCCCTGGCATCCAGTGCGTCGCCGTCTGTGACCTCTACGACAGCCGCCACGCTGCCGCGCAAGAGGCGGTCAAGAACCCGAACGTTCCCGCCAGTCGCGACTACCGCAGCATCCTCGATCGCAAAGACGTCGACTCCGTCCTCATCGCCACGATGGACCACCAGCATCGCCACATCTTCGAAGATGCCGTGGCCGCCGGCAAAGACGTCTATTGCGAGAAACCGATGTCGCACACCGTCGAAGATGGATTCGCCATGGTCGAAGCCGCCCACAAGAACAATCGCATGGTCGCCGTCGGCAGCCAGCGCGTCAGTTCCGTCCTCTATGCAAAGGCGAAAGAAATATATGACTCGGGCAAGCTCGGCGAAGTGTTCTCTATCAACGCTTACTGGGATCGCAACTCGCCCAGCGGCGCATGGGTCTACCCCATTCCGCCCGACGCCAGCGAAAAGACCATTGACTGGAACGCTTTCTTGGGCAGCGCTCCCAAGCATCCCTTCGACCCGGTCCGCTTCTTCCGGTGGCGGTGTTTCACTGACTACGGCGAAGGGCTCGGCGGCGATCTCTTCGTTCACCTGCTGAGCGGCATTCACTTCATCACCAGCACCAACGAACCCGCGCAGCGCGCCGAATCCAGTGGCGGCCTGTTCCACTTCAAAGATGGACGCGAGTTCCCCGACCTCATCGAGACCATGTACGACTACCCGAAGTTCCGCGTCACTCTACGCTGCAACCTCAACAACAACGGCGGCGAGTTCATCGGCTTCTACGGCACCAAGGGCACGCTGATCATCAAGGACGCCACCCTCAGCTACAGGCCTGAGGACACGCGCCCCGAGCCCGAAGGCTACTCGATCTACGGATGGCCGAAGGAACTCCGCGATCAGTACCTGCAGAAGTGGCATGAAGAACATCCCGAGCCAGCCGCGCTGGGATGGAAAGTCGACGACACCGGCGAGACCTTCTCCAATCCTCCCGGCTACAGCGATACCGTCGATCACCAGGCTAACTTCTACAACGCCGTCCGCTCGCGCAAACCGGTTGTCGAAAACGAAGTCTTCGGCAACAACACCTCGATCGGCTGTCACCTCGCGAACTACTCGTACTTCAACAAGTGCGTTGCAGTCTGGGACCCAGCCGGCAAGAAGATCGTGAAAGGATAAGAGCTTCGAGAAAGAGGCTGCCCCCCCAACGCGGTTTTCGTTGGGTGGGAGTTCAAAGAACGGGTGCCCCATTTCTGCCGGGTCTTCTGCGGCAGAAGTGGGGCTTTCCCTTATGCCCGTGTGTGACGACGTCGTAGCATAGTTTGAATCTAAGCGGGCGGCTCTCGTCGTAAGCGCTATCACGATCTCCGGAGGCAAGACATGAAAGCGTCGGTTTTTTATCGAGTTGCTGCTGTCCTTTTGCTGGTTTTTGCCATAGGACACACCCTTGGGTTTCGCCAGTCCGATCCCAGTTGGGGAGTCGACGCGCTTCGTGGCTCCATGCGGTCCATTCACTTTGACGTGCAGGGATTCCACCGGACATATTGGGACCTCTTTGTTGCGGCCGGATTCTCCGTCGGAGTGTTTTATCTATTCACCGCGATACTCGCCTGGCAGCTAGGTGGCCTTCCAGCAGAAATGCTGACCCGCATGCGCGGCACTGCGTGGGCATTCGCCCTTTCCTTTGCCGCTATCACGGTCGTGAGCTGGCGGTACCTCTTTATCCTGCCTATCGTTTTCTCTATCGTGATTACGATGTGTTTGATTTCTGCCGCATGGCTTTCGTCGAAGTAGGTTTTTGATGCCGCCGCGGAGCGCCACACGTGCAGTGGGAGGATTCCAACTTGTACCGCTACTGCGAATTCATACCCGCCGTGCGTTTCTCCGCGCCTGAGCAACTCCCGCACGCAACCCCTTGGCAACGACCCGCGCATACCCCGCCCGGTCCATCGCGTCCATGGTCGCCGCTGCGATTCCACCTGGCGTGGCCGCCTCATGCAAGAGATCTTCTAGCTTCTCGCCGCTCTGTCTCCAGTAGCCAATCCCATCGCACAACGCATGAGCCGCCGCAATCATCGCCGTCTCCCGATCCAGCCCAGCATCCTGAGCAGCCCGAGCCAGGTGGGCCAGCGCATGATACCCATGCGTGGGAGAATGCGTTGCCGTCACTGATCGGAACCACGCCCGCCGCGAGGGCAAAGAATACCCGGTCGTGCACCGACTCCTCGATCAGCGGG
>Ga0209698_10004298_pt1 | contig 15637 bp, 15 predicted proteins | sample LitLauG_LLR_2012_FD_187203 | JGI IMG/M metagenome (GOLD analysis project Ga0209698, IMG submission 187203) | Freshwater sediment microbial communities from Pennsylvania, USA - Little Laurel Run_MetaG_LLR_2012 (SPAdes) (version 2) | ecosystem: Environmental > Aquatic > Freshwater > Creek >...
GAGTAGCGGCGTACTCGCAGCAGCCTCCGTCGTTCGCGGGGCTGACGACGACGTCTAACTTGAAGTCGGCGCGAATCTCCAGCGCGACGTCGGCGCGTTCGTTGGCTCCCGCCTCCAGAACGATTCCGGTTTTTTCGGTGGTTCGAAAGCCGGGAGCGTGGGCTTTGACGGTGTAGTGACCGAGGGGTAGTCCCGCGGCGATGTAATGCCCAACCCCATCGGTGCTGACCGTTCGGGTCACACCCGTGTCAAGGTTGCTGATGGTGATGGTCGCATTCACCACCACAGCGCCTTGCGGGTCGGTGACGTCGCCCACCAGAGAGCATCGATTGTCCTGTGCGGGTGGCGTCTGGCGGTCTTTCAGCGGCGGCGGAGCCATCTCGCTGACCCCCGATTGGCATCCGGAGATGGCTGGCATTCCGATCGCAAGCACGGCCACGGCCGCCTGCCGGGAAAACCTGAACCGTGAGCCGGGAAGTGGATCGGGACGGCCCGCGCTCTTTGGCAAGGGTAAGGTTTCAAGCGCGGCCCTCAAATGCAATCCCCCGGCGAGTAGTTCCTGCCGGGTTTTCGATTCGCGTTCCCTGAGCGCGAAGCTGGCGCGTCGAATTCCTGCATCCACGCCTCCCGCGCTGGAAGCGCTCAGCGCGATGACCTCATCCAGTAGATTGATCGTGTCCAGGTTGACGGATCGCAACCAGTCGCCGACACGCTGGCAGAGCGCCATAGCCGATGACTGGTGGCAGAATCTCTTGGTCACTGCCGCCAGGTGATCCAATCCGATGGAGGTTTGCATGAGGCTGCCACCGCTCCAACATCTCGGTTCAAACAGATCCAGCGCCAGTTTGCAGGCCAAATCAGCCGCCGGATCAGACAGGTTGTACTCTCTCGCGAGATAGTCGCCCCGTGCCCGCGCCATCGCGATCATTCGTCGCTCCAGCGGCGTCCCGGCGTAGATCTCGGCGCGGCAGAAGTTCAACGGGTTCCCGCAGAAACGCCGCATGAATGCAATGTCGGAACGCAGCGTGTCGAGGGTTGCGTCGGGATGGAAAATCATGAGCGTGAATTGCGCGGAAATATCCAGGTCGGCGCACACCTCCAGAGCCCGCACCGATTCTTCCACGCTCTGGATTCGGTCGAGAGAGGAGAGTCCGGTCGCCGTAGCGGACTCGATGCCGAGGAAAACGCGAACCAGACCAAGAGCTTTCAGCCGTTTCAAGATGTTGCGATTGGCATCGGCCGGCCGGCACTTGATCACCAGCGCGACATCTCGTATGCCTCGTTTCTTCAGCGCTTTCTCGAACCCCGACAGACGAGCCTGATTGATAGCCTCGGACGGAACCAGAAAGTTGTCGTCGTGAAACACGAACTGGCGCGTTCCTCGCTCGCGATATAGTTCGGCCATCTCGTCGGCAATTCGCTCCACATTTCGCTGGCGGAACCGTTTGCCCGGAGCCATGCGATGCAGCGTCGTGATGCAGCAATAGGCACAACTTCCGTAGCAGCCGCGGCTGCCCATCATGTAACTGGTGGGCACGCCCGCAATCGAGTGGATCGGTCCGCGCCGGTCAGGGCAGGGCAGGACATCGAGATCGTCTGCCGTGCGGCGTTGGGCGGTGAAATGTACCTGTTGCCCGACTCGATAGGCGATACCGGCGATTTGCGGCAATTGCTCTCGCAGATGCGGCAGGGCGTTGGCGACTTCAACCAGAGTGTTCTCACCTTCATGAATGACGACGATGTCGATCCCGGGATGGTGTGCCAGGATCGGCTCGGCGGCACAAGAAGCGTAGTGGCCACCGGCTACGACGAGGCAGTGGGAATTGCATGACTTTATCCGTTGTGCCAGCCCGAGGAATTCTTTGGCGCGCGATTGAAAACACATCGACAACCCGACCAGGTCTGCGCGCGAGGCCTGCCCGGCAACGGGCCCAATGTCTTCCGCCGAGTTAAAAGCCGCCAGAGTGGTTTGATGGCCCGCATCAAGAAGAGAAGACGACAGGTAGCGGAGCGAGAGGTTCTCTTCGTAATCCGGCCCAGCAAGCAAGACTCTCATATGCCCTCCCCGCCACGTCGGCAATCGCCCAAGTGGCGTAGATATACGCTGGAGGCAGCCGCCGGAGGTGTCAGTGATCGGCGTCACAACTGGACCCGGTCGTGGAAGGCGCAAGATAGTGTTTTTCTGTTTTCTCTAACCCATTGATTTCAATGGCCGGAAGCCGCGTGCAAACCCGCGTCACGGGCAATTTTCTCCGGATCGGGTCCGGTTGCATCGCCTCACCGCGCCGCTCATCTAACTGTGATAGAACGAAATCAACATGGGAAACACATTCAAGACTGCATTCCTTCTGACGCTGATGACGCTGCTGTTGATGTTCATCGGCCGCGCCTTCGGGGGACAGAACGGGATGATCCTGGCCCTCGTCTTCGCCGCCGTGATGAACTTCGTGTCGTATTTCTATTCCGACAGGATCGCGCTGGCCGTGTATCGCGCCCAGCCCGTGACGCGGGAAGAACTGCCGCGCGCCTACGCTGCGGTCGAGCGCCTGACTGGAAAAATCGGCATCCCCATGCCGAAGATGTACGTCATCCCGACCGAATCGCCCAACGCGTTCGCTACCGGACGCAATCCGAGCCACGCCTCGGTTGCGGTTACGCACGGCATCCTTGAACTGCTTACCGACGAAGAACTCGAAGGTGTGCTGGCGCACGAACTGGGACACGTCAACAACCGCGACATCCTGATCAGTTCGGTCGCCGCGACCCTGGCCGGCGCGGTCACCATGCTGGCCAATATGGGCAAATGGGCCATGATTTTTGGCGGCTACGGAGGCCGCAATCGCGACGATCGCGGCGGGGGCCTTGCCGCCCTCTGCATGCTGCTGGTCGCCCCCATCGCGGCGACGTTGATTCAGCTTGCCGTCTCGCGTTCCCGCGAGTACCAGGCGGACGCGACCGGCGCGCATTACACCGGCAACCCCTACGCGCTGGCCAGCGCCCTGCAGAAGCTCGACACCTACTCGCGCCGCCTGCCCATGCAAGCCACTCCGTCGACGGCCCACCTGTTCATCATCCAGCCGCTGCTGGGGATGAATTTCGGCAGCCTGTTTTCGACGCACCCGCCGGTCGCCAAGCGCATCGAGCGGCTCACGGGACGGCCCGCGGAGTTTATGCAGTAAAGCCGTCAGCTTTCAGCTTGAACGCATTGCAAGAGCAACCGCGACCTAGCGTTCTCCCGGTGCGGAGGCAACCTTGTCGTTCCCTGCCAAGCGAGGAACTGGGGTTTGGCTGACAGCTGAGAGCGGACAGCCCAGGCAATGACGACGGTAACTCGGTTCCCGATTCCGCCCAATAGTAAAATCAAACCAATGTCGCCCGAGACGGTCAGCGCTGTATCCCACAAGGCCAAGGAACTGGAAAACGCCCTGCGCCGCGTGATTCGCGGCAAAGACGACGTGGTTCGCCTGGCGCTGGTGTCGATTCTGGCGCGCGGTCACCTGCTCATTGAAGGCGTTCCCGGCGTCGGCAAGACCACGCTGGGGCAGGCTCTGGCCCGCGCCATCGACTGCACATTTCAGCGGGTGCAGTTTACCAGCGACATGCTGCCTTCCGACGTGCTCGGCATTTCCGTCTATTCGGCGATGGAGCAGCAATTCGAGTTCAAGCGCGGCCCGGTGTTCACCAATATCCTGCTGGCCGACGAAATCAACCGCACCACGCCCAAGACTCAGTCGGCGCTGCTGGAAGCCATGAACGAAGGCCAGGTGACGGTCGACGCGCACTCCTACGAATTGCCGCAGCCGTTTCTGGTGATCGCGACACAGAATCCGGTGGAGCATCATGGGACCTATCCTCTGCCGGAGTCGCAACTGGATCGCTTTCTCTTGCGCGTGCGCATGGGATATCCCGAGGCACAAGCTGAGCGCGAGATCCTGCGGTCGGAGGCGGGAGCTTCCAAGCTGGACGAGGTTCAGTCGGTACTCACGGGCGCCGACGTCCTCGAAATGCAGCAGGCGGTGAAGCAGATTCGCGTGGACGAGTCGCTGGTGAGCTACGCGCTGGAAATCGTACGCCGCACGCGGCATTCGGAGTTGCTGTCGCTGGGAGTGTCGCCGCGGGGATCGCAGGCACTTTACCGCGCCGCGCAGGCGATGGCCTTCCTGGAAGGCCGGAGTTTCGCCATTCCGGAAGATTTCAAGCCGCTGGTTGTGCCGGTCTTCGCGCATCGCGTGGTGGTCAACACTCATACCTCCTCGTTGCTGAAGAAGTCGGAGCAGTCGGACCAGGTGCTGCGCGAGATTGTGGAGAGCGTTCCGGTCCCGGTGTAAAGCCAGCGCAAAGTCGTCCGAGTTGGGATCGCACGAAGCCAAGGACCTATGCACTTGCCTGTGCCAACAGCATGCACTGGTTCTTCGGTCTCTCGGAATGACGAAGGCTGACTATAATCTTCTGCTATGTCCTTCCTGCGCTACCTCATGTTCCTCTCGCTTGTGGTCTGGATCGGTGGGCTGATCTTCTTTGCCTTTGTGCTGGCACCGACGGCTTTTCAGGTTTTGCCCAACCCGCATCTGGCGGGCAACGTGGTTGGACGCGCGCTCGGCAAGCTGCACTGGATCGCCATCGTGTCGGGCCTCGTCTTCCTGCTGAGTTCGCTGCTCTACAGCCGCCTCACGGATGGCACAGCGCAGCTTTTCGCCATGCGTCACCTGCTGATCTGCCTGATGCTCGGGTTGACGCTGTTCTCACAGTTCTGGATCATTCCGCGGATGGATACGCTGCGGGCCCAGGTTGGCGACTTTGCCACGGTCACGCTCGACAATCCGCTGCGGGTGCAGTTTGACGCGCTGCACGTGTGGTCGACGCGCGTGGAAGGCGCGGTGCTGCTGCTGGGATTGGTGGTGGTGTATCTGGCCGCGAGCGCGCTCGGTCACCCTACGCGGTGATGCGCACCGGGACTTGAGAACCGCGACGACGGTCGGCTGAAGCCGTGCCCTTCCACAAGACCCACAAAGCGGCCTGGGCAGAACCGCCGAGGCGGCTATTCCCGCATGGGCACTCCCACGCCCCGATTTCCTAGGATCAGGGTCACTTCACTACGGGCGAGTCGGCGTCGGCGGGTTTGGTTTCATCGGCGTGGATTTTGCCGTCGTCTTCAGCGTAGAACGAGCGGTGTTGCGCGTCCATGAACTTGGGGCTCATGGTGAGAATGTAGCTGTCCGTCTTTCCTTTGAAGCCGGCGGTGTAGTCGCCGCGGTTGGGATCCACCATGCGCTTGGTAAACGATCCGGAGTGGACCAGTTCGGGGAGGGTGACGGCAAAGTGGGTGTACTGCTTGTTGAACTGTTTCTGGGCACGGATGACGACGCGCATGTAGGCGAGCGCGGCGGCTTCCGAGTCGGAGCGTGCGGGATCACCGGGGAATTTGGGCGTGTAAGTGGAAGGTGGAGTTTGCGCCGCAGCTGCGGGTGGGATTTGTTGGGCGAAGATCGACGGCATCGGCAAGGCGGAGTAGGCAAGTAAGAGTGCGACGATTATCAAGGACGGCGTCGATCTTTTCATGCGAGCGATTTCTCCAGAATGATCAGTGTGGCACGCCAGGGCGGTCGGGCCCGGCTCGACCGGACAGCCGTGGCGGCTGTCCCCACCTGAATTCTTGCGGAACAGTCCACAAAAAAGCATGGCACAGCGCGCTTTTCCATGTTACTCCCGTAATTTCCCTTCGGTCACCTTCTCTTTGCATTGGAGCCGATTATTACTATGCTGAGTAGAAGAATCCAGAACACAGGGAACACTATGAAAGCAGCTGTCGCCAGAAAGCCGGTTATTCGAATTGCGGTGGTGGAAAGCGATCCTCTTCGCTTTGTCGGGTTCCGTGCTTTGTTCGATTCAGAGCCGGAATTCGAACTCATCTCCGCGGCGCTGCCCGAGATCAGCGCCTTGCAGAATATTGATCTCATCCTGCTCGGCAACCGGTCCGGACAAAATCTCTTTGACCTGATGGCCAGCCTGAAGGCCACCCGGCCCGATCTGCGGATCATCGTAACCGGCTCGGGAATCGATGAGGAAACCATTTTGAAAGCCATCGCTTCCGGGGCGAAAGGATATGTGGACGAGGCGGCGACGCCGGCCGAATTTGCGCAGGCGATTCGCATTGTCAACCAGGGATCCGTATGGGCCCCACGGCGCGTGCTCTCGATGTTCATCGAGCGGGTGTCGTCGGCGCCGGGACGTATTTTTCCGGCGGGCCGAGTGACTTTCACCGACCGCGAGAAGGAAGTTCTGGAGATGCTGGTCGCGGGGCGCTCGAATAAAGAGATCGGCGGGCAACTGGGGATCGAAGAGCGTACCGTCAAGGCGCACGTGGCGAAACTGATGCGCAAGGTGGGCGTGCAGAACCGGATCGCGCTCTCGGTGCATGCGATCACACACTCGCTGGTGACGGCAAAGTAGCTCCGAGCTTTGAGCTGCGAGCTTTGAGCTGTTTCCCTCATGACTCGAGACTCAGGGTCCCGCCCTTGCAGTTGGCCCGGTAATCCAGACGTTCACTTACCTTCGTAATCTTGCCGGGATTTTCAAGGCAAAGCATACTCGCTTCACCTACCACAGAACCTGGGAGACGGGGTTGAGAGTGGCGATTAGGGTCACTGCTTTCAGCCCCGCATTTTTTTGTTCCGAAGTTCCCTCCGGATCGGATCCCTCTCGAATTCAGATTTAGCGGGAGCAGAGTTGCACCGTTCCCTTCGGCAAGCACAGGGCAGGCTCTTCGCTTTGCTCAGGATGACAAAGCAGCATGGAAGCATCGCGAAGGCGGTTAGCCGTGCCACGCCGCGACTTCATTTACAATCGACCAAGACTGGATCCCAGCGAACCTCTCAGGGTGGTGAGGAATCATGAAGAAGCTGATGGTTGTAACTCTACTTCTGTTCCTGTCGCTTAGCGTTTTGTCTTTTGCAGGCGACGATCAAGCGAAAGAATCGAAGGCGGTAGATCGCGTACAGGCCGCGGCGGACGTGCTCAACGAAATTCAAGCCGCACCGGATTCGGGGATCCCGCAGGAGATTCTCGGCTCGGCGGAGTGCGTGGCGGTGGTGCCGTCGTTGCTGAAAGGCGGATTCATTATCGGCGCCAAGTATGGGCGCGGGTTGGCGAGTTGCCGCACTCCGAAGGGTTGGAGCACGCCGGCGTTTTTCGTCGTCACCGGTGGCAGCGTCGGATTTCAGATCGGCGGGCAGGCGGTCGACCTGGTCATGCTGATTATGAACAAGAACGGCATGCAGCATCTGCTTTCAAGCCAGTTTGCGCTAGGCGCCGATGCCTCGGTGGCAGCCGGCCCGGTGGGACGCCATGCGGAGGGAAACACGGACTGGAAGATGCGGGCAGAGGTGCTTACGTATTCGCGGGCGCGCGGGGTGTTTGCTGGGGTGAGTCTGAACGGCGCCGCGGTCAAGCAGGACAAGGATTCGACGCGCGAATTCTATGGGCATATGGTGACGGCGAAGGCGTCGTTGACCGGCGAAGTAGACCCACCCGCCGAGGCGAATCCGTTTCTGACGACGCTGGCGAAATGGGCCCAGGAGGCGGCGAAGTAGTTGCTCGATATGGCTGGAGAGATCATCGCTTCCACTCTCGCGGGCAACGTCCTGGGCTCGGTGACTGGGTCCTTTGTGGTCGCCGAGTGGAAGGATGCGGGTGGTCCGCCGGGACCGCCGCGCTGGATCGCGCCGCTGCACCTTCATCGCAACGATGACGAGGCTTGGTATGTGCTGGAAGGAACGTTGTGCGTGCGGGTTGGGAGCGATGTGGTGGAGGCGCGTGCCGGGTCCGCGGTCCTGGTGCCGCGGGGAACGGCACACACTTACTGGAATCCGGGGCCGGGACTGGTGCGCTACCTGCTGGTGATGACGCCCAATATTTATTCCCTCATTCAGGAGATTCATGCGATGACGGAGCGGACTCCGGCGGCGTTGGCGGCGGTGTTTGAGAGGCATGATTCGCTGCGACTGGACGAGTAGAGTCGAGCTTCGCTCGACCTACAGCCGAGGGCTGTCCCCACATAATTAAGACCCGGGCGAACAGCCCTTCGGCTTCGCTCCGGGCAGGCTCTTGGCGGCGGTCCCCACATGGCGTCGTTTGACAATCAATTTTTGTGGGTGATACGGTCACGCATTCCTGATGCGGCGAAAACTGGAATACGCGGCGGCCTGGCCGTTCATTAAGATTTTGGGAATCCTGCCACGACCTCTGGCGCGCGGTCTCGCCATCCTGTTGGCGCAGGCGGTTTGTACGCTGCACTTTCGGCTGCGGCGCGTGGGCATGCGCAATCTGGCGATGGCTTTTCCAGAAAAAACAGAAGGGGAACGGGCGCGCACTCTGCGCGGTGTCTTTACTTCTTTGGGACGGCAACTGGCCGAGGTGTGCCGGTTTCCCAAGTACACCCTCAAGAACGTCGACCAGGTCGTCGTGTACGACGGGCTGGAAAACTACGAGCGAGCCTACGCGAGGGGGAAGGGTGTGCTGTTCCTGACGGCGCATTTTGGGGCATGGGAACTTTCCGCGTTTGCGCACTCGCTGCACGGGCACTGGCTGCACGTGGTCATGCGGCCCATGGATAACCAGTATCTGGACCAGCTGATCCAGGCCTATCGCACGATGTATGGGAACAGGACGGTAGGGAAGGACGACTTCGTGCGAGGGTTGCTGGCGGCGATGAAGGCGGGTGAGGTGGTGGGCATATTGATGGACACGAATATGACTCCGCCCCAGGGAGTGTTCGTGGATTTTTTCGGGATACCGGCGTGCACGGCGAGCGGGCTGGCGCGCATTGCGATGCGGACCGACGCGGCGGTGGTGCCGGGTTTCACGATCTGGGATAAAGCGTTGGGGAAGTATCGCCTCCGGTTTGATCCGGCGGTGGAGTTGGCGCGCACGGGCGACCTGGAGGCGGACATCGTCGCCAACACGCAGAAGTTCACCAGGGTGATCGAGGATTACGTCAGGAAATATCCCGAACAATGGTTGTGGGTGCACCGCCGCTGGAAGACGCGGCCGGAGGGGGAGAAGCCGCTGTACTAGAGGCCGCTGCGGAACTGGTGGATCCTGCGGCGGTCGCGTTTTGAGGGTCTGCCTGGCGGGGCTGGGGTGTAGTGCATTCCGGCCTTGCGCTCTTCAGCGACCTTGGCGCGCAATTCGCGGCTGGCCTCGGTTTCAGCGTAGAGGGTGCGGGCCACCGGGGCCGGGCCGCGCACATCGCATAGGGTCAGCACTTCGACCTCGAAGTCACCGCCCTCGGTCCTGATCTGCAGCAGATCGCCGACGCGGACCTCGCGCGCAGGCTTTAGCGGCTGGTGGTGAGACTGAATTCTCCCGAGTTCACAGGCTCGTGTCGCTAGGCTGCGCGTCTTGAAGAATCTGGCAGCCCAGAGCCACTTGTCGATCCGCAGGTTGGTCATGATCTATCTTAATAAGCGCGGTCGCTTGAGGCTTTGGCAACCTGCTGATACTGATTATGCCGGAACTGCCGGATATTTCCGCTTACATTACGGCGCTGGAAGTGCGGATCGTTGGTCAGCCTCTGGAGCATGTACGGCTGGGGAGTCCGTTTCTGCTGCGGTCCGTGCAACCACCGCTGGCGGACGCGGAAGGACGCCTGGTCCGCGGCTTGCGGCGGATTGGAAAACGGATTGCGATTGGCGTGGAAGGCGATCTATGGCTGGTGCTGCACCTCATGATTGCGGGCCGTCTGCACTGGCGGCCGCGGGGAGCCAAGCTGGGAGGACGCCGGAACCTGGCGGCGTTCGATTTCCCCAGTGGCTCTCTGCTGCTGACCGAGGCGGGAACGAAGCACCGCGCGTCGTTGCATGTGGTGAAGGGGGACGAAGGGTTGCAGGCGATCGATCCGGGCGGGATCGACGTCTTCGCCAGTGATCTGCACGCCTTTCGGGGGGCGATGACGGCGGAGAACCGCACACTCAAGCGGGCGCTGACCGATCCCCGGATCCTCAGCGGCATCGGCAATGCGTATTCGGATGAGATCCTGCACGCGGCGCGGCTGTCGCCGATCACGCTCACGCAAAAATTGAAGCCGGGGGAATGGGAACGGCTGTTTGCGGCAACACGCGAGACTCTCCGGCGCTGGATGGAACAGTTGGGCGCGCAGGCAGCAAGGGAATTCCCGGAGAAGGTGACCGCATTTCGCAAGGACATGGCAGCGCACGGACGGTACGGAGAGCCCTGTCCGCGCTGCGGGGCAAAGATCCAGCGGATTCGCTACGCGGACAATGAGACGAATTATTGCGCCACGTGCCAGACCGGAGGGAAGGTGCTGGCGGACCGGAGCCTGTCGCGCCTGCTGGGATCGGACTGGCCGCGTACATTGGATGAACTGGAAGCGCTGAAGCGGAAATAGGGCAGAAGGTGGCCTCGTTTGGACTCAGAGCGATCCGGTCTTGCAACCAAATCCGGCGGATGCCGCATCACATCCGACTAAGTCCTTCAGAGATTTGCGCGAAGTGACAGCTCTGTGAGTCGGGTCTGGTAAACGACCGCAGCTTTCGTTTTCGGTTACTCTTCATCTCAAATTCCTATGCCCACTGCGGAACGCCTCGGGACCGACGCCTATGCCGAACACGTGAACCCGCAATGGGTCAAGCTGCTCAGCCTGCTCGAAATGAATGTCCGCTACGAGCGTTGCGAGGGCGCGGAGCTATTTACGAGCGATGGGCGCCGCATTCTGGATTTTCTTTCCGGATACTGTGTTCACAATACCGGGCATAATCACCCGTCGATTGTCGCAGCCCTGCGAGACGAACTGGCAAAGTCCGGCCCGGTGATGCTGCAGAGCAACGTTCCCGAACTGGCGGGAGAGTTGGCGGAACGTTTATGCGACCAGGCCGGCGGCGGGCTGTCGAAGGCGTTCTTCGCCAGTTCAGGCAGCGAGGGTATTGAAACGGCGATCAAGTTCGCGCGCGCCCATACTGGCCGAACCGGGCTGCTGGCCTGCGACCGCGCCTTTCATGGTCTGACGTGCGGGGCCCTTTCCCTGATGAACGGCGAGTACTGGCGCAAAGGCTTCGGGCCGCTGCTCACGGAAACCGCGTTCGTGCCCTTCGGCGATCTCTCGGCTCTGAAGGAACATCTCGCCACCGGGCGCCACGCCGCGTTTTTTGTGGAACCCATCCAGGCGGAGGGCGGCATCCGAGTGCCGGAAGCGGGTTACCTAGTGGAGGCGCAGGACTTGTGCCGCCGTTACGGCACTCTGCTGGTGGCCGACGAAGTGCAGACGGGCATGTTTCGTACGGGCCGGTTCCTGGCGTCGCACGATTTTGGTCTGCGGCCAGACATGGTGGTGCTGGCGAAAGCTCTCAGTGGCGGCCTGATTCCCGTGAGCGCAGTGCTGATGAAAGACGTGGTGCACCAGTCCGTTTTCAGTTCCTTCAAGCGCTCGATGGTTCACGCCTCCACGTTCAGCGAGAACACCCTGTCGATGCGCGCGGGCCTCGCTACCTTGGATGTCCTGGAGGGCGAGCGACTCGGGGAGCGTGCCACGCGGATCGGGGCGGAATTGCAGCAACGGCTTTCTGACGCTCTCTCCGGCTTTGAGATGGTGAAGCAGGTTCGGGGCAAAGGCCTTCTGCTGGGAATCGAGTTCACGGCTCCGCAGCGGCTGGCCCTGCGCCTGCCCTTTGAAGGGTTTGCCAGGATTCATCCGGCAATGTTCGGCCAGATCCTGGTGATGCGGCTCTACCGGGACCGCGGCATCCTCACGCAGATCTGCGGGAACGATTTCCTGGTGCTGAAAGCGGCCCCTCCGCTGGTGGTAACTTCCGCACAAATCGCTGAATTTGTTGCCGCCGTCCGCGAGGTTGTGGACCTTGCGCACCGCCCCGGGCCTTTCTGGTCGGAAGCGTTGGGACTGGCGCGGAGGGCGATCGCCTAAGGCGTCGGGCGGCGAGGGGACGTACTTCCATTTTGAATTCTCAATCATCCACGATGCGAGCAACGGATGTATTCGTCATTGGCGGGGGGCCTGCCGGGTTGGCGGCTGCGATCGCGGCTCGTCGGCAAGGCTTCGACGTGGTGGTGGCGGATGGGGCTCTGCCACCAATTGACAAACCCTGCGGCGAAGGTCTGATGCCCGATGGTCTAGCCGCCCTGTGTGCGTTGGGAGTTTCCATCGCCCCAGAGCAGGCGCATAAGTTTCGCGGAATTCGCTTTGTCAGCAGCCGGCTGTCGGTGGAAGCGAATTTTCCGAATGGAAGTGGTTTCGGGGTGCGACGGACGGTGCTGCATCGAACCATGATGGCCGCGGCGGAAGCCGAGAGAGTCACCCTGCTATGGCACACGCCGGTCACGGGCGTGACCTCGGACGGTGTGAAGTTGGGAGATCGCCTGATACGTGCCCGTTGGATCGTGGGCGCGGATGGAGGACATTCGCTGGTCCGGCAGTGGACGGGGCTCGACCGCTCGCGCGAGCGGATGCGTTTCGCGTTCCGCCGCCACTACCGCATCGCCCCCTGGAGCGAGTTTGTGGAATTGCACTGGGGACCAAAATGTCAGATCTACATCACGCCGGTCGCGGCCGATGAAATCTGCGTCGCGTTGATTTCACGCAATTCGGATCTGCGGTTGGACGACGCGCTACCGGCGTTTCCAGAACTGGCGTCGCTTTTGCGTGGCGCTGAGCCATCTTCGATTGAGCGGGGGGCGATATCGTCGACCCGCAAGTTGCGTCGTGTGTATCAGGGCCGCGTGGTGCTGGTGGGGGATGCTTCGGGAACGGTCGACGCCATAACCGGCGAAGGTTTGTGCCTGGCGTTTCACCAGGCCAAGTTGCTGGCCGAATGCCTAGTGACGCGCGATCTGGAGCGGTACCAGCGCGAACACAGGATGCTGGCGGCGCGCCCGGCGATGATGGCGCGGCTGATGCTGACGCTTGACTGGACCACAAGTTTTCGGCAGCGGGTGATGCGGGCATTTGGTTCTGATCCGCGGCTGTTCGCGCGTTTGCTGGCGATGCATGTCGGGGTTCTCTCTCCAGTCGAATTTGCCGCCACAGGACTCTCGCTGGGATGGCGGGCCCTGCTGGCGTAGGACTCGAAAAATCGATGAAGACAGTGCGCCCATTGATTGCCGTTATTCTCCTTTTCCTGGCTGCGGCGGCGAATGCCCAGTCGCAGGAGGTTACGCTGAGCTTTGTCCCAGTGCAGACCACGGTGAATTTCACGCTGGGCGACGTGTTGCACACGGTGCATGGAACCTTCTTGTTGAAATCGGGACAGGTGCATTTCAATCCGGGGACGAATGCGGTCAGCGGAAGTATCGTCGTCGATGGAGCCAGTGGAGATTCCGGCAACGCGGCGCGCGACCGAAAAATGCACAAGGAGATTCTGGAGAGTTCCCGTTATCCCGAAGTGACCTTTCGTCCGGACCGGGTGGACGGAAAGGTCCTGACGCAGGGCTCTTCCACGCTGCAGGTTCACGGGATGTTCGGCATACACGGCGCGGAGCACGAACTCACCGTGCCGGCGCAGTTGGAACTAGGCTCGGACCACTGGAATCTAACTGTGCATTTCGAGGTTCCATACGTGAAGTGGGGAATGAAGGATCCGAGCACGTTCATCCTGCGTGTCGAGAAGACGGTGGCGATCGACCTGCACGCCGTCGGGCTGAGTTCCTGGACTCCGGCGCCCTGATCTGACCTAACGATTCTCCCCGTTTCTGCCGCTCTCCGCGGCGTGGTTTCTTTCCGGTAAAATTGAAGCTTCCTATGAATACTCTTGAACAGATCGCGGAACTGGAACAGAAGTATTTGCTGAAAACTTATAACCGCTATCCCGTGGTGCTGGCGCGCGGCAAGGGCGTGTTTTTGTATGACATCGAGGGCAAGCGCTATCTCGACTTTGTGTCGGGGATTGGCGTGAACGCGCTGGGGCACGCCCATCCTCGGGTAGTGAAGGCGATCCGGGAGCAGGCGGCGAGACTGGTGCACGTGTCGAATCTTTACTACCACGAGTATCAGGGGCGGCTGGCCGAGAAGTTGTGCTCACTGTCGGGGCTAAACCGGGCATTTTTCTCGAACAGCGGGACCGAGGCGATCGAGGGATCGATCAAACTGGCTCGGCTGGCGGGACATCGCGCCGGCGGCGAGGCGAAGTGCCGGCTGGTGGCACTCGACGGGTCGTATCACGGGCGAACGTTTGGGGCGCTGTCGCTGACCGGGCAGGACAAGCATCGCAAGGGATTCGAGCCACTGCTCGAGGACGTCACGTTTGTGAAGCAGAACGATGTTCAAGGGTTGCGCGCCGCGGTGAACGACAACACGTGCGCGATTGTGCTGGAGCCGATTTTTGGCGAAGGCGGAATTTACGAGTGCTCGGTGGAATTCCTGCAGGAGTGCCGGGCGCTCGCGGATCGTCACCGGGCAGCGCTGATCTTCGATGAAATCCAGTGCGGGCTGGGGCGCACGGGGACGATGTTCGCGTTTCAGAGTTTTGGGGTGACGCCGGACGTGGTGGCGATTGCCAAGCCGATTGCAGCGGGGCTGCCGCTGGGAGCGTTTATCGCGAAGGAGGAGTTCGCGTCGGCGATATCGCCGGGGCAGCATGGCACCACGTTCGGCGGGGGGCCGCTGGCCTGCCGCGTGGCGCTGGAGTTTCTGGCCATCGTGGAAGAAGAGAAACTGCTGGAGAATGTGAACCGGGTTGGGGCGTACCTGCAGCAGGAATTGAAGGCGGTGGTCGAAAAGCGCGCAGCCGCGACGGGAGTGCGCGGGCGGGGATTTATCCAGGGAATTCAGCTGGAGATTCCGGCGCGTCCGATTGTCGATGCGGGGCTGGCGGAGGGGGTTTTGTTTAACGCCACGCAGGATACCGTGGTGCGGTTTCTGCCGCCGTTCTTGCTGCAAGAAAACCATGTGGACAAGGGGATTCGCGTTTTGAAGAAGTTGCTGGGGAAGAAGCAGCAGGCGGCGGCGTAGGGAGCGCGCACTGGGAGTCCGGGGAGGATAATGCGGAGCACCTGGTTCGGGTTGGCGGCAACGATTCTGCCCTCGATGACATCGCGCGACGTCCACGTTCAATCGTGCCCGATCGAAAGTGCGACTGTCACGGCTGCCGTCAGATTCCTTGAAGCTGCAAGGTCTGACAGTAGCATTCCGGCAGACTGTGCCGTCGGGGCCCTCCACAAGCTCCACAAAGCAGACTCGAGGGCAGCGATAGACGTGCTCGCCAAGTATCCTGATTACAAGCGGCCACCCGATATAGTAGCGACAGGCTCAAATGTCGAGGCCTACCCCGCGGTCTGTGAGCTATTCACGATAGGACGGCCCGCACTGCCGGCCCTCGTGCGAATACTCGTGCGCACTGATTCTTCGAAGGGGGCCCGCGACCACTCGTTGCGAGCGGCAATGATGATCCACAGGGGCGACCCTCCCGCAGGGATCAGGTTTCTATCGAAGGAGGCTGCCAAGTCGAACGACGGTGGCGACGCTCAATGCTGCGGCAGGCAGCACACGACGGAATGCGGTGGTGCGGCGACAGAGATCGGAGCGAGTGCGAGGCAGTTCTGAACTCGGATTAGTCGATGTGCCGCGGTCCAACTGGGGTTCGCCTCGCTATCTGGTAGTGGCCAGAAATTGGGG
>Ga0209698_10004299_pt1 | contig 15635 bp, 15 predicted proteins | sample LitLauG_LLR_2012_FD_187203 | JGI IMG/M metagenome (GOLD analysis project Ga0209698, IMG submission 187203) | Freshwater sediment microbial communities from Pennsylvania, USA - Little Laurel Run_MetaG_LLR_2012 (SPAdes) (version 2) | ecosystem: Environmental > Aquatic > Freshwater > Creek >...
GGTTTTGGCGAAGGCCGGTGGATCGAGAACGACGGTGTCGTACTGGTGGGAAGCGGAATAATCCTTAAGCAAATCGAACGCATTGGCCTCGACCCACTCGATCTCGCGATGGTTGAGCGCCGCGTTCTTGTCGGCGACCTCAAGAGCGGGGCGCGAACTGTCCACACCGGTGACCTGCTTGCAGTGTGGTGCCAAATGAAGTGCGAACCCGCCCTGATAGCAGAAAACGTCGAGCGCGTCTCCGTGGGCGTATTGGGCGGCCGCGGCGTAGTTCTCGCGCTGGTCGAGAAATGAGCCGGTCTTCTGGCCTTCGACCGCGTCGTGATGAAAACAAACGCCGTTCATGGTGACGACGGTTGCCGTCTTCTCCCCCTGCAGCAGTCCCGAAGGACGAGGAGGGAGCTGCTCAAGCTGGCGAATACGAGGGTCCACGCGCTCGAAAACCGAAGTAGATGGGAAGCAAGCGGACAACTCCGAGAGCACTGCAGTCCGCGAGACCTCCGCATCCATGGCCTGCGTCAGTAGCTGGAGCGACAGAACATCGTTGTAGCGGTCGATGATGAGTCCGGGCAGAAAATCGGCTTCACTGAAAACCACGCGATACGCGTCGGTGTTGGTGACGATCGCCTTGCGATAGGCGACAGCCGCGGTGATTCGCTGACGAAGCAATGCTGGGAAATCAGAAACGGGCTCCCGCGAAATCATCCGAATTGAGATTTGTGAAGAACTGGAATAAAGCGCTGTGCCGAGCGGTTTGCCACGCTGGTCGGTGACCGCGACCAGCGACCCGGGGGGAACACCGTCGGCGGAAACGATGTCGGAACGGTAGACCCAGACATGATCATCCTTCAGTCGCGCAACACCGCGCGGAGAGATTTTGACCTTCGCTATGGCAAATACGGGGCTCTCAGGCATGGAGCCATCTTAAACGTTGCGAAGTCGAGCTTTGCTCGACGGACAGCCGAGGGCGGCTCCCCGCGCGTCTAGGCCTTGCGCAACAGGAAAATCATCTGCTCGGCATTGTTGTCGAGCGGAGTCTTCGCGAACGAGCCGTACTCAGCTACCGGTTGCAGGCCTGCCAGTCGAAACAATGCCCGCAAATGCGGGTAAGTGTAGTAACCAAGCTGGAAGGATTCTGTTTCCTCAAGGACCAACTGGCCTGCCTGATAAGTGCGGAAAATGAACGTAAAGCGAAAAATCTGATTGATCTTGTCAACGTGATCTTTCCGGAAGAACCGCCGGACCATCCGCTCAGGATCGGAACCAGGAGTCCACTCCATCTCCTGGACCTCTTCGCCCACTTTCGTCAAAATCAGATCGAACTTCGGATAAAAGACGTCGAAAACGAGTAAGCCGCTATCAGTGAGATGGGCTGCGGCGGTGGTCAAAGCCTTGACCTGGTCTTCTACGGTGAACATGTGTTGCATGGGACGAAAGGGAATCGTCACCAGCGGATACTTCCGATCGAAGCGAAAATCGCGCATATCGCCGGTCTCGACGGTCACCCGTGCGCGGACCTCGGGCGATTCTTGAGCGAGATGCTCCTTCAGGATATTCAACATCGCGGGAGAGTTGTCGACGCCGCAAATGGCTATGCCCTTGCGGGCAACGGGCAGCAGCACACGGCCGGTGCCGCAAGCAATTTCAAGAACAGGGCCGCCGGATTGCCCGGCTAGCTCAACGTAGAAGGGAAGGTCGACGAGGTCTTGTTTGGCAGCGTACGCGCCGTCGTAATATTTGGCGATTAGGTGATAGGTATCGGACAGCACGGGAACCCCTCGAACCTTGGACGGGCGAGCGGGGCCTCAGCTCGCGGCCTCGGAAGGCACCTGCTCCGATGCATGCTTGGTGGAAGAGCGCGCGCTCATCTCGGTGCGGGCGGCTGCGAGGTCGTAAACCAGCGAATCCAGCGCGAGGCTGGGGATTTCCGTGCCCCAGCTCTCCATCTCCTCTTCCGACCAATTGCCGTTGAGACGGATGGCGCCAGTAATGTCCTCGGGGAAGGCATGACGGTAATCACCTTCGCGAATCAAGACATCGCCGACCATACGGCCGGAGTGCACGTCGAAAACGCGGCGGCTGGACTGTCCGCCTAATTTGGTGAGGCAGAGAAAGACTTCCCCGGCTGCAGCATCGTCGGAACGGTAGTACCAAGCCTGGGGTGCGTCGAGTTTGGGACGGTGGCGGCGGGGACGAGCGGGCGCGTGGTGAGCCGATGTGGATTCTTCGTGCGCAGGATCGTAGTAGAGAATGCGCTGGCAGGTGTCGCAGGTCATGCGCGCACCGCCGATCAACTCGTTGTAAGACTGCGGCCGCAACATGACTTGGCAGGCCTGGCATTTCTGGCCACGCACTTCGGCGATGCCGGTGCCGCGCAGCTTGGAGACACGGTCATAGTGGGCGAGCAGGTCGGAGTCAACGGCCGCACGGAGTCCGTCACGCTTGCCGCGCCATACCACGAGCTGCGCCTCGTCTTCTGCGGTGCGTTCGCGGGCGGCGTTGGTTTCCTTTTCGATCTCTGCAGTCTCGGCTTTTAGTTCGGCTTCGGCGGCCTTCACTTCCAGGTCCCGTTTTTCGGCGGCGACCATCAGGTCAAGAATGCCATCTTCCGTGGTGCGGATTTCCTGTTCGGCGAACGAAATTTCGTGCATGAGGGCTTTGTATTGCTCGTTGGTCTTTACATCGAGTGCCTGGTCGCGATACTTGGAAATCTTGGTACGCTGCTCCTGGATGGTCGTTTCATGCTTGCGGCGGGTTGCCTCATCGGCCTTAACGGCGGCACGGGCTTTTTCGAGTTGGCTCTTGGTGCCTGCCAGTTTAGTTTCGATAACGGCGACGCGGCGGGGAAGTTCGGCGATTTCATCCTGCAAGCGGCGAATTTCCTTGTCGGCTTGCTGCAGGAGCAACAGGTTTTCGATGTCAGGATGCATCGTCTAAGAGTTGATTCTAACATGCGGCGGTTAAGGCGACACCGCTGAAATCGCGGCCCTGAACGATGATTTGCAGCGCCCTGTCGTGTACACTCGGATGTTTGCCGGGGCGTGCATTTTCCGTCGCCATCGATATGCAACCAAGGAGATGCTGCAATGAAACGATTCATAACGGGCGGTGCCCGGATGCTGGCTGGAATGTTGATCGTTGCGGCGAGCACGATGCTGTTCGCGCAATCAGTACAGAAGCCGCTGACCATCGAGAGCATGTTTGCGCCCGGAGGGTTGATGGGGCGGGAGCCCGAGACGGTGGAGTGGAGTCCGGACGGGAGCAAACTTTCATTCGTTCAGCGGCAGGGCGATCAGGGCGACCTGTGGTACGTCGATGCTGCTACAGGCGAAAAGAAGATTCTGGTGAGCGCTGAAAAACTGGCGACCCTGGCCCCCGACTACAGCAAGGTGAAGAATGAACGCGAAAAGGAGCGCCTTACGCGCTATCACGTGGCAGCGTATTCCTGGGGTCCGGATTCGAAGCATCTTCTCTTCGACTCTCAGGGCCAGCTCTGGCTTTTTGACCTGGGTACGGGCACGGCGACGCAGATGACGTCGGCTCCCGACCCGAGTGGCGATCCCAAGTTTTCACCAGACGGCAGCCGCATCGCTTACGTTCGCAAACACAACTTGTATGTGCTGCCGGTTAACGGCAAAGGCGAGAAAGAGCTGACGCACGACAAGGCGGAGGATCTCTTTAACGGCGATATCGACTGGGTCTACGCCGAGGAACTGGCCACTCGGAGCAATTATTTCTGGTCGCCCGACGGCAGCGACATCGCCTTCCTGCACATGGATGAAACCAAGGTAACGACGTATCCGATCACGGACTGGATGCCTCGGCATCCGACGGTGGACAACGAGAAATATCCCAAAGTCGGTGATGACAACCCTTCGGTGAAGCTGGGAGTGGTGAACACGAAAAAAGGAAAAACGAAGTGGCTCACCCTGTCCAGCGACGACCAGGCCTACATTCCTCGCTTTGGCTGGGTGCGCGAGGGGGTGGTATGGGCCGAGGTCTTGAACCGGACCCAAGATAAGTTGGACTTGTATTTCGTGGACACGAAATCCGGCAAATCTCGGATCGTGTTGACCGAAGAAACGCCCGGGGCTTGGATAAATTTCGAACACCTAGAGTCCCGCTTTCTGAAGTCGAGCGGACACTTAGTCTGGCCGAGCTGGCGCGACGGCAACATGCATCTCTATCTCTACAGTTTTGACAAGCAAAATCCGATGGCTGCTGATGCCAAACTGGAGCGGCAACTGACCAAGGGTGACTTTGCCGTGCTCGGTATTGAAGGCGTGGATGAGGCCGCTGGGACGGTTTTCTTTTCGGCGAATCAAGAAGATCCGCGGCAAGTGCATTTATTTTCGGCCCAGCTGGACGGATCGGGAGTGAAGGCGCTCACTTCCGACGAGGGCATGCATTTCGCCGACTTCAGCGAAGATGGCAAGCACTACACGCATTTCTTCATGAGCCCGACGCAGGTCCCGACCAGCTCATTGTGCGCGGTCGGCGGTACGTGCTTTCCGCTGTGGCAGGCGAACAATGCGATCGCGGAGTATGGTTTGCGCGCGCCAAGCTATCTTGCGTTCGACGCCGACGACGGCACCACACTCTTTGGAAGGTTGCTGCTTCCGCCGAATCCGCCGGACAGCGGGAAAATTCCCGTCATCGTGAATATCTACGGCGGTCCGGCGGCACAGACGGTGCGCAAAGCCACGCCGGATCCGTTCGACGAGATTCTGGCCCGTGACGGCTTCGCGATTTTCTCGGTCGACAATCGCGGCACCCCGGGGCGCGACCGCAAATTCCAGACTGCGATCCGGCATGAGTTCGGTGCGATTGAGTTGAAGGACCAGCTCACCGCGCTGGATCAACTGTTCGTGCGGTATCCGGAGCTCGACAAAGACCGCGTCGGCATTTGGGGATGGTCGAACGGCGGCTCGATGACGCTCTACGCCATGACGCATTCGACCGCATTCAAGGCTGGCGTGAGCGTCGCGCCGGTCACCAACCAGGTGAACTACGACACCATCTACACCGAGCGCTACATGGGCCTCCTGCAGGAGGACGAGAAGGGTTACGAAATGTCGGACGTGACCAAGGCGGCCAAAGACCTGCATGGATCCCTGCTGCTGGTGCACGGCACGAGCGACGACAACGTGCACTTCCAGAACAGCGTTCAGATGATCAACGCGCTGATCGAAGCGGGGAAGCAGTTCCGGCTGATGATTTATCCGAACAAGACGCACGGCATCGCCGGGCCCGCGGCGGGAATGCACCTGTTCCACATGATTGAGGACCACTTTGTGAGGGAGTTGAAGTAGGCGAGCGCTACTTCGACTTCGAGTCTTTCCTGGAAGAGCTGCCCCTCGATGAACTTTCGTTAGCCGAGCTTTCTTTGGTCGAGCTTTGTTTCGCACCTTCGGATTTCGACTTCTCTTCTTTCGTAGATTCCTTGGAGGAGTCCTTGAGCGAAGCCGAGCTTTCGTCTTTGTTGGACGAGTCAGATGAACTTGATGACGACCCGGCGGACGGCTTCTTGGCGTAGTCAGTAACGTACCAGCCCGATCCCTTGAACTGCACGGCCGGCGCCGAAACCATCTGCTCGACCACTCCGCCGCACTCCGGGCACTTCTTCACCATCCTGTCGGAATACTTTTGGATTTTCTCGAAGCGGTGGCCGCACTTTTTGCACTCGTATTCGTAAAGGGGCATGGATTCAGACGTTTCGCAACGCGCAGGTCAACTTCATCAATTCTAGGGTCACGCGTCCGACGCCGTCAATTCTGGCAGTGTTAGACTGCGGCGATGCGCGGCAGAGAGCAGACATCGGGCCATGCGCCACAGCACGGCGAAGAAGCGGTGGAGACTGGCTTGTATCTGGTCGGCACGCCGATCGGCAACCTGGAAGACATTACGCTGCGCGCGCTGCGCGTGCTGAAGAGCGTGGACGTGATCGCCTGTGAGGACACGCGCCAGACCCAGAAGCTGCTCAACCACTACAACATCGCGACCCGCACCACCAGCTACCACGAGCACAACGAGATGACGAAGGCAGCCGAGCTGGTGAAAGATCTGCAGGAGGGCGCGAGCGTCGCGCTGGTGACCGACGCAGGCACGCCCGGGATTTCCGACCCCGGATACCGGCTGATTTCACTGGCCATCCGGCACCATGTGCCGGTGGTGCCGATTCCGGGTGCGTCGGCGTTTTTGGCGGCGCTGGTGGCAAGCGGACTGCCCACCGATTCGTTTCGCTTCAGCGGATTTCTTCCGGCCAAGTGCGGGGAGCGTCGGGCCGCACTCGAGGCGGTGAAGAGTTCTCCGCGCACGCAGGTGTTTTATGAAGCGCCGCACCGAATAGTCGAAGCGCTGCAAGATGTGGCCGAGGTTCTGGGAGAGAGCCGGCATGTCGTGGTCGCGCGCGAAGTGACCAAGCTGCACGAAGAATTCCTGCGCGGCCGCGCCGCCGAAGTGCTGGAAAATTTGAAGTCGCGGGAATCGGTGAAGGGCGAGATCACGCTCCTGATCGGCAAAACTGAGGAGAACGACGTGGCGACGGCCTCCGCTCGCCCACTTTCAATTCGCCAGCGAGTGGATCAGATTATGGCCCAGGAGAAAGTGGACGAGAAGGCCGCGTTGAAGAAAGCGGCGAAGGAGCGGGGGATTTCGAAGAGCGAGGCGTACCGGGAGTGGCAGCGGGGGAAGTGAGCCAAACCGCTCCGTGCGATCTCTCTACCGGCAATTGGGCAGGGTTGTAAAAAAACTGGCGCAGCGTTGTATCCTTCCATTTCGGACTCAGATGCCAAGCACTAGTGGGAGAAAGAGCGATCCTCGAAGTCCTTCGATTGTTGCGGTCGCCGTCGTGCAATTCATAGGGTCAGTTGTTTTCCTGATTCCCGCAGGCATTTTTCTCCTGGAAGACTTCCAACTGTACCGCTTATACCCGCAAACTTATCGCCCCCTGCACCCGGCCGTCTACGTCTTCTACATGGTGCTCCCCATCGGCTTCGCGCTGATGGGAATCGTCACGTCGATTGGGCTCTGGTTCCTTCGGGAATGGGCCAGGAAGTCGACTCTTTTTCTCACGATTGTGCCGGCGATGACATATACCGGACTTGTGATTCTTCGTCCGTCGTCGGTCTTCCCTGGCGGGCGAACCGGCGCTGGCGCGCTCTTTACTGTGGGCGGCGATATTTATTTCGACGTGGTTGCAGGCCTGGTCTGCTTGCTGGTTCCGGTCAGCATATGGTGGCTGCTTTTCTTAAACGACAGTGCCGTGAAAGCACGATTTCAATCCGGCAAGATTACAAAGCCATAGGTCAGGCCGCCTGCAAAGGAAATTCTCCGGCACGGCCGCCGATCAGTTGCCCGCTAGCTCTTTTTTAACCGTCTCACTCACCAGCTTCCCATCTACGCGCATTCCGGCAGCCGCGAAGCGGGCCATGGCGTTCTTCATTACCGTGCCCATATCTTTCATGGTCGGCGAGCCCATTTCGGCGATGGCAGCTTTCACTCCGGCAACAATTTCGGCTTCGCCGGCGGCTTTGGGCAGGTAGCTCTCGATCAGCACGATCTCGGCGGCTTCCTTGTCGGCCATCTCCTGGCGTCCGCCTTTGGTGAACTGCTCGACCGACTCTTTGCGCTGCTTGATCAGCGTGGCCAGCACGGCCTGCGATTCTTTTTCGTCGAGCGGTGCCATTTTTTCCACCTGGCGCAGATGCAGCGCGCTTTTGACCATGCGCAGGGTGGAGAGGCGGGCTTCGTCTTTCGCCTTCATAGCCGTGACGATGTCTTTCTGGATCTGTTCGGTGAGGCTCATGAGAGGGATTATACGTTGGGCTGGTTCGCCACGAGGAGCATGTCTCTTTCGCCCCGTTGAGGCTTATTCCCTTCATCTCGCTACCCACGGCTTGCGCCGTGGGCTGCATTCTTTCGCCGCTTCGCGGCTGGCTTGGTCGACGCTCTCATCTGCATAGGTTGATTCCGACGGCTTCCTGTAAAATACTCAGATTCCCGGCAACTCTGGAGCTTCCCTGCATGCTGCGCAAGAACCGTCTTTTCACTCCCGGCCCGACGCCGTTGCTTCCCGCGGCGCAGACGGCGATGGCGTCTTTTACCGCCCACCACCGCACTGCAGACTTCCGAGCGCTCTACACCCGCGTGCTGGCCGACATGAAGGACTTTGTCGGCACCAAGAATGACGTGCTGGTGATCGCGTCCTCGGGCACCGGTGTGATGGAGGCTTCGGTTTCGAACCTTACGTCTCCCGGCGACAAGGCGCTGGTGCTGACGGCCGGCAAGTTCGGCGAGCGTTGGACCGGCCTGGCCAAAGCGTTTGGATGCAAGGCCGATGTCGTCAGCGTGCCGTATGGTCAAACGTTTAACCTGGACGATGTGCGCGGCCGACTCGCGCCCGACGTGCGCGCTGTCTTTGTGCAGGCAACCGAGAGTTCCACCGGCGCGCGGCACGATATTCAGGCAATTGCCAAGATTGTGCGCGCGGCCGGTGACGACACTTTGCTGGTGGTGGACGCCATCACTGGCCTCGGCACGACGCACCTCGACGTGGACGGCTGGGGCGTGGACTTCATCATTGGCGGATCGCAGAAGGCGCTGATGATGCCGCCTGGCCTGGGTTATTGCGCCGTCAGTGAACGCGCCTGGAAGCGGATGGAAACGACGACATCGCCGCGCTACTACTTCGACCTGCGCAAGGAGCGGAAGTCGGCCACCAAGGGCGAATCCGCCTACACGCCGGCGACCTCGTTGTTTGCCGCACTGGGCGCGGCCCTGGAGTTTATCCGTGGCATGGGCAACGGAGATCTCGCCGCCGGACGCAAAGAACTGGTGGACAGCGCAGAGTTGTGCGCAGCCATGACCCGGGCCGGCGCAGAGGCGCTGGGACTGAAGCTTTATGCGGCGTCACCGGCATCAGCGCTAACCGCGATCTGCGCACCCGCGGGTGTAGACTCGGGTGTCATCGTGAAAGAGTTTCGGGAGACGTTCGATGCTGTAGTGGCCAACGGCCAGGGCGAGATGAAAGGCCAGTTGTTCCGCATTGCCCACATCGGTTATTACGATTATCTCGACACCATCGGCGTGCTGGCTGCCCTGGAGCATGTGCTGGCCCGGGCGACCGGCAAAGCCGTGGAATATGGGTCGGGCGTGCGGGCGGCGCAGCAAATCTACGCGCGTGCCGCTGAGGCAAAACTGGTGGCCGCGGACTGACGTAGCGATAGCTCTGGCCGAAAAACTAAGGGAGGACTTATGAAGCCCAGTCAATGCATGTTGGTGTGCCTGAGTGTATTGCTGGCCGCCGGCACCGGCCGCGCTGATTTCAAGTACACGCAGCGAACTCAGGTGACGGGCGGCACGCTTGTCAGCATGACCAAGACCCTGGGCGTGTTCAGCAAGAACGCCCGGCAGATCAACGAACCGCAGACTTCCACACATATGCTCAAAGGAAACCGGCTGCGTACGGAGCAGACCACCGGCGATATCCAGATCATTGACCTGGACGGAAAGCGGTTCATCCACATTGATCCCGCCAAGAAGACCTATGTGATCACCACATTCGAGCAATTCCGTCAGCAAATGGAACAGGCCAAGGAGCGTGCCAAAGAGCAACAAGCCAAGGCAGCCGCCAGTCATCCCGACGCAAAGAACGTGAAAATGATTCCGCACTTTGATGCCCAGGCGACAGGTGCGACGAAGACTGTTGCCGGCACGGATACGAATGAACTCAAAGTGAAGCTTGAGATGGAGATGCAGTCCGACGACCCCGCTACGCAGGCCAAGATGCAGGGGCAGAGTGTCTCGATGTGGGTCACGTCGGATCAGTGGATGGCCCCGTCGGTTCCGGGATACGACCAGATGCAGGCCTTCTACGCCAAGATGGCCAAAGAACTGGATTGGCTGCCCGGAGAAATGGGTTCAGTGATGGGTGCGTCGAACGTGCAGATGGGATCCGCGATGGAGGAGTTTCGGAAGCACGCGGCAACCATCAAAGGCATGCCGATGCTGACCTACACCAGCATGGGCATGGGCCCGATGGGGGCAACTCAGGCGCAGGCCGCTACGGCACAGTCGCAAACTCAGCAGCAATCGCAGACCGACAGCTCAACCCCGACCAATCCGAAGGACGCGATCATGAAAGGTTTGGGCGGAATGTTCAAGAAGAAACAGCAACAGCAGCAAACTGACAGCTCTGCGAATACCAGCGCGAGTGGGACAGCTCCGCCTGCGCCCAGCAATTCGATGATCGACACCACGACGGAAGTGACGTCGTTTTCGAGCGATCCCCTGGATGCAAATCTGTTTGATGTACCGGCCGGATATACGCAAGTGCAGCCAGATCCGAACCATCCGATGGGATGGTAATTAACCGGCTGGGTCTCAGGACAAACGCCGGATGCTGCGGACAACCCAGTGGGTCCGCAGCCGATCCGGCGTTGCAACAACTAGTTGAGGGCCCGAGTGCGCGGGACACGCCTCGGGGACTAGTTGATGGTGAAAGGCAGGCCGTTTGACGTTTCCGGCAGAGTTCCACCGCCATACGGGCCGCCTTGTTTCCCAGGATTTGTCACCGTTACCGTTACCGGAGCTGCAGTCGCAACGAGCGACGCCGGGATGGTGGCCATGAGCTGGGTTCCTATCACCACGGGAGTCGTCTGTAGCGCGGTGCCGTTCCAATTGATGGTCGCGCCGCTGATAAAGTTGGTGCCGTCAACAGTAAGCGCGAACATAGCACTGCCTGCGGCCATGCTGTTGGGGGAGAGCTGGATCACGGTCGGTATGGTGCCAACCGTCGCGGGCGTGCTCGATTTCGAGTAACCACACCCCAGGCCGAGGGCGAGAAGCCCGGCCAGTACTGCTGTTTTCGCAATCGTCATAATCTTCTCCTCACGGGTCGGCGGGTCCCGATCAGAAAGAAGTGTAGGAGTGCAGCTCGGCAAGAGTGTCAGGATCGTGTCATTTAAGCGTCAAACTTTTGCAGAAAAGAACGGCATACAAGAGGACAAATCAGTCTTGAAAATTATCATTGCAGAGAAAATCTCACCCGCTGCGATCGAACAGCTTAAAGAACCGGGCTGGACGGTCCTTACTGCAGAACAAGTAAGCGGAAAACTTGCCGACCACCTGGAAACGGCAGACGCCCTGATCGTGCGTTCCGCAGTACAGGTGGATGCCCCTCTGCTTGAACATGCGAAGAAGCTGCGCGTAATTGGCCGCGCCGGCGTCGGCGTCGACAACATTGATCTCGACGCGGCCACACGCAAAGGTATCGCCGTGATGAATACGCCCGGTGCGAACGCGGTTGCCGTGGCCGAACAAACACTCGGCATGATGCTGGCTCTGGCCCGCCAGTTAAGCCGCGCCGACACTCTCATGCATGCCGGCAAATGGGAAAAGAAATCCCTGCAGGGCACCGAACTGCGCGATAAAACCCTGGGGATCGTCGGACTCGGCCGCATTGGCCTAGAGGTTGCACGGCGCGCCAAAGCGTTCGGCATGGAGATCGTGGCCCATGACCCGTTTGTTTCCACAGTCGTTGCCAAGGAGCAGGGCATCCGACTGGTGGAATTGGACGATCTCTACGCGGTTTCTGACTACATATCGCTTCATGTCGCCGTCACTCCCCAGACCGCTGGAATGATCAACAAAGAGACCATCCGAAAAATGAAGAAAGGTGTGCGGTTGGTCAACTGTGCGCGGGGAGAGTTGGTAAACGAGGCGGACCTGGCTCAGGCTCTCAGGCAGGGACAGGTGGCGGCAGCCGCACTCGACGTTTTCTGCGAAGAGCCGCTGAAGGATTCACCGTTCCAGTCTCTCGGCAATGTGCTCCTCACCCCGCATACCGGAGGCTCGACGACCGAGGCCCAGGAAGCGGTCGGGATCCAGATTGCTCGGCAGGTGAAGGAATATTTGAAACAGGGTGTGATTCAAAACGCGGTCAACGTGCCGTCTGTGTCGGCCGAAGAATACGCCACCATGCAGCCCTACATCGTGCTGGCAGAACGTTTGGGCGCATTCCTGGCACAGGTGGCGGAGGGCACCATCGAAGAAATCTCTTTGCGCTACTCCGGCCAGATTGCCGACTGGAAGACGGATCTGATTCGCAATGCCGCAGTCAAAGGTGTGTTGAATCAAATGCTGGAGGAGCGGGCAAACCTGGTCAATGCCGCGTCAGTAGCGGCGAGCCGAGGCTTGCGAATTCATGAGAGTCGTCAGCCGCAAACTCCCTCCGGTGGCGCCGGCAGCGTGCTGTCGATTGATGTCAAGACTTCCCAGGAAACAAAATCGGTAAAGGGAGCCGTTTTGCACGGGCAATATCCTCGCCTGCTGCACATCGATGGCATTGACGTGGAAGCTCCGCTGGAGCGTAACCTGATCTACCTGCGCAACCGCGACGTACCGGGAGTAATCGGCAAGATCGGCACGATCCTCGGAAAACAGAAGATCAACGTGGCAGATTTTTCTCTGGGACGCCGAGCCACCTCGGCACAGGGTCGGGGCGATCGCCTGGCCGTTGCTGTGGTCCACGTTGACGGAGATGTACCAGAGGACGTCGTCAAGAAGCTGCGCAGGATTCCTGCTGTACAGCAGGCCAAAGCCGTACGGTTGTTCTGAACAGAATGCGTTAAGAGGTAGACTGACCGCGGCGGAACCTGCGGCTCTCCGCCAGCAGCGACATCGAGTGCATCAGGTTCTGCAAGGTCACGATGCCGACCAACTTCTGGTCCTCCACCACCGGAATCATATTCAGGCGGCGCGTGGTCAGCTTGCGAAACGCGGAACCCAGTGTTTCTTTGCGTCCGGAAGCCTCCGACAGCTTGATCATCACCCTCTGCACGTAGCCGTTTCCTTCCTCGCGCAGGCTTTCCAGGATCCGCTGCCTGGAAATGACGCCAACCATGTCGTTTCCCCGGACGACTGGAAAGTCGTCTTGCAGAGAATGAACTGCCTTCTCCAGCGCACCTTCCAGCGTGTCCGCTGGAGATAGCGTGGTGAAGTCAGTGAGCATAATCTCCTCGAGGACAACGTTTTCCAGAACTGATTGAAAAGCGTGCGAGCGTTCTTCGAGCTGTGCTGCGAAAAACACAATGACGCCGATCATGGTCAGCCAGGTATCGGTGAACACTCCTGCCAGCATGAGCACCATCGCCAGAGCGCTGCTGATCGAGACGGCCCGCCGGGTCGCCGTGGAGAGATCGGATTCCCTGGCAAACACGGCGCGCAACACCCTGCCGGCGTCCAGCGGATAAGCGGGCAACAGGTTCAGACCCGCCAGGTAAAGGTTGGCCCAGACCAGGCTCCGGGGCAGGCTGGAAGCCTGAAGCCACGGCCAACTCCAAAGAGGAACTGAGGGGGCCGCGAACCGCAGAACCGTTACTGCAATCCCTGCACACAGCAGATTTGCCAGTGGTCCTGCCAGCGCGAGCCGCAACTCGCGCTGCCAAAGCGAAATACCCGTGGCCATGCGGCCACCGTGAATGTCGTCGTAAACGGTCACACCGCCGAGCGGCAGCAGAATCACGGCTCGCGGAACCATGCGCAGCTTGTGTCCCACGTAGAGGTGGCCCCACTCGTGTATCAGCACCGCACACAAGATGACCGCGCTTAGCGCAAAATCACGCGCCGCGCTGGTGTTGCCGCCGTGCGCGTTTGCGTCCGTCCAGTAAATGAAAAATGGCAGCACGAGAAACGTGAAATGCAATCGCACTTCCACTCCAAAGACCCGCGCGATGGGAAGAGACCAGACCCGCATAATGCCTGCCGCTCCATGTATTCTACCTGCATGCGAGCGCTAATAACGCCAGCTGGAGACCACACGGTTTGCGGGTGATTGCTGGCACTTACCGAAGCCGTCCGCTCTCGGCATTGCGTGGATTGCAGACGCGGCCTACATCCGATCGCCTCCGGGAAACCCTGTTTAACATTCTCACCGCCGGGAACCCGCAGGCTCTGGAAGGCAGCGTGTGGCTTGACCTGTACGCGGGCACAGGCGCCGTGGGAATTGAGGCACTCAGCCGTGGTGCCGGCAAGGTATATTTTGTCGACTCCTCCGCGAAGGCCGCCGGGCTAATCCGTCAGAACTTGCATAGCTTGGATATACGCGACGGATTCGACGTGATCGAGGACGACATATCGCGCGCCATTTGGACCCTGCAGCGTCAGCGCGCGTCGCCCGATATCGTTTTTCTTGACCCGCCCTACAGATCAACCGATGAGTATGGGAGAACCCTGCGTGCGCTGGAAGACGCCGAGCTTCTCTGGGCGATGTCGCTGGTGATTGCCGAACACGACCGACACTTCGACCCCGGGGACAAATGCCGTCAACTGCGCAGGTTTCGCAAGACTGTGCAGGGAGATTCCGCGCTCAGCTTTTATCGGCAGGGCACGGTGCCTGCGATGTTGTGAGGTCGGCCCTGCGGCCAGTCTTACATGATCACATCATTAGCGCGCTGCACGATGGGATGCTGCATTTCCCAGAGATCATTTTTCACCATGTTCAGGCCATACACGCAGCCCTCGAAGTTTCGGGCCAAGCACGCAAATAGGGGAGCAACTTTGGTGTATTCGAAGTGCTCAAACTTCGAAACGATGAAGTAGCTCTCCTTGCCCGCCCTGATCCAGTCCACCATATTTTCCAGACGCTGCCGGCGCAACCGAGACTGGTTCAGGCTTTCCGGGAACATCCCGGCAAAGAACAGCGTGTAATCACCGATGTGCTTTCGCACCTGGCGCTCCCGATCGAAAGACGGCGCCGGACCATAGACGGGATCCGACTCGAGCAACATTTCGCCAACATCGCTAAGTGCACGACCCGCCGCGTTTTGAATTTTGAGCAACTGCTCGGTCTCCCAGAACTCTGCCAACAGATGTGCGACGTAGGCAACCACCTGGGGATCGCGCAGCCCAATCTCCTCGGCGTAGTGCCGCCCCACCAGTTCGAGAAAGAGCTGTTGAAGAGGATGCGATTCGGGAATCACGACTTCTAGCTCCTTTCAAACCCCTGTCCAGCAAGGAGTTTCATCGCCTTAGCGTGTTTAAATAACGCAGTCCACGCCGCCGCACAAGTGACTTTGGTCAGTTCAAACACGATAACGAGCATTTTGACGTGGAAAGTGCGTGCAAGGGAAGTTCCGCAATAACTTTGGCAGCGAAGTCGGCCCAGTGCTAACGGGGCGCGGACAAAAGCCTGTAAAATCTGGAGGAAAGCGAGCTACAAATGAAGCGCGAGAATATTTCGAGCGGAGCACCGTGGGAACCTATTGTCGGTTACTCGCGGGCCGTCAGAGTCGGCTCCTATATCCATATCTCAGGAACGACGGCCACTGGGCCGGATGGAAAGCTTGTAGGCCCAGGCGACGCCTACGCACAAACCGTGCAGACCCTTCAAAACATCAAGGCCGCGCTCAAGAAGGCTGGTGCGGAACTGAAAGACGTTGTCCGCACGCGCATGTACGTGACCAACATCGCGGAATGGGAAAAAATCGGCAAGGCGCACGGAGAATTCTTCGGCAGCATCCGTCCGGCGACCTCGATGGTCCAGGTGAGCGCGCTGATCTCGCCGGAAATGCTCGTTGAAATTGAAGCCGATGCCGTGATTACCGACGCCTAGTCGCACCTCGGTGTTCGCGCAT
>Ga0209698_10004301_pt1 | contig 15632 bp, 14 predicted proteins | sample LitLauG_LLR_2012_FD_187203 | JGI IMG/M metagenome (GOLD analysis project Ga0209698, IMG submission 187203) | Freshwater sediment microbial communities from Pennsylvania, USA - Little Laurel Run_MetaG_LLR_2012 (SPAdes) (version 2) | ecosystem: Environmental > Aquatic > Freshwater > Creek >...
CTTTTTGCATGTGTGAAGAGCCCGCCCACCATGAATAAAATGAAAAGGATATTATTTTGCTCAGCAAAGCCCATCTTATATTTCGGTCGGCCAACTTGGTGATTTCCTGCGGGAAAGAGATATTGCTTCTAAAGCCACCATCTCTTACAAGTTCAACAAGCCCAAGGATTGGGCTGGTGTTCGGAATTGCCCCCAATATCAGTATCTGGGGCATGCTGATTAAATTCAGGGTCTGCGTCAGCAGTAAGTTTTGGTCAACCTGCATTAGCTAAAAGTGTACGGGAATATGGCAAAAGCTCAAAAAAGCCGTGTATCCAAAGCTCCATCTGTTTGACGATCCGGGTCGTTTGCCAAATCCGCCTGAAATTCCGAAACATCCAAAAACCTATAAGGGCGACGGGCTGATACATGTCCATCCACCATCAACAATCAAAGTCTGTCCAGTGACATGGCGCGCCTTCTCTGAAACCAAAAACAACGCGGTGTCAGCGATATCTGTTACTGTTGCAGCCCTTCCCATGGGCGTTATTCTTTTCCAGGTAGTTGCATAGTCCGGATCATCCAGGGTACGTTCTGTCAAGGTAGCTCCGGGGGCGATAGTATTGACATTGATCTTATAAGGAGACAGTTCAATCACCAGGTTTTTTGCCAGCATTTCCAAAGCTGCTTTACTCATACCATACGCTGCCAGATTTTTATGGGCCTGGTGCCCGGTTACCGAAGAAGTAAATAATATTGATCCGCCCGCATCCTGCGTTTTCATTTGATTGGCTGCCGCTTGTGCTAAAAAGAAAGTGCCCGATAAGTTCACTTGCATGACCCTGGAGAAAGCCTCAGGGGTATATGAAAAAAAATCGCCGAACAGTGTAATCCCTGCATTGGCAATCACCACATCGAGGCGTCCAAAAAGGGATACTGCCAAGTCTACCAGCTTTTTTATAAACACGATATCGCTCGAATCTCCGGCAAGTGCCAGGCAATTACCCGATGTTTTTTCGTTGATACGCTGCGCCGCAAGATCTGCCAGACTTTGATCTATGTCATTCAGGATAACATGTGCCCCTTCCGTTGCAAGATTCGAACAGATCTCATAACCAATACCTTGCCCTGCACCGGTGACGATGGCCACTTTATCTTTGAAAGACATACCTGTCGGTTTTATCAATAATTATGCTGAAGTTAAATCGTTTCATCCTAATGCGAATCCCTGGCCACCCTACTGCCCGAACCTCCTTTCAAAAAATCCAAATCCGCACCGAGATGAGCTTGTTCTACGTGGGTTTGATACAGGTGTAAATATCCGCGATCATGCATCCTTTCATTTTGTTTCCAGGCAGCTGTTCGTCTGGCCCATTCCTCTGGCCCAATTTCCAGTTCCAGCGTTCGGCTGTGCGCATCCAGGCTGATAATGTCTCCGTTTTGAACCAGCGCCAATGGCCCACCGACCGCTGCTTCAGGCGACACATGCAAGATGACGGTTCCAAAACCAGTACCACTCATTCTGCCATCAGAAATGCGTACCAAATCAGTAATGCCCAGCTCCAGTATTTTTTTAGGCAGTGTCATATTACCTACTTCGGCCATCCCGGGATATCCCTTTGGGCCAACGTTCTTTAAAACCATGATGCTGTCTTTATCAATTTCCAAGTCGGGATCGTTTATTCGCGCATGGTAGTCCTCTATATTTTCAAACACTACTGCTTTGCCCGAATGTTTCAGCAGATGGGAAGTTGCTGCCGATGGTTTTAGCACAGCCCCGTTGGGAGCTAAATTTCCTCTTACGACAATTACTCCAGACTCCAGCTTAAATGGCTTATCCATGGTACCGATGATTTTGCGGTCATAGACTTTCGAATCCGCACAGTTATCGCCGATTGTTTTTCCATTCACGGTAATGGCATCATTGTGAACAATTGTAGCCATTTCCTTGATCAATGCCGGTAATCCGCCGGAATAATAGAGATCCTCCATATAATTTTCACCGGAAGGCTGTATATTGGCGAGTAAGGGTATCCCCTGTGAATATTTATCAAAGTCATCAATGCTCAAATTCATGCTGATACGCCCGGCAATGGCCAATAAATGAATAACAAAATTAGTGGAGCCGCCGATAGCCGCATTGATCATGATAGCATTTTCAAATGCTTTACGGGTAAGAATTTTTGACAACGTCAGATCTTCCCTGACCATTTCAACAATGCGTCGCCCCGATAATTGCGAGAACACCTTTCTTCTGGCGTCCGCGGCTGGTATGGATGCGTTATCAGGCAGTGAAAGTCCCAGCGCCTCCACCATCACGGCCATCGTCGACGCTGTGCCCATCACAGCACAATGACCTTGGGTTCTAGCCATACACGCTTCTGCGTCCACAAATTCTTCCGGAGTGATTTGCCCTAATTGACTGGCTGTATCAAAACGCCAAAGATCAGAAGTCCCAATGTCTTTCCCTCTCCAATGTCCCTTCAACATCGGCCCTCCCGAAATTACGAGGGTCGGAATATCAACGCTGCAGGCGCCCATTATCAATGACGGCGTTGTCTTGTCGCAGCCGCACAATAACACCACGGCGTCGATCGGATTGGCCCGGATGGATTCTTCCACGTCCATACTTACCAGGTTGCGGTATAACATTGCAGTGGGCTTGATCAGGGTCTCGCCCAGCGACATTACTGGGAATTCCAGCGGGAAACCACCAGCTTCCAACACGCCTTTTTTCACTGCTGTTGCAAGGTCACGAAAGTGTGCATTACACGGCGTGAGTTCACTCCATGTATTGCAAATGCCGATAACTGGTTTTCCCTCAAACATATCTGGAGGTATACCCTGGTTTTTCATCCAGGCACGATACACAAAGCCGTCTTTTCCGGTACGGCCAAACCAGTTACTGCTTCTTAATGGTTGCTGTTCCATGATCATTTTGTTTGAAATCGCTTCATTGGCTCATCATCGATCACTCGAAAAGGAACACACTAGCAGACACAAAAATAGCTGCTGTTAGTCTAATACCATATTTTAAGATTTTCCGGCCCGGACTGACGGTGAGGTCGACTGCACGACTGGCGATGCCCACCCCGCCGGATTACCTCTCTTGCCGGCCCCCTTGAGTTCTCCGGGGAACATCAACAATTCTGTTGAAAACAATTTTCTCCTCAATAATCGCCTTCTGTTCGCCTCCAGTTTCAGGAACTAACCTCCCCACAATGCCAACACTTTCCAAGAAACTCACTTTTGTGCCGGCAAGCAAAGTGGTCGAAAGAACAATAGGTACCAGGTTTCCAGGAAGAAAATTCTGACAAAGCAAGCGTACTTCCCATTGAAGTGACACCAGAATACCGGCTGCATCTTCAAGTATGGACATTTCCCAATGGGGAGGTGTTCGAAATGAAAAATCGAAATAAAATGATTGAAAAGATCAAAGCGGGCAGCGCAATGATGATACTCCCCCTCATATCCCGCGGCCAGGAATCTAACCCAATGTACAAATAAGCGTTTGCTACTGCATGAAATAAAATGCAAACAAAAATACTTCTTGTCCGAACATAAATGATGGTTAGTAAGAAGGACATAGAAAATGTGCCGCAAATGAAAAAAATAAAATTGCTGCCGTATTGTGGAACACCTTCAAGGAACCATAGTGGTGCGTGCCATATCCCCCATATGCTTGCCACTGCTATGGTGGCTTTAAGAGGGGACATGCTTTGGAGTAATTTTGGCAGAAGGACCCCTCGCCATCCAACTTCCTCAGAACCGCCCCCAATAATCATGACAGGGAGGATCAGCATTCCCGCCCAAATGCTATTTTGCAGAAACGGCCCTGACCTTCCAAAGCATATCGAGTTAAACAGCCATGAAAACCCGCTAATCAAAACAGGGACTGCAATGATACCGGTATACCATGACAGGTTAACCTTATATTTGATTGTCCCGGCCTTCAGAACCGACCTAAAGGGCCTGTCCTTCCTGGTAGCAATAATTGCCGCAATTGAAGGACAAAGGCCGCCGGCAAGGTATAAACTCATAAATAGTAAATTACCAAATTTTGTAAGTTGATGCTTCGTTAAAAATATCAATGCGAACCAGCAGGACCATGCAATGATAAAAGTCCATGCAATAAATTTGAGGGTAGTTTTATCTTTCATTATTCTTCTGATTTGTTTTGTTATTAAGAAATAGCAGGAACAAATCTCAGCAACCTGCCTGATGACGGCGTTTCATCCTACACGATGCACCTTGTTTCATGAAAAATGGGACCAAATGCGTATGAACTGGGTCAAAGAGGCCCCTTTTTTGTAATTTTAGACTGTTTGCTTATACATCTTTTATGATATACTTGCATATTGCATGTACTTCTTTGATATTATTCACCATCGCGCTTCTCATTGGCAAACAAAAAAAGTTGCCGGATTATATCCTGATTGCCTGGTTAACAATCTTCCTTTCCAACCTTGCAACCTTTATATACATTGGCGGGTTTCCATACAATTTTGGCTTTTGGGGAAACCTGTTGGTCCAAATCAGCGACAGCTCTGTTTTTCTACATGGTCCGGCATTTTGGTTCTTTACACTTTCGGTTTCCAAACGAAATTTTCGTTTTGCAAAGCGAGATGTCTGGCATTTAATGCCGTTTATAGTTGTTGCCATTCTAAGATGCAGCGGGGCCATCAGCTATAACGCCGACATGCAGGGGGGATTAAGAGCATTGGTTGTTGTCAAATTTGCCAGCCTGCTATTTTACACTGTCAAATCATTTCTGTTCTTACAAAACCACCGCCAGGGAATAAAAGACATATTTTCGAATTCAAAGAATAAGACCCTCAATTGGCTTCGATTTTTGAGCCTGGGAATTTTTGTGCTGTGGTCAGTCGGACTTTACACAACGATTTTGAGCTGGACATCGTCCTATAGTAATTTAGCGTTTGATAATCACTTTTTCCAAATCTCCATAGACCTTTTTATCATTGTAATGTCGTATTTCGGCTTTCAGCAAGAATCACTTTATAGTATCACAGGAGACGACGCCTTCGATCCCGGTGAAATTCAGGCGCTGCACCCGGTATCGGATGAAAATTCCGTAATTACTGAGTTGTTCTCGGAGAAATATCAGAAATCAGGCTTGAGCGCTACCCGTGCTCAAGAAATCCATCGGCAGCTGTTAAAGACCATGGAACAGGACCGGGCTTTTCTGGATGAAAACTTGACTTTATTTAAGCTCGCAAAGATGCTGAACACGACTCCCAACTATTTATCCCAGGTGATCAATAATATTGAACATCGGAATTTTTTTGATTATATAAATTCTTTTAGAATTGAAGCAGTAAAACAAAGAATCAATTCAAAAGCTTGCGAGCACCTGACTTTGGCGGCCATTGCATTCGACTGCGGGTTCAATTCAAAAACGTCCTTCAACAGAGCTTTTAAAAAATTTACCGGCCAAACGCCCACGAAATATAAAATCGAAAATAGGAGCACCGGTTGAAGCGAGGGCATGCCTTAGAAAGCAAGAGCCCCTAATGGCAATTCCAGCGGGCCGGCCCACCCTGGTAAACCCAAAAAAAGGTGGCACGGGATCTTTACTCCTCCCTTTGGCCCATGCGTACTTTTTTCATGGCATTTTTCTGACAATTTCCTTTTTCCCATGCAGCTGTTCATTCGAAGGTACCCGTCCATCGCACAGGTTTACCGATGCGAAGATGAATCATTCTCCAATAAACAAAGTACCACTAGACGAAAAACCGGCAGGAGCTCGTTAATGCTATACAACCTGAAAGCGTCCTTCCTGGAGCCCGGATCGGATCAAAGAAGCAATGGTCGCGGCATCTTCAACATTATTACGAATCGTATATTTTTCTGCGTGGTCAAAATCCGCTTAAAACTTATGGTAAAACCCATAGTCTTCAATCGCTCCTTCCCACCTGGATGCCGCCCGGGCGGCGCACACTGCCTCATCGGGTTTTAGTAAAATGTATGCAAGAGGCACTTTTTTAAACTTGGCCACATTACTCAGCGTGTCTAGAAACCAGGGAGGTATCGAAAAATCCAGTATTACCTCGTATCCATTGAGTGCATAATGAGTGGCAGCGGCGGTCATGGCGCGCATGACCATTCTAAAGTTCGTTGTCTCGGTTTGGGCAGCTGCCCCCTTGGCAATAAAAGCCCAGAATTTATCCCCTTCTATATTAGCAACGGGCCCGGGAAGTAAAGGCACCAACTCTCTTGCGACAGTACTTTTGCCGGCCCCGACGGGCCAGACAAGATAATCATATTTTTTACCTGGCTTTTGATGCAGCAAAATTAGTGCAGGAAAGCAGAAATTACCAAGTGCTTTGGATTCACTTCAGTCTTCAACAACAGCTAAAAATGATTGGACACAACAAAGCACCTGCGGTTGTTCGGCTTTTTGACGATTTGAATTCTGGCTTCGATCAATGCAACAAACTGAGGCTTTCGGCAAGGAATACCGGCAGTCCTAAAATATAGGCGCCGTTGTTGAAGTTGACTTTTTCTTTTTCGGCTTCACCGTGCGGTTAGTTTGGGTTTCGGAGGAACCGGTGTCGGCAATTGGCGTAAAGCTCTGCAAAACCGCCAACGCGTCATGATAATATTCCTGGGTATAATTGATCCAAACATAAAAACTTAAAGAGGGGTCGCTCGGGTTGATAATCAACAGCATGGTTGTCGGAAGATTGTTTTTGGTTCCGTCAATAGCGCATCCCCAGAAGCCATTCAGGTTTTCGATAAAAATCGGCTGCTGGTTACCGCCGTCGTTAATTGCCTTGTAAGCAACGCCTTCATCGTTTGCCCATTTGATCAGGCTGTTCTTGAGTCCGTCGTGCGTGAATTCCTCCCCTCGCCGCGGATAAATATCCAAATACATGTTATTATTCCCCGCTTCATAAATCGTCGAATCGTTTTTTCGTAACAAAAGGTCTTCGGGCGCTTTGAATTTCAATTTATACTCATCCCACACCCATTGTTTTAAAGTTTGCGCGTTGGCGGAGGCACTTATGACAACGAATAAGAATATTTGGAAAAATTTGCATCTCATAAACCTGTATTAAAGTTGAAGATTTCGGAGCCAAAATAATATCTAATTTAGATAAAACCCCGGTGATTTGGTGGCGAAAACAATCATTTTTTTCAGAACGGTTCTTTTTGGCGGCCTGGTCGGATTTCCCTGGCTGACGAGCCGTCAACATTTTGCGGTTGTCATCTATGAAAACGAGCCTGCATTTTCCTGGCGGCGGCAGTCAAATGTACAACGGTCGGGGAGCTATTTTAGGTGGATTACGGCGAAAAAATGGCAGCCGCGAAAGGGGGAATCAGCCGTGTAAACTTCATGAAGAACATTAGTTTTCCTCACCAACAAAGTTCTTTTCCAGAACGGATTGGCAATGCGAAAGATCTATTCAGCCAGCCTTTTCGGATTCCAAAATAAATTATCTCGGAGGGTATTTTTTTTACTTCCAGATACATTCCATGAAACGCACACCAATGGAGAGGATCATTATTTGCCTGGAGCTCAATGCCTGCCCATTCGATCGGGGAAACCGCCGTCCGCGTGAGAAATACAGAAAATTTCACCACTTTTTTTCCGAAGCCGATTTGAATGCGATGCCACAAACAACCATTTGGGAAATAGGGGAGGATGACGCCAACCATAGCTCTACAGGTAAGGACAGGATATTTTTGTTCCCCAAGGCGCAGACACTTTGGGGCAGAAGGCCGCCGTGAAACGTTGATGAGTTACCTCGTAGATGCGGCGGCAGATCGCTACCGTGTTATTTACACGCTCCCAGAAACAAATAGTCTGTTCTCCGGCAAAAAAATGACCCTGTCCCATCTTAAAGATCCCGAACCGATTCCAGGTAATTTTGGGCCGCTGCAGATTATTACCGCCGGTGACAAAAAGCATGCACGCCTGGTACGGCAGGTGGAAGCGGTTGGCGTAACGCGGGGCGCAATAGAAGCGCAATCAGACGCAATCTGAATCTCCCGAAAAATCCGCGATTATCATGACAAATCCGACTAATTGCCAGCGTCCAGGGGTACTGAGGCCCCAAAGTCAAAATTTTATTTTAAAACGGCCTCCTGATTAAACGCATTTGCAAATTCAAGGAATACTTTTGCGTCCCGTAAATATTTTTGGGCAAATTCCGCTGTGGGCTCGTTTTTGTTGATCTGCAACACCAGTTCACTAAAACTCGGATGTTCATTATAGAGTCCTTTTGCCGTAAAGTGGGCGTCAAAATCTCTCAAGATGCCCACCTGTGTGTTACACTGCACCTGCTGGTTCAACAATAGAGCTTTCGCCGCATTAATACAAGCGGCATACGCCTGGTAAATGCCGTCGGCATTCGCTCCGTTAGCGACGCTTTCTTCGGCAAGACTTATTTTTTCTTCCGCTTCAAAAATCAATGTTGCCACCAAATCAATCATTACTCCGGCACACTCCCCCACTCCAATTGCAGTTGCAAATTTTTCTTCCTGCCCCCAATCGATGAAATCCTCGGCAATAAGGGTATCAGTATCTGCCAATGGTTTGAGCAAATTATAAAAATACCTCTCTCCTTTCTTGAACGAGTATTCAAGAAATGTCTCCCGTTCCTGCCGGTTCGCCGTGAAATCATTCAGCAGTTCCCGGACTGCCGCAGGTGCCCTCTTACTGGGCAGTTTAATGACTTTGTTGGCGACTCTTCCTTCCCCTCCGCCTAAATTGCCTCCACCAATCAACACCTGCACCGAGGGGACAATTTTATTTTTCACTTTCATTGAGCTTCCGTGAAAGCCTATCGCACCTATCCCGTGCTGGCCGCAGGAGTTCATACATCCGCTGATTCGGATCAGCACATCTTCATTCAACAAAAATTCAGGAAACTCCTCTTCAATTAATTGACCAAGGACCAGGCTTAGTTCAGTGCTATTGGAAATTCCCAGGTTACAGGTATCGGTGCCGGGACAGGAAACAACGTCAGCGGTGGTTCCATAGCCCGGAGCGGCCAGGTTTTCAGATTCAAGTACGCTATAAATGTATTCCACGTGCTCCGGGAGCACAAAACGGAATTGCAAATTCTGGTTAATGGTAACACGAATATCATCGGCGATGACCGGCTTTAATTTCTCTATTAATCTCCTGGAAGCATGCGAGCTGATATTACCATTGGGCACCCGCACATACACAACGTGATATCCCTGCTGCTTTTGATCTTTTACATTCGTTTTTTTCCATATTTCAAAATTCAACGGATTTTTGATGTCGAATTTTTCAACAGGCAACACTCCGGTGGGATAATCAATCTTGTCAAAACGCTTGGTTTCGATGACTACAGACTGGTCCGTTAGCGCTTTTTGCTCATTGGCAACCAGTTCATTAAAGGCATCTATGCCAATCTGGCGAATTAAAAATTTTATCCTGGCCTTATGCCGGCTGCTTCGTTCCCCATAGCGGTCAAATACCCGCAACACTGCCTCGATGTACGGCAGCAACAGATTTTCCGCTAAAAATTCATGGGTCGGGATAGCCAAGTGCGGCTGAGCGCCCAGTCCTCCGCCCACCACCACCTTAAACCCCCTGGTAATTTTCCCGTCCTCTTCTTTTATTCGTGGTATAATACCGAGGTCGTGCATAAAAATCAAGGCAGTGTCTTTTTCGCTGCTTGACACGGCAATTTTGAATTTGCGTCCCATTTCCTGGCAAACCGGTTTGCGCAAAAAATATTCGAAGATGGCGTGTGCATAAGGTGTGACATCAAATGGCTCATCGACGTCAATACCTGCAATATCGGAAGCCGTTACGTTTCTGACAGTATTGCCGCATGCTTCACGAATTGTAACATTATCCTCTTCTAACAATCGCCATAATTCCGGTGTCCGATCGAGACTTACGAAATGAATTTGAATGTCCTGCCGCGTCGTCAAGTGCAAGTTCCCCGTTGAAAACTCATCCGATACATCTGCTATTTTCTTCCATTGCGCAAATGTCATTTTTCCATAGGGCAATTTGATCCGGACCATCTGAACACCCTGCTGCCGTTGCCCGTACACCCCCCTTGCCAGCCTAAGACTACGGAATTTTTCATCTGGAATACTTCCTTCTTTAAAAGCCCTTATTTTCTGTTCCAGTTCAATAATATCCTTTTCCACTAGCGGGTTTTCTAATTCTGTTTGGAAAGACTGCATGTTTCGTTCTTGTTGATGTATTAAAAAAAAATGTCAAATACTCTACTATTCAAGTATACTATGCAAATGTATGACTTGAAAGGTGATGCCCCAATTTTTTTTACTCCCCCCTCTTTCTTCGCGCAGGAAGCAATTCATTATAAAGTGTCGAAAGGCAGGTCCGTCAACTCCGATACATGCCGTCGGCACCGGCAAGGTCACCGCCAGCCTAAGAACGTTCGTACGGTTTTTCTTCCTTGCCTCAGTTACCCCTGCTTTTCAGACATCCCACCCCGCTGGTTCATCAACCGCTCCCATCCCACCTTTACAAGTGTTCTTTTTAGCCCAATCTTTACAGATGGTAATCGGTTGCGGAAATACCGCCATACTCCAGCGCAGCAGCCGGAACGTGCAAATTTCCTAATACGCCCGGATCGGCGCCAAGAATGGCGAAAGTTTGTTCTGACCGCAACCGCCGTATCGCAAGCGCGGGAATAACGACCCAAAAACAAGAAAATACAGGCAAATCCGCCCGTATGACCAGCTGTTGGCGCACTGGGCCCGGCTAGTCAGAAGGAAGTGCCGTTGGAAAAGAACAACGCTCCGATTAAAAGATATTACCTTAGTTGCAAGAAATATATTATGACGAAGCAAGCAAAACTTTCCATCATTCAGGAAGATCCCTGGCTGGAGCCGTACGTGTATGATGTCTACGAGCGATACCAACGATTTATAAGGGCTCGAAAAGAAATTGAAGAAGCCGAAGGAAGCCTGCTCAATTTTGCCAGTGCGCACCAATACTACGGCATTAACTTCGATGAGGGAAGAAATGGGTGGACTTATCGCGAATGGGCGCCCAATGCTCACCAGCTCTTTCTTATGGGAGATTTTAATGGCTGGAACCGAAGCAGCCATCGCCTGGAAAGAAATAAAAATGGCGATTGGGAAATCTTTCTGCCATTCGAGGACTATAAATCCACTTTTGTCCACGGGAGTCGGATAAAAGTACACGTTTATGCCGGCAACGGCGCCAATGACAGGCTGCCGGCTTATATTCGGAAAGTCATTCAGGATACCTCAACCGCGGATTTTTCCGGACAGTTATGGTTCCCCGAACCGTTTAAATGGACGGATCATGATTTTCGGCATCCGGTAAATATCCAGGAACCGATTATTTACGAATGTCATGTCGGCATGGCACAGGAATTTGAGGGGGTTGGAAGTTACCGGGAATTCACCGACAACATTCTGCCCAGGATCAAGAATTGCGGATACAACTCGATACAATTAATGGCTGTCATGGAACATCCCTATTATGGATCTTTTGGGTATCACGTTTCCAACTTTTTTGCGCCTACATCCCGGTTCGGCACACCGGAAGATCTGAAATACCTCGTGAATGAAGCCCATCATCTGGGAATAACAGTTATCATGGATATCGTTCACTCCCATGCCGTAAAAAATTTCGCGGAAGGACTCAATGAATTTGACGGATCGGACCATCAATATTTTCACAGGGGCGGAAAGGGCTACCATGAAGGATGGGATTCAAAATTATTCGATTATGGAAAATGGGAAGTGAAGAAATTCCTCCTTTCCAATGTCCGGTACTGGCTGGAAGAATTTCATTTCGATGGCTACCGGTTTGATGGTGTGACCTCGATGCTCTATTTCCATCACGGACATACTTCGTTTGATCATTATGACAAATATTTTTATGAGGTGGACTGGGACGCTGTCACCTATCTTCAGCTTGCCAACGCATTAATTCATGAATTCAAAGAAAATACCATATCTGTAGCTGAAGATGTCAGTGGTATGCCGGGTTTATGCCGGCGCCCGGAAGAAGGTGGCTTGGGATTCGATTTTAGATTAGGCATGGGCCTGCCAGATTACTGGATCAAAATATTGAAAGAAAAAACGGATGAGGAGTGGGATATACATGAAATGTGGGATGTACTGATCAACCGGAGGGCCAGTGAAAAAACGATTGCCTACGCGGAATCACATGACCAGGCACTGGTAGGAGACAAAACAATTGCATTCTGGCTCATGGATAAAGAAATGTATTTCCAGATGCAGGTAGATAACCCTAATCTGGTCATCGATCGCGGCATTGCGCTTCATAAAATGATTCGCCTCATTACCATTAGCCTGGGAGGAGAAGGCTATCTCAATTTTATCGGCAATGAGTTCGGACACCCGGAGTGGGTCGATTTCCCCCGGGAAGGCAATAACTGGAGCCACCAACATGCCAGGCGGCAGTGGTCATTGGTGGATCGCGGGGACCTTAAATATAAATACCTCATCAATTGGGATAAAGCCATGCTGGCGACAGTAAAACAATATCATATCCTCAGACCTTCCAACGCCCATCAGATCAAGATGGACACCACCAACAGGGTGATCATCTTTGAAAAGCATGATCTTATTTTTATTTTCAACTTCAGCACAGACCATTCCATTTTTGGGTACAAATTCTGGGTGCCGCAAAAAGGCGAATACCGAATTATCCTGAATTCAGATCGGCGTGAGTTTGGTGGTTTTGAACGTATAGACGATCATTCACTGTATCCTTCAGATGAGGATCAGCATGTGAGTATTTACTTAACAAACAGAACCGCATTGGTACTGAAGAAGGAACAGTAATCTTTACTTCAGTTCAAAAAAAGAGTGCCCGAAAAAATTAGCCGGACAGTTGCATCGGCAGCAAGAAGGCCTTCGTCATCCTGTAACAGTCTGAACTGACAGGCCGCACCTTCACCGCCAATAAATAATTTTATAAAAAAGAAGCATCCGGTAATATTGTATGATGGGGAAGAATGTGTAGCCGACTGCCAAACCCGTTACAACAATCCACCACCATCCCTTTTGATAAAATCTTCTCGCAGCCAGCATGAAGTAGACAGCCACCACGGCGCCCGTGAGTATGCTGATGATTGTATCAAAGATTTGGCTGTAATTATCGTGAGTAAAAAAATAGAAGGGTATCCCGATCAAAAAATTTTGAAGGAAAAACCAGCAAAGAACGAACGCCACAAAATGGGTAGCAAATATCAGATGCTCCACTAAATTCTTTTTGTAGGCAAAGAAAATTGCCCAAAAAACAAACGCATAAAAGGGAATAAAAAGGAAAATATATTCCTTGGAATCGGCTTGTATCTTCTCATTAAAAAGCTGCTCAAACTCCCCCGTTGTAAGATGTGTTGCGTTAATTTTTTGTTGCACTATTTCCCGGGTGTGATAGCCAATAAATGGCTTATAGGTAATATAGTTGTACAGCGGTAAAGAATAGAGATTATATAAAATGAGAAAGAAGAATAACAGATTCACCACCAGAAAAAACTGCACGGGCTTCATGTAGACGGCCCTTTTACCCTGCACATAGTCAAGAGATAACTGCCCGGGTTTGGCAACAAGTGTCCGCAGGGTATGAAAAAACTTGTTGTCGAAATGTATCATTCCCTCAAAGGTCTCTTCCACAAAATGTTTTACGGAAAGTTCTTCGGGATCAAACTTTTTTTCGCCACAGGAGGGGCAGTAATTTTCTTCCAGGGGATGTCCGCAAGTTTTGCAATTCATGAAACGTATTTCCGGGAAAGATATTCAAATATTAAGTATTATGAATCAATACCCGTCACCAGACCACCTGTGGGTAAAAAAATAATCCGGCGGCTGAGCTTAGTCTCCTATAGTATTTTATCCCCTAAAATCCGGCCAGAGACTTCTTAGACTGCAGACACCTCAACACAGCATGCCTTTTTCTTTTGCCACTGCGCCCCAGCGGCAGTGGCCATATCGCTTAGTCAGGAAAATAAAGGCAGCTCGAATTGAAGGATAGCGCGGCCCAGTCCCACCGACTCGAAGAACATCGACCGGGAAAATAGTAGTTTTGACCATCGTTCAGGCAAAGAAACCGTCAATAGGCGCCGGAGCATCATTGGCCCAATTAATTCAGCCAGCTACTCTTCGGGGTCTTCCTCCAGATCATTATGGTCATCACCTCCAATGCTGTAATAGTTATTTTCTTCATCTTCCTCTCCGATGGTCTCCTCTTTATCATCCAGTTCCGCCCCCGGCACATCCAGGTCACTATCGAGGTTGGACGCTGCCGGGTCATTTTCTTCAAAATGCTCTTCTTTTTCCCGGTTGTAAATATCATCTTCCTCTTTGTAAATCGGTAAAGGGAATTTGTCGTCTTTTTCAGCACTCGCCGTCGACGTATCTATTTTTTTCATCATACCCATTTTTTATAATATAAAGTTACAACCGCAAAGACGAATCATTACAGTAAGTTTACCCACAATTTTCGCGGATGCCGGTGAGGGCAAAATTTCAGGTAAAATCTTTAACAACGCCGATCTTGGCGAAACTTTGAAAGCCGTGTAACGGCCAAAATTAGCGGCTGCGCCTGTTCAAATGCCCCCCGTTTGTCATGGCAGGAGATGATTCTCATCAAAATATTATTTTTTTATTTGCTAATGTGACTATTACCTTTACTCATCAGATGACCTGACGAATATGGCAACTACGATCATAAAAAGAAGCGGTGTTTGCGACGAAGTCTTCGATCATCTCCAACGCCAAATCTCCTCGGGCAAATTAAGAAAGGGACAAAAACTGCCTTCGGAGCCTGAGCTTATGGTGCAGTTCGGGGTCGGGCGTTCCTCGATCCGGGAGGCAATCAGGATGTTAGCCAATACAGGCCTTGTCAAAGTAAAGCAGGGATCGGGTACTTTCGTGGAAATCCAAAATGGAACGCCGACTCCCTGGTACAAAAGACTGGAACATTCTACAGCAAAAGATCTCAATGAAGTACGCCAACTACTGGAATTGAAAATAGCAGAAAAAGCAGCGTTACACCGAACCCAAAAAGATATTCAAATCCTGTCGAAGCTATTAAGAAAACGTCTGGAGGCTGCCCAAAATAACATGCCGTTTGAGTGCATTGAGGCCGATATCCAGTTTCACATTGCAGTGGCTGAAGCGGCAAAAAATGACATACTTGCCGACCTGTACAAAAATATCGCTGCTCAAATAAAAAAATCTTTCAGGGAAGCCTATACCAATACGGAAATGTTTATCAGCAAACATTCCGTTCATGAGCAATTGCTGCAAAGCATCATTGACAAGGACCCAAAGAAAGCAGTGAAATGTGTGTCAAAGATCACCGGCGCGGCCAATTAATTGGTTCACGCCGGAGTTGTGCCCGTAAGGCAGCGCCCCGAAAAACAGGCGCTCACATGGTTGGTTGTTCCCTGGGAGACCGGGGCAATTTATTTATATCCTTTAAAGGACAGAACAATAAGATGAAAAAATGTCGATGGTATATGACAGCGCTTTCCCATCGGGTGATACGCCTTGCGGGCTGTGCATCACTGCTGTTCGCACACTCGAAAGCCCCGGCGCAGGATACTAACTATTTGTTGTTATCGCAGGCGGTGCAGACCGGGATGCAGAATTACCAAAGCATCCTG
>Ga0209698_10004302_pt1 | contig 15628 bp, 15 predicted proteins | sample LitLauG_LLR_2012_FD_187203 | JGI IMG/M metagenome (GOLD analysis project Ga0209698, IMG submission 187203) | Freshwater sediment microbial communities from Pennsylvania, USA - Little Laurel Run_MetaG_LLR_2012 (SPAdes) (version 2) | ecosystem: Environmental > Aquatic > Freshwater > Creek >...
ATCCATCACTGCATAAATGCCGCCTGGGCAGTTATCAATAGGAAGGCAGGCCCAACGGACCGCATCCAATAGATTTGATGGCCCATCAGCTCCAGGTGCATTTGCCGGCAGCATTGCACCAGTCAAGATGACTCTCTTGCCTAAATTTTCGGCAAATTTGCCACAAGTCAGCTGTAAAAACACTCCCGTTTCTTCTATAGTGTCAGTTCCGTGAGTAATCACTACCCCTCTCACCATTGTATTTTCAAGGGCCTCCCTCACACTCGTCCCCAACAGGGTCAACAAAGACTCGGTGAGATTGCGACTATTCATGTTGGCAAGCTGCTTGGAAACCAAATGCACACCCTGAGGAATGGCGGACTGAATATGAGTCAATAATGCGCCAATCTCGAGTTGGCCAGCCGCATACTCCATCGGCTTAGATTCAGGGTTGGCAGCGACGCCAGCAATGGTTCCCCCCATACCAAGCACCAAAATATGGGGGATATTTTCATTACCGCTTATAGAAGTTGAGCTCATACCTCATTATCCCCTTCAAAATTCCTTGAATTATCAAAAAGTGCTGTATACAATCCCAGTATGGACATAAATACAGTCGATTTCTTGGAGGAGCTGACTGCCCTCCCCAAGCTCACCCCACGTCAACGGGAGATTTTGGACTTAATTAGCAAGGCAATCGAGGATAGCGGACTACCGCCAACTCGAGCAGAAATTGCGACTCAACTCGGCTTTGCTTCAGCAAATGCTGCAGAAGAACATCTTCGTGCACTAGCTAAAAAAGGGTATATCGAACTCACGCCAGGAACTTCACGTGGAATTCGAATTGCCCAGCGATTTAACCAAACACACAACCCGAACCAATACCGTCAGATGTCATTGCCGTCTGGCGCACTTCAACAACTCACTCTCCCACTCATTGGTAGAGTGGCGGCAGGCTCACCCATCATGGCCGTCGAGCATATTGAAAAACAAGTGCCGATTGATCCCAGTTTATTTAGCAAGGGTGCTGATTACTTGTTAAAAGTGAAGGGTATGAGCATGCGTGATGCCGGCATCCTGGATGGAGATTATTTGGCCGTGAGAAAAACCACCGAGGTTCGCAATGGCGATATTGTGGTGGCACGTCTGGATGACGAAGTCACAGTCAAGCGCTGGAATCAAAAGAAAACCGCCGATGGTCTCGTAATTGAATTGCAAGCCGAGAACCCCGACTTCAAAAATATCCTAGTAGATGCACGTCAGGCAAACTTTGCTGTTGAAGGCCAAGCAGTAGGGCTGATCAGAGCCGAAGGTCTTTGAACAAGGTTTGTTGCAAATAAAACAGGTCTCCTAGTGAGACCTGTTTTATTCCCAGTCTCACTAAAGGATTAACGTTTAACTGGCGCAGTCACGCTGGCATTTTTTGGTGATGAGGTAATTGTAATAACCGATTTAGGGCCGCCAAGAGAGCCCTCAGTAATCTCAACCGTTGCCGTTCTATCACCCTTCGTAAAAACCAAAATACTGGTTTTTGCTTTCACGGCACTCACAGTGGTCCAACCTGCTTTAGGGTATTCCGATTGGAAGAATGCATAGACATCAGTTGCGCCTTGCAGGGCATTAATCACGGCACGCCCAACCCATGAAGATCCACCGCCAATGATGATGGATTCACCACCGGAAATACGAGCGCCCTGTGGAAGCGGCATATCTCCAAGTAATTGAGCCTGCACTTCTTGAATTTCTGCAGGGGTACCGGTTGGCGAATCACCCGATGAGGCGCAAGCAAATAACAAACCAGAGATCAACAAAATGGCTGCTAAAGATGGGATGCGTTTGATTTGAATCATGAGAGCACTCTTTCAGAGTCAATGCTACTTATGTTAGCTATAAGTATTTTAGGTGAGACCCCAAAATCGTCAAGAAATTTTGGAGGCGCGTGAGGGAATCGAACCCCCGTACGAAGCTTTGCAGGCTCCTGCCTAACCACTCGGCCAACGCGCCAAAGATACCTAAATCAAAAATGGGAAGCTTTTTAGGGCTTCCCATCGAACTTGGAGCGGGAAAGGAGGTTCGAACTCCCGACCTATACCTTGGCAAGGTATCGCTCTACCAGCTGAGCTATTCCCGCATAACAGGGCGATAGTTTAACAAACAATTTCAAAGAAGGCATTATTTGTTTTACTTAGACCCACAAAGCCTGATGCCAATTGGCCTCTAGGCTTATTCCGTCTTTTCAGCCAGCTGGGGCAATGCCTTCTTTAGGTAATAAAACATCGACCAGAGTGTTAAAAAAGAAGCCGCCCAGATCAACCAAGTGCCTACCCTAGCGCAATCAAGCCAACCAAATAAGGTGTCGTTAAACAGTAAAAAAGGAATGGCAATGAGTTGAGCAGTTGTTTTGAGCTTGCCAACCATATGTACCGCAACACTTTTGCCTGCACCCAGTAATGCCATCCACTCCCTTAATGCAGAGATCGTTATTTCACGTCCAATAATGACGAGCGCCACCCAGACCTGAACACGATCGAGGTTAAGAAGAACTAATAATGATGCAGCCACAATTAACTTATCCGCCACCGGGTCCAGGAATTGACCAAAAGCAGATTCTTGCTTCATGCGTCGAGCCAAAAAGCCATCGAGCCAATCAGTCACAGCAGCAGAAATAAAAATAAGAGTCGCTATGAGATTTTGCTCTGCAGGACTAAGCCAATTCGTGGGCAAATAAAAGACTGCCACGAGCAATGGAATTGCTGCTACACGCAACCAGGTTAAGGCGATGGGCAAGTTAAATGGCATTTGATAAGCATAAACGAATCTGATGACTCTGGATATGTCCAAAAAAATTAATGGAGTTGTTTATAGATTTGCTCTGCCAACGCAGTAGAAATTCCATCTACGCTAGCAATCTCCTCAATACTGGCATTGGCCACCCCGCGCAAACCACCAAATCGAGCCAGTAATTTTTGACGGCGCTTAGCACCGATACCTTCAATTTCCTCGAGGCGGGAAACTGTTCTTGCTTTTGCACGCTTAGCGCGCATGCCAGTAATTGCAAACCGATGAGCCTCATCTCGTATTTGAGCGACTAGTAGTAAAGCCGCGCTATCTATACCCAATTCCAAAGGCTTTCGACCATCAGCAAAGATTAATGTTTCTAAGCCAACCTTACGACCCTCACCTTTGGCAACCCCCACAATCAAGCTCACATCCATGCCAAACTCTGCGAGCACTTGTCGAGCCATTTCCACCTGGCCTTTACCGCCATCAATCAAAATCACTTGCGGCATTTTCTCTACTGGAAGCTCTTGGAAATTTGCATAGCGCCGTTGCAACACTTGACGCATTGCTGCGTAGTCATCACCAGGGGTGATATCGTTAATATTAAAACGACGGTACTCACTCGATTGCATTGCATTTTTTGCATAAACAACACAAGAGGCTTGGGTTGCCTCTCCAGAAGTATGGCTAATATCAAAACACTCGATCCGAAGTTGCTCCAGAGATTCAAGCTCAAGGCCTAAGATGTCAGCTAAAGCGCGGGCCCTAGTCAACTGTCCACCAGTTTCTACTAGACGTTTAGCTAAAGCGATTTTGGCATTACCTTCTGCCATCGCCAACCAATGACGCCGCTGACCTTGAGGCTGATGCAAGAAGGTAATTTTCTTACCCGCTTGATTGCTCAGCAAATCTTGCAAATTCTCGGGTAGCTCATCCCCTGCATCAGATTCAGCTTCGCTTACTGACTGCAAAGAATGATTGAGAATGATGACCGGCGGAATTGCCTGGGCTGTGGCTACCTCACCTTCATTTTGATCCTCTAAATAATGCTGGCCAATGAATGCTTCTAAGATCTCCGTTGGTAATGGTAATTGCCCAGAGTGTGTCCGCAAGCCCTTAGGGAAGTAAGCACGGTCACCCAAATGACGGCCACCGCGAACCATCGCCAAATTAACGCAAACCATACCTTCCATTTGCGCTACCGCAATGATGTCAACGTCACCCTCGCCTTCAGCAACCGCATCCATTGACTGCTGTTGTAAGACGCTGGAGAGATCGGCTATACGATCACGCAAGACTGCAGCCATTTCAAATTCCATCGCATCGCTATGCGCTTGCATTTCTTTCTCAAGCTCAGAAAGCACGCTACTATGGTTTCCCTCTAAAAAGCGAGTAGCTTGCGCAACATCTTGTCCATATTGCTGCGCACTCAAACGACCAACGCAGGGTGCACTACAGCGGTGTATTTGATGGAGCAAACAAGGCCGACTACGGTTCTTAAAAACGGAATCCTCACAGGTGCGCAAACGAAACACTTTTTGCAAAATTTGCACACTATTGCGCACCGCCCATGAGTTTGGAAACGGGCCAAAATAATGATTGCGCTTATCCACCTTGCCACGATAAGAGGCAAGTCTTGGAAATTCGTGGCCAGTCAGCATCACGTAGGGGTAAGACTTATCATCTCTGAAAAGGATATTAAATGGTGGCGCTAACTCCTTAATCAGATTGTTTTCCAGAATTAAGGCCTCAGTCTCTGTGCGCGTGACCGTGGTTTCATAACGAGCGATTTTGCTCACCATGAGAGCAATTCGAGGTGAAAGCTGGGTACGCTGGAAATAGCTCGAAACACGCTTTTTTAGATTGCGTGCTTTGCCTACATATAGAATCTGTCCAGCTTCATCAAAAAAGCGATACACCCCCGGCAATCCGGGCAGCCGTTTAACGTCTTGCTGTAGATTTTCAAAAAGCGAATTACTCATGCGTTGGGATATTTTCTGCCAAATCGTGGACAACTATGGTGATGCCGGTGTTTGCTGGCGCCTAGCCCGAAGCTTATCAAGCATTCATGGCCAAACAGTACGTATTTTTTGCGATAACCTGCCAACCCTCAATTTACTCGCATCCGGGGTTCATGTAGAGATTAAAGACAAAATCCAACTATTGCCATGGGAGAGTAGCTTTGAAAACCATCGGCACCAAGCGCAAGCGCCTGATGTAGTGATTGAGGCATTTGGCTGCCAACTCCCCGAGCGCTACCTAGCAGGCCTGTTGGTGGCCCCCAAAAAACCGATCATCATTAATCTAGAGTACTTGAGTGCTGAGCCATGGATTGTTGATTTCCATGGCAAATCTTCACCGCAATCTCATGGCATACCGAAGTATTTTTTCTTTCCCGGTTTTCAAGATCAGGTTGGCGGAATCTTAATAGACCCAGTGCTGCCAAGTAGTCCTCCTAACATTTCAAGCATTCCCGCAAGTCTTGAGAAAGTGTGGTCGCGGCTTCGCCCTCATGCCAAACGCATTAGCATCTTTTGCTACCCTGGAGCTCCTTTGCGTAAATGGCTAGAAGATCTTGCTAGTCTTGATCAGGACTTTGACATTCTGCTCACGCACGGTCATGCCGAACTGCTAGGCATCAATACCGGCCAAGCAATTCAATTGCCTGAGCACGTCCAATTGCACCCCCTTCCCTTTGTGTCACAAGATGAATATGACTGGCTCTTAAGTCAGTGTGATTTCAATATTGTTCGAGGTGAGGACTCTTTTGTGCGAGCGCAATTGGCAGGCAAACCATTTATTTGGCACATTTATCCACAAGAAGACCGTGCCCATGAGGTGAAATTGGCTGCATTCCTAGATCTCTATCTAGAGGGGGCAAATCAAGATTTGAGGCTATCAACGATTGCAGCTATGACTTGGGCAATGCCCAGCCAGTGGTTTGGGGCTATCGACGCTTGGAGCGCCCATGGCGAGGCTTGGCGTGCCCATTTACTGAAAAAACAAGGGGATGGTGGTTTAGCAGCTCGTTTATTGGCATTTGTGGGTTAATCCCAAGCAATAAAGGCGGGCGGGCGGTTACAATCTTGTTTTTGATAAAACTCGCAGAAAATCAGCTCTGCACCCAGGAATAGCAAGATGAAAACAGCACAAGAACTCCGCGTTGGTAACGTAGTAATGATCGGCACCGATGCCATGGTCGTTTTGAAAGCCGAATACAGCCGCTCAGGCCGCAACTCTTCCGTTGTGAAAATGAAATTTAAGAACTTGTTAACAGGCGCTCCAAACGAAGGGGTATACAAGGCTGATGACAAATTCGATGTCGTGATCCTTGATAAGAAAGAATGTACTTACTCTTACTTCGCTGATCCAATGTATGTTTTCATGGACGGCGACTACAACCAATACGAAGTTGAAGCCGAATTCATGGGTGATGCATTGAACTACCTAGAAGAAAGCATGCCATGTGAAGTTGTGTTCTATGAAGGTAAAGCGCTTTCAGTAGCAATGCCAAATTCTTTGGTTCGTGAGATCATTTATACCGAGCCAGCAGTAAAAGGTGACACCAGCTCTGGTAAGGTAATGAAGAACGCAAAATTAGCCACCGGCTATGAACTGCAAGTTCCCCTCTTCTGCAATACCGGCGACAAGATTGAAATTGATACACGCACAGGCGAGTATCGCAGCCGCGCGAACTAATCAGCATCTGTCATTAAAGCAAAAGCCCGGCATGCCGGGCTTTTTTATTACTACCGAACCTCTATCAAAATAGGACTCAGGCAATTAATTGAAATTGCTGTAACAAGCCTTTAGCATGCTGATACTGAGCCTCCTTCTGCAGGTTATTCCAATCTAATGCGGGGGACTGTGGCATTAAACGATTTAAGCGACTCATCGACTCAGACTGCTTCGCTTTTGAGACCCTTAAGTCTTTTAGTAACTGGTCAGCCAAATCTGGGCGATTGCAAATCAATACAGCATCACAACCAGCCTCTAATGCCAGCTCTGCACCCTTCACAACTGAGCCCGCAACACTAGCGCCCTCCATCGAAAGATCATCACTAAAGATCACGCCTTCAAAACCGAGCTCTTGGCGCAGTACCGAATGCAACCAGATCTTAGAAAATCCGGCTGGCATGCTATCCACCTGCGGATAAATCACGTGGGCTGGCATTACGGCAGCCAAACTCAGATCGAGCCATTCGTATGGTTTCGCATCATCATTGAGAATGTCTTGTAACGAACGCTCATCAACTGGAATAGCTACATGCGAATCGGCTTCAGCCCATCCATGCCCCGGAAAATGCTTGCCGCAATTGGCCATACCTGCCATGCGCAAGCCATCATTCAAACTCTTTGCTAGGGCAAAGACAATTTGGGGATCACGGCTAAAAGAACGATCGCCAATGACACCGCTGCGTCCAAAATCCAGATCAAGTACAGGCGTAAAGCTGAAATCAACTCCGCAGGCACGCAGCTCAGTACCAAGCACATAACCACAGGCAGTAGCAGCTGCCATTGCTAAGGCAGCAGATTGAGCGGCATGCTTAGAGGTATTTTTTGCCGACCAAAGTTCGCCTAATTTACGCATCGCCGGCAAGTGTGTGAAGCCATCTTGCTTAGCGCGTTGGACTCTTCCACCTTCATGATCAATTGAGATCAACACATCAGGGCGTAACTTTTTGATATCTCCGGTTAACTTAGTAAGCTGCTTGCGATTAGCAAAATTACGACCAAATAAAATGACGCCACCAGTCAGAGGATCTTGAATACGTCGACGATCTTGGGCATTTAATTCAAGACCAACAACATCCAAAGTAACTGGGCCTGGCTTCATATTTAGCTTACTCATTTTTTCCTCAGAATTCCTTCTGCTGTATCTGTTGTTGAACTTATTTCTGCACTACGATCACATGGGCAATCGCCATATCCTGCTCATCACTGACCGTGACCTGCGCTTCCCAATTGCGCTCAGCCATAAAACCTGCCAATGCGCCTAAATAACTTGTTACCGGCTTACCGCTTGGCTCATTCAAGGTTTGCAGGGATCGCCAAGTCATTGGCATACGCATACCCAAACCAATTGCTTTAGAAAAAGCTTCCTTGGCTGCAAAGCGAGTTGCTAAAAATGCGATGCCGCGTTTGTGATTTCTGGCAAGACGATGCTTAAAAACTATCATTTCATCAGGTCCAAGAATTTTTTCAGCCAATCGACCATGAGTGCGATCATAAGCAGCCTGCAGCCGCTCAATCTGCAAAATATCTGTACCAATACCAATGATCATGTGCTTACTTGTCTCGACCCTGAGCCATGAGAAACTTCATGTCGGTAATCGCCCGCTGCCAACCCTTAAACAAAGCCTCAGCAACAATCGCATGGCCAATATTGAGTTCTGATAGCTCAATAATGCCGGCGATAGGCAATACGTTACCCTCATTCAAACCGTGGCCTGCATTTACCCGCAGACCAATATTTTTACCAAACTGCGCAGCTTTACGAATACGCTCCAACTCTTGCTCTTGTTTAATCCCAGAAAGATCTGCGTAACGGCCAGTATGCAATTCAATCACTGTGGCGCCAACATCTTTGGCAGCCTGGATTTGCCGCTCTTCTGGATCAATAAATAAAGATACCCGAATACCTGCATTCACAAGTTTTGTAGTGGCTTCCTTGATGGCATCAAAGTAACGCACAACATCCAAGCCACCCTCCGTGGTTACTTCCTCACGCTTTTCTGGGACAAGACAAACGTCATGCGGCTTGACTTTACAGGCAATATCAATCATCTCTGGTGTAACCGCGCACTCCAAGTTCATCCGGGTTTTTATCAAGGGACGCAGTGCAATTAAGTCAGCATCCTTAATATGACGTCGATCTTCACGTAAATGCAGCGTAATCAAATCCGCGCCCGATTCTTCTGCTAGGCAAGCAGCCTTTAAAGGGTCTGGATAAATCGTCCCACGTGCGTTACGCAGTGTCGCCACATGGTCAATATTGATACCAAGTTCAAGGGAGTGGTTCTTACTCATTTAGCTAGATTACTAGATTTTTTTCAAATCAATCAGAATTTGGCGGGTGGTTAAAACCTGATCTTGTAAATGCAGTCCCAACAAAAATCGCATCAGCTGCTTGCTCTCTGAGAGCGTCTCTGGATCAGAAAAATCTCCAACTGCGATTGCCAGCAAGGATTTGCCCATTAATACAGGCCAATGACCAGGATCATCGCTTTGCGCAGGCCTGACGCCGCGCTCGGGCTGATAGACATATCTCTCTTGTGCGACCGGCGCAGCATTGGTTTCAACACAACGATCCAAGGCAGCTGCATAACCAGTTTCCTGCAAAAGAGTCAGTTCAAATGGGCGCAAAATTTCTTCTAAGCCCTTTGATTCAAATTCTAAGTTAGAGAGCGCCAAAATCGTATTAGTGTAGTGGTCATAGAGTCTTTCGTACTCATCTTCACGTGCTAAAAACTTGACTAAGAGCTCATTTAGATAAAAACCACAGAGAAGAGCATCGCCTACCAATGAAGGTGTACCACCAACCCACTCTGATTTTGTGAGAGTACGTAATTCTGATTTACCACTCCAAGAAACGAGCAGCGGCTGGAAGCGCTGCAGGACTGGACGCAAGCTTGAGTGTGGGCGCTTTGCACCTTTAGCGATCAAAGCCATGCGGCCATGCTGGCGAGTAAAAACATCCAGAATTAAGCTAGTTTCCTTATAAGGAATGCTGTGTAATACAAAAGCGGGTTCGTCAGTTACACGAATGGAGGCCATTTTTTACTCTAGGCCTTGCGCCCGCAATTCTGCACGATCATCAGCCCAGCCGCGTTTTACTTTGACCCAAGTCTCCAAAAAGACTTTCCCGTCAAATAACTTTTCCATATCAATGCGCGCATCAGTCGAAATCTTTTTGAGACGCTCGCCTTTTTGACCAATGATCATTGCTTTATGGCTATCACGATCTACCAAAATAGTTGCAGCAATGCGGCGCATTTTGCCATCCATCTTGAACTGATCAATCACTACAGTACTCGTGTAGGGCAACTCCTCACCAGTAAAGCGAAACACCTTCTCACGCAGAATCTCTGCCGCTAAAAAGCGTTCACTACGATCGGTGATCGTATCGCCATCGTAAACCGGCTCACCTTCAGGCAAATACCCCTCCAAGACATCGAGCAGGCGCGCAATATCGGGTGGACTCTTGGCACTCATTGGGACAATCTCAGCAAACTCACATTGATTCTGATCTTCATGGCCACCCAATTCACTCCAGGGGCGACTCATTTCTTTCATGAAATTCAATAAAGCCTGATCTCGTTCAGAAGGGGTCTGAAAGCGACTGTTAAATAAATCGAGCTTGTTTAGTACCAACACGATTGGCAAATCCGCAGGCAATAACTTTAAGACCTTTTTGTCATCTTCACCAAAATACCCAGCCTCAACTACAAAGCAAGCCACATTGACATCTTGCAGCGCCGTAGTCACCGTACGATTTAAGGCCTTGTTCAAGGTATTCATTAAACGTGTTTGAAACCCAGGCGTATCAATGAATATAAATTGAGCATCATCGCGATTCTGGATTCCGAGAATTCGATGGCGCGTAGTTTGAGCCTTACGGGAGGTAATGCTGATCTTTTGACCCACCAGCGCATTAAGCAAGGTCGATTTACCCATATTGGGACGCCCAACAATGGCGATAGTGCCGCATCTAAACACGATTAGCCCTTCAGCTTAAGATTTAACTGCTCTTCGGTCGCTTCTTTTTTTGCAGCCTTTTTCTTGGCCGACCGAGTTTTCCTTGGTTTACGTGACTCTTGCGGCAATGCCTTGAGTACCGCCATTAAAGCAAGTTTGGCAGCCGCCTGCTCAGCTGCACGCCTAGAAGCACCCTCACCCTTTACGCTGACTTTCAGGCTAGGAATAAGGCACTCCACTTCAAATTGCTGGTTATGTGCCGCACCAGTAGTACCAGTCACGTTATAGGTTGGCAGCGGCAACTGATAACCCTGCAAACACTCCTGAAGCAAGGTTTTGTCGTCTTTACCTAGAGTTTTTGGATCCACATTAGCTAGAATGACAAAATACAGTTTGCGCAAGCATGTCTTAGCAGCATCAAACCCACCATCTAAAAATATTGCGCCTGTAACTGCCTCAAGCGTATCAGCCAAAATTGATGGGCGGCGGAATCCACCACTCTTTAATTCACCCTCACCCAAGCGAAGGTAGTCAGATAAAGAAAGTGTCTGGGCAATTTCGTATAAAGCTTGTTGTTTTACTAAATTGGCCCTGACGCGCGAGAGATCGCCCTCATCCAAATCTGCATAGCGTTCGTAGAGCATTTCGGCAACCACGCAATTTAAGATGGAGTCGCCCAAAAACTCTAGACGCTCATTATTCTTTTTGCTATGACTGCGATGCGTGAGAGCCTGATTGAGCAACTCAGCCTTCTTAAAGCTATAGCCGAGGCGCTCTTGCAATGGTGCGGTTTCGATAACAGCGCGCGCGTTCATATGCTTAGTCGAAGCTGCCAATGCGACTTAAAGAACCTAAGTTGAGCCATACAAAGAAGGCTTTTCCAACAATATTTTTATCCGGCACAAATCCCCAGTAACGAGAATCAGCGCTGTTATCTCTGTTATCGCCCATTGCAAAATAGTTACCCTCAGGAACTTTGCATATCACTCCAGAGGCTTGGTACTGGCAGTTCTCAAAGCCAGGAAAACGCTCGCTCGGAAAATTACCCGCAGGACGCTCTGGGTCATTCAGAATGGAGTGACTGTTGCCGCCTAAGTCAGCTGGAAAAGTTTCGGTATAGCGCTTTGCATAGCGCATATTTTCCGGATCAAGATAAGACTCGCCTCCGGTATATTGCAATGGCTGGCCATTAATTTTTAAACGCTTGTCTTGGTATTCAATTGTGTCACCAGGCAAAGCAATGATTCTCTTAATGTAATCAACTGACTCATCTCGTGGGTAACGAAATACCACTACATCGCCTCGTTTAGGAGATCCTAATTCAATCACTTTTTGATTAATCACCGGCAAACGAATGCCATAAGTAAATTTATTAACCAAAATAAAATCGCCAATCTGCAAAGTCGGAATCATCGATCCAGACGGAATCTTGAATGGCTCAGCTATAAACGAACGCAACAAGAACACCGCACAAATGACTGGGAAAAAACCAGCGGTGTATTCCAGCCATAAGGGCATTTGATTGATGCCTGCAACACGCCTTTGTGGTGCGAAATAAAATCGGTCTGCAAGCCAGGCAACACCAGACACAAGGACCAAAATAAAAAGAACTAGCGCAAAATTCATTAATCATCTACCTGCAAAATAGCCAAGAAGGCTTCCTGTGGAATTTCCACATTTCCGACCTGCTTCATCCGTTTCTTACCTTCTTTTTGCTTCTCTAAAAGCTTGCGTTTACGAGAGATATCCCCGCCATAACATTTGGCCAATACGTTCTTACGCAAAGCCTTCACGTTTTCACGTGCCACGATATTGCTACCAATAGCCGCCTGAATCGCTACATCAAACATTTGTCTTGGAATGATGCCGCGCATCTTAGCCACAACTTCGCGACCACGATGCTGACTGTTACTTCGATGGACGATCACTGACAGCGCATCCACACGTTCACCGTTAATCAAGATATCGACTTTGACGACATCCGCAGGACGGTACTCTTTAAATTCATAATCCATTGAGGCATAGCCACGTGAGATGGATTTCATCCTGTCAAAGAAATCGAGCACGATCTCAGCCATCGGTAATTCATAAGTGAGCTTGACCTGGCGACCCAGATAGTTCATGTCCGTCTGAATGCCGCGCTTCCCAACACACAAGGTAATAATTGCGCCCACATACTCTTGCGGCATGTAGAGGTTGACGGTAACAATTGGCTCAAGAATGGTATTGATCTTGCTGGTCTCAGGCATCTTGGATGGGTTATCTACCATCAAAATCGTGCCATCCGATTGCTCAACTTGATACACCACGGTTGGCGCCGTGGTGATCAGATTCATGCCGTATTGACGCTCTAAGCGCTCTTGCACGATCTCCATGTGCAGCAAGCCCAGGAAACCACAACGGAAGCCAAAGCCTAAAGCTTGCGATACCTCTGGCTCATATAAAAGAGAGGCATCATTTAACTGTAGCTTCTCAAGCGACTCGCGCAGTTGATCGTATTCACTTGCCTCGACTGGGTACAGACCAGCAAAAACTTGCGACTTCACCTCTTTAAAGCCAGGTAATGGCTCGCTCGCTGGAGTGCGGCCTTGTTGACCTGGAGAATGGGTCACTGTATCGCCTACTTTGGCCGCTTTTAACTCCTTGATGCCGGCAATCACAAATCCTACCTGTCCAGCAGATAACTGCGGGCGATCTACGGACTTTGGACTAAAGACGCCAACGTGTTCAACAAGATGACTCGAGCCATTGGCCATCAATGTAATTTTGTCTTTGGGCTTTAGGGTGCCATTGACTACGCGTATCAACATCACTACGCCAACATAGTTATCAAACCAAGAATCAATAATCAGGGCCTGTAGGGGATCTGTCGCACTCCCCTTAGGAGGCGGTACGCGACGAATCATCTCTTCAATAACGTCAATCACACCTACACCTGTTTTAGCAGAGCAGGTCATGGCATCTGATGCATCAATGCCAATCACATCTTCAATTTCTTGTTTTGCTCGCTCTGGATCTGCTTGCGGCAGATCAATCTTGTTTAAGACAGGCACAACCTCAACACCCAACTCAATCGCCGTATAGCAGTTAGCAACTGTTTGCGCTTCTACACCTTGACTCGCATCCACCACCAAGAGAGCGCCTTCACAGGCCGATAAGGAGCGACTCACTTCATATGAGAAGTCCACGTGCCCCGGGGTATCAATTAGATTGAGGTTGTAGGTTTTGCCATCTCTTGCCTTGTAAGCCAGAGCGGCTGTTTGCGCTTTGATGGTGATGCCACGCTCGCGTTCGATATCCATCGAGTCGAGTACCTGGGCTTCCATTTCACGGTCAGAAAGACCGCCACACAACTGAATAATGCGATCAGCAAGAGTAGATTTACCGTGATCGATATGGGCGATGATAGAAAAATTGCGGATTAAATCCATGGCGTCTTATTAGGTCATTCAAAAAACGCCTTGTCAGAACGCACCACAATGATGCGCTGCAAAAAGTCGTCTTGGTAGGATTGTAATGGGTGGCGCCCTGCAGGCGCCGAACCCAATTATTTGCCCTAAATTAGGGCATTTAGGCTTACTTTGGCCGGACTGGAATAATCAGAGTGCTATCGGCACGTCGGACAAACACTGGCACCGCTTTATTGGAATCCAGCCCCTTCACAAGGGACTCAAACTGCTTCACTCCCGAAATATCTACGTCAGCAATGCGGACTATGACATCGCCCGGACGCACTCCAGAGCGTGCTAAAGCACCATCATTAATGCCGATAACCTCGACACCTCCATGGATATTTAATTCCTTCTTACGGGCATCTGAAAGCTCGCCAACGCTCACGCCGAGGGCGTTGACGCTGCCACCGGCAGCACTTCCTGCTTCAGGTTTCTTACTCGCTGTAGCAGCCACTTCAGAATCACCTCCAACAGTGACCGTCAGATCGCGCGTAGATCCCTTGCGCCAAACTTGAACATTCACCGCTGTGCCAGGCTTGGTTTCCCCAACTAGCCGTGGCAAATCAGTCGACTTAGCAATCTCCTTGCCATGAAAGCTCAGAATGACATCCCCAGACTCAATCCCACCTAATGCAGCAGGGCCGCCAGGCTCTACATTGCGTACATAGGCGCCGCGTGGCTTACCAAGGCCCAAGCTCTCAGCCACCTCCTTAGTCATATCGCCCAATGCAACCCCAATCTTGCCGCGGACCAACTTGCCGTTAGTGCGCAACTGATCAGCCACTCGCATTGCCTCATCAATTGGAATAGCAAAAGAAATTCCCATATAACCGCCCGAGCGGCTAAAGATTTGCGAATTGATTCCTATTACTTGACCAGCGGTATTCAGAAGGGGGCCGCCAGAATTCCCAGGATTGACTGCGACGTCCGTTTGAATAAAGGGCAAATAGTCCCCAGTATCGCGACTCTTGGCCGAAACAATACCCGCGGTAACTGAGTTTTCAAGTCCAAATGGCGACCCAATCGCCAACACCCACTCACCCACCCTAACCTTGGATGAATCCCCTAAGGGCAATTTTGGGAGGTCGTGCGCCTCAATTTTCACCACAGCAACATCAGTCCGCTTATCCAACCCCAAGAGCTTGGCCTTGAACTCACGTTTATCTGTGAGGGTCACATAAATAGTGCTAGCACCCTCAACCACATGGGCATTTGTCAGAATCAAACCATTGGCATCAAAAATGAAACCGGAGCCCACGCCCCGATCGGCTTCCTGCGGTTGCCCTTGATTTGCGGGTGGCTGCTTAGGAGCGCTTGGGATTCCAGGGATAGGTACCCCAAAAAAACGCCTAAAGAACTCTGCCTGATCATCAGGCATCCCAGGGAAACCACCTTGCGCTTGCTGCACCACCACCTTTTCGGTGGTACGAATATTCACTACTGCAGGACTGGCTTTTTCAACTAAATCAGCAAAATCAGGAATAGAAACGCGTGGACTTTGCGCATATACACTGGAAATAAATGAGAAATTCCCCAGGCTTAAGACCGCCAAGAGTGCAATGAAGTACTTTTTTATCATGCTAATTAACCCACTTGGTAAAAACCAATTAATAAACAATGTAAAGAATATTAGGTGAGCTTACCAAAAATCAAGGTGCCGTTTGTTCCACCAAAACCAAAGTTATTTTTAACGGCATGATCTATCTTAACGTCCCGTG